>Ga0224501_10002033_pt1 | contig 15773 bp, 15 predicted proteins | sample SF_Oct11_sed_USG_4_FD_169105 | JGI IMG/M metagenome (GOLD analysis project Ga0224501, IMG submission 169105) | Sediment microbial communities from San Francisco Bay, California, United States - SF_Oct11_sed_USGS_8_1 | ecosystem: Environmental > Aquatic > Marine > Sediment | place: USA... | reverse complement strand
AGTCCCAAGCTGTCGATGAGTGCACTTTGATGTTGACACCACGTAACCGAGATTTCCTTGTGCTCATATGTGTCACGGTTTTTCAAGTTGTTGGCAATTGTTTCATCGTCGGTTATCTCATCTAACAACTCTTTTGGCGCCTCAATAAACTCAATGTGGAACGGGAAGCCCCTCAAGTGATCTGCGCCCCTAGTTGCAGTTGGGAAGTGAAGTGCAAAGCCTTTATATGGTCTAACCTCAGAGTGAATTTCCAAGCCCTTTACGTGCTGCACGTAATTCGCGGCATTCTTCCCGATCTTTTTTGCTGCTCTTAATGCGCCCTCCGCAAGTATATCACCAAACCCCTCTCTCTTCGCGACTTTTTCCATCATCTTAATGTATGCTTCAGAGTTTCCCCATTCGAGACATATTCCCTCCGTGTCCTTTCTAGTTATTATTCCCCTTTGGTACCACTCCATCGCCGCACCCATGGTGTGCCCAAAAGAAACCGCATCTAAGCCATATTGATTGAGCAAATTGTTTATCTTGAGCAGAGATGGGAGAGAATGAATCCCACAGTTGGGGCCATTTGCTCCAATACAGCCATATTCCGGTCTGTCTCCGCATACCCCAGCATAAGGTCCTTCCGTCACTTTGAAAAAAGCACTGCAGTGAACTGGGCAAGCGAAGCACGAGCGGTTTTTTACCACGTACTTTTTAAACAATGTCGACCCGGAGATAGCATCAAGGTCTTCGTTTGGTATGGTGCTACGTTGATAATTTTTAACCAGCAAACGCCCTACCTCATTCAAAAGTTCAGTTAGGGATGTTGTTCCCTGAGTGGATGTTGTGCCATATTCAGGGGAGTTAAGTATTGTTTCGCGTAGTTTCCGAACGACTTTTCGAAACTTACCGGGTTTGGCCACTCTAACTACACCCGTTCCTCTCACTGCGACCGCTTTAAGGTTTTTAGATCCCATCACCGCGCCCATGCCGGTGCGACCTGCAGCCCTCTTAAGGGAGTGTATAATGCATGCGAACCTAACCAGTCTCTCTCCTGCTGGACCTATACAAACTACCTGGATGTTCGGATCACCCAAGTCCTCCTTAATAAACCGCTGTGTTTTCCAAGTGTCTTCGCCCCAAATTTCACTGGCATCCCTCAATTCTATATCACAGTCATCGATCGATAAGTAAACTGGTTTTTTGGCCTTCCCCTGAAGCACAATATGATCGTATCCGGCAAACTTTAGTTCTGCAGCCCAGTGTCCACCGGCATGCGCATCTCCGAGGATGCCTGTCAGCGGCGATTTAGTCGTCACAGTCCAACGAGCTGATGCGGGGGCGAATGTTCCCGCCAATGGTCCGGTACCAAATATCAGTTTATTATCCGGACTATATGGGTTAATCCCAGGTTCTAGTTCATCGAATAATGTCTTGGAGTTGATCCCTCTGCCGCCGATAAACCGGTGGACCAACTCTTTGTTCAGAGGTTCCTTCACAACCTTTCTCTTAGACAGGTCAACTCGCAGGTTCTTTCCTGCCCAGCCAAACATCAGGCTAACCCCTCCTGCACATGCTCTCTCCAAACTTAGATCTCTTAGTTCCTGCCAGTGTGTTAAGTGCTCCAAATTTTATGGCGCCAGTTACGCAAAATTTTACGCACTCTGGATCTCCACCGCACAAGTCGCATAGCAAGGCAGTCTCCTTCTCAGGATGTATCGTAATTGCCCCAAAGGGGCACGCCGTAACGCAACTCCCACAACCCGTGCAAGCCTCTTGCTCAACAAGCACAATACCTGTCTCTTTATCCCTCTTTATGGCATTGAAAACGCAAGCTTCCATGCATCTAGCCTTTATGCAATGTTTACACGTCACTGGCAGATCAAGACCTTTTTCGGCTATTTTAACGATGTGTATCCTGGCTTTAGAGGTGGAAAATTCGTTCTCTTTTACGAAGGAGCAAGCCAGCATACATGTACAACACCCGTCACATTTGTCTGGGTTCACTAAAATATTTTTTTTCATTTTATGTCTTCTCCATTGTAGCTTATGCGCGCGATCTATTTGATTACTTCAAGCAGCGTTAGCTCCAACTTTTGATACAAGTTCAGAGGGGAGTTCATTGAGCATCAATAATTTAAACCTATCGTCTTATACAGATGTTGCCAAGTTTTTGTGCTTTGAATGGTTGAGTTGTTTGGGAGATTATTGTAGAAGTGTCTTTTTCTGGCGTTAAGGATACCGAACCATATTTCTATCCGGTTTCGCTTTCCAAAGGCTACGTGCCTCTGCTTTGGACCTAGACCTCTCATGGTTCCCGGATATCACGTTTCCCTTACCCCCACGTTAATGCTTGCTCACGTATGCCTCTAAGACTTTTCGCAGGAAGAAGTCAGCATGCATGATGTTTCGGTCCATGAGGCTCTTCCCGCCCAAGACCTCCCTCGTCTTCACGTTACCTTAACCCAGATGTAGAGCTGCTCTCCACGTAGTTTCAGTTTGGTCCCGTCTATTGCTCTTTTGTATCTCTGTCTAGACTTTGGGAACGCTTGCGCGGGCGTCACGGTTGGCGCGCTTTGATAGTAAACTTAATAAATATGTAATGCGAGTACGAACAAACATGAAAGTAACTCCGATCCCTCTCATCTACGCAGGCGAGGTTCAGCCCTACGCAAAGGCAGTCAAAGCCGGAAATTTCATCTTCGTGTCAGGATTTGCGGGTCTGAACCCAGCTACAGGAAAGATGGCCGAGGGGGCAAAGGAGCAGACAAAAGTTATTATGAACAAAATTAAGAGCGCACTTGAAGACGCTGGTTCGACCTTCGATAAGGTCTTAACAGTTAAAATCATTGCAAAAAGTCAGGAAATACTTGATTTAGCGTTAGACGCAATAAAAGAATATATGCCAGATCTTGAGAGCAAGGCAGTAACCACCTACTTTAGCCACAATCCTAGTCCATCAGGCGGCAAAGTCAAGGTCGAAGTTTTGGCAGAGAGTATAAAATGAGCTTGAAGCGCCAAGGATTACTCTTTTAGTATCCGCATAGAGCCCGTTGTACTCGTTCTTTCCCAAAACTCTTCCCTTCAAATATCAGTGAAATAAGAGCATAAGAAAAACATTTTATATGACGAGTACATTAGCGAAGCGTTCAGTTAGTAGGTGAGATACAGATGCAAGAGAGAATAATTAAATTGCCCTACAAACCCCTTGGACGCGTACCTTCTGCCGGAGCCGTGATCGTTGGAGACTTTGTTTTCGTGGCTGGCGTGGATGGTGTCAACCCTGAGACAGGAAAGTTGGTCGGGAACGTGGAGTCACAAACACAAATGGCTGTTAAAAACATAAGGTCTATTCTTGAAAAGGCAGGGACTTCACTTGATAACATAATAAAATCAACTATCTACATTACGAAAAGAGAAGACGTAGATATTGTGTTTGACACACTGATGAAAATGATTCCAAAGATGGAAGATAAGGTAAATTGCGACCTCTGGATAGAAGGGTTGCCTGGTGGCAGCCTCGTCAAAATTGAAGTCGTCGCGGTGAAATAAGTCTGTGCGCACAGGAGCAACCTAGATTGAGTGAAGAAACACATTCGAATACCCGACCGACGGTTCTTAAGGGCGGAAAACTGATCGACGGAACGGGAAATCCTCCGCTTAAGGATGCTGTAGTTATATTTGAGAACTCAAGAATCAAAGCGGTTGGAGGAGAAGACACAAAGATTCCTAGTGACGCAGAAGTCATAGACTGTAGCGACAAGACAATAATGCCTGGACTTATAGATGCCCACGTTCACCTCGCGGCTATACGAAGCCCTGAAGCCCAAAGAAATTGGCCATTAGCGAGAGTAAAGACAACAACCCCTCTTATCACTTTGCATGCTGCGTGCAATGCGCGAAGGATGTTAGAATCTGGTTTCACATCGTGCAGAGACATGGCTGGACCTTGCAGCAGCGACAGAAACCTCGAAATTCTTGCCTTAAGAGAAGCCATAAACTTGGGAATTATGGCTGGACCAAGACTTGTTGTCTCTGGTTGGGTTGTAAGGACAGGTGATGAGCCCGATCTATGGTTACTTCTTACTATTCCTCGCATGCCGGAATACGTTGACATTCCCGTTAGTAGACCCGTAGATGGCATTCAACAAATCCGCAAGCGAATTCGGGAACAAATTAAATGGGGTTGCGACGTAATAAAGATAGAGTGTTCTCCTAGGATTACGACCGAAGAACTAAATGCTATGAGTGATGAAGCTCACTTGTGGGGTAAGAGGTTTGCCGTGCATGCCATTACCGCAGAGGAGACCAAGAAGGCGATTCATGCGAATGCAGATACTATAGAACATGGTACGATTTTAGATGATGAAGCAATTGAGATGATGATTAAAAGAGGAGTCTTTTTGGTTACCACAATGACTGTATATTCCGAGAAATCTCAAGAAAGATATAAGGCTATGGGAGTGGGCCAGTCCTTTATTGAGTCTCTAAAGGTTGAAGGGGAGGCGTATGCTAAAAGCGTCAGAAAAGCTCATGAGGCTGGCGTTAAGATTGTGGGGGGAACCGATTGTTCAAGAAATCTTTTGCATGGAGACAACGCCATCGAACTCGAACTGATGGTTGAATGCGGAATGTCGGAAATGGAGGCTATCGTCGCCTCTACGAAGACAGCTGCAGAAGCGATAGGTCTGAACGAGACAGGTACATTAGAGAATGGAAAGCTGGCAGACATCATTGTAGTAGACGGCGATCCACTTAAAGACATCAAGATTCTTCAGGACAGAAAAAAGATTTTGGTAGTCATTAAGGATGGAAACATTCAACTAAGGAGAGACATGCGCGCAAGCTGGTGATGAACATCTTAGTTGTTGACCAGAAAAAATGTACTGGGTGTAAGCTTTGCATCCCGGAATGCCCTGTTCATGCTATAACGCTTAGCGATGAGAATAAAATAGCAATCGGCGACTCCTGCACTCGATGTGAGACATGTCTCAAAATCTGTCCAGTGAAAGCGATAATCCGGCCTGCTACCAGTATTCCCGGAACAGTAGAATGCCCAGTCTGCCCTGTAAAATGTGAAATCCCCGAAGGGAAGTTAGGAGCCTGCCATCGTTTTGAGAATGTAGACGGAAAGCTAAGGAGAACACGTCCGCTTCTGATTCCCAAACCACCAGACTGGGAAAAAATAAAACGCCTGAGAGCCATTGAACGGCCTCTGACATCAGGAATAGGATCCAAATATCGTCCTGGTGCCGGGCCAGCTCCTTATATTGTTGAAGCTTCGGTTGAAGGTGTTGATGTGGTAACCTGCGTATCTGAGGCGGAACTGAGCTATGTAGGCCCCTTATTCACCATACTAGATACCAATGAACATATCGGAGACGAAGGGGCAAAAATAAAAAGAGACGGCTTTCATGTGGGGGATGTAGGTCCCCAGATCTACCAGTCGCAAATGCTATTGATAGGTTCCCCTACCATGCTGGCCTTGGGAAAGGGTCGCTTCACAGTTGCGAGGACGATGGTTGATATAATGAACGGGAGGAAGGTCAAGCTTGATGTTAAAAATGGTCCTACACTAGAAATTCAACTTGGTAGCCCCCCTGTAATTAACGGACAGACTTCAGAGTATACTGGTGGTTGTGGATCATATGTAATCGAGCATAAAAAATTAAAGGAGCTAGGTGTTGATGAAGAAATAGATCTTGCGATTCCGATTACGGGTTTGAATACATTACACTGGTCGTCCGGAGCTAAAGATTGGAGTGGGGTAATGGTTCCCTACGAAAATGTTAGTACGCCCGGACGATATCATCTTAGACCAGGACGCGGATGGGGCAAAACTTGGATAGAAAATCCTGCAGATGCTATAGCAAAGATAGATAGAAAATACGCGAAGATCGGCGCAAAGATACTGGTACATGAACCTTCAGGGCAGAAAGCTGCCCTGTTTCAGATAACTAAGGATGGATTCAAACAGATTGAACTGACCTCTGAGGTTAAGAAAGCGTTAGAAGAGGAGTTTAGAAATACCCATGAAAAGGCCAGAGTTTCGGCACTACTTCTTGCAGGAGCAAGTGGTGGTGTACGTGATATGGTCACCAAGTTTCCTTTGAAGCTCGTAGAGTGCGTCCATAACGAGACAGTAAAGTTAACGGCTGGAGGAGCAACGACCTATATCCTCCCTGGGCGTGGGATCAACTTTGCATTTGATGTAGAAAAAGTTTTAGCAAGGGAGTTCACCTATGTTCCTACCCCTGCATTGGTTTTGCCTATTGAATTTACGATGGAGAAAAGAATCTATGAATCTATCGGCGGGTACATGAATTATCTAAAGCGACTATCGGACGTGCAGAAAAATGCAAAAGAATTGAAGGCAGTTGAAGAGTTGTGAAATAATTAATGAGTGATTTGATCAAAAAATATCGAAATCATATTCATGTGCTTAATAGCAATGTAATATTAAACATCGGGCCTATGCGTCTAAGAATCATAGCCAGAAAAGATGGCAAGCCTTTAACCAGAGCCGCTATAGACGGAGCGAAGCTCGCAATAAAGCTATTGGATGAAGTCTCGCGATACAGGAACGCCCTAAAACATAGCGCATCTGATATAGGAAATTATTCTATTTTCCCGGAAGTTGTTCAGAGGATGATTTCAGCTTGTCTAATTACAAAAGACCGTGATTTAACCCCTATGAGTGCCGTGGCAGGAGCTATATCAGATATGGTGGCAGAGAATATAGAAAAGAAAGGTTCAACTAAAGTTATCGTTGAGAACGGTGGGGATATTGCAATAAAGCTACATAATGATGAAATGGGGAAAATCGGTATCGTGCCAAGGGTAGGGGAAACCGAGTATGCCCATGTAATCAATGTAAACGCTGAAAGCAAGATTGGAGGCATAGCGACGAGCGGCTTTGGAGGTTTGGGTTTCACTAAGGGGGCGGCATCAGCTGCTGTTGCATTATCACCGAATGGAGCTTTAGCCGACGCTTGTGGAACGATCTTAGGCAATTCTACAATTGTTGAGAGTGCCAAGGTTATCTATAGATTCGCAGAGGAATTGGATCCTAATACCGACATCAAGGGGCAAAAAGTGACTTTTGCAGTGGATCGACTGACTCATAAAGAAATTTCCATATGCATCCAGAATGGGTTAAAGAAGGCTGAGGAGTTGATGAAAATGGGTGTGGTTATTTGTGCAGTGATATTCGTGCAGGGCAAGGTAGGGATGACGCCCAAGAATATTGCAACGCCTGTAGGGCTAAACACTATAAACAAAATAACGTTGTGAGATTCCACCTAAAACCAAGATGCTTGGAAGACAAGAATAGCCGTACTCGCCTAACACCAAAGGACACGGAAAAAGATCAAGATCGCGCATGCAATTCCAAGGAGAAGGAAGCTAGAAGAATTGGGACTGAAAGATGTTGCAGATGAGTTGGGAATTAAAAGATAACTCACGCGCACGACAATGTATAGCGAAAAACTTTGCCTCGGCTTTCAAAAATGATGATGCGAATGCGCTAGGCTGCTTAAATTTTCTCGCTGATTTTGTGGGCATCGCCTTCGCGTGTGGGTTCTCAAAGTGGCTCGACCTGTAAAGATGATTCAGCCTCCAACTTAGAAAAGTTCAAGTTCATCAGAAGTTATGATCCGGCGGACGTAATATGGCACAAGTGGTGCTCAAGTGTTTCGTAAGGTTTATATTGCGATCTGAAATGAACGTAGAGACATGACACACAAAATATTATATAATTACATAAATGGCAAATGGAGAAAATCAAAAACTAATGAATACGATGACATAAGAAATCCAGCAACTGGCGAACTAATAGCTAGGAACCCTCGTTCAACGAAAGCAGAGGTTCAAGAAGCTGTTAGATGTGCCGAAGAAGCATTTTCAGATTGGAGAAATACGCCTGTTCCAGACCGAGTGCAACCCCTTTTCAAATTTGCAAAGTATCTGAAGGATAATCAAAAAGATCTTGCAGTCCAGATGGTTAATGAGCATGGTAAAACATTCAAAGAAGCCGCAACGGAAATAATGCGTTCATGGCAATACGTGGAGCATGCGTGTGCTGCTCCAGACTTGATGAAGGGAGAGATAACTCTGGATGTGGGACGTGATATTAGCGAATATTTTGTTAGGGTGCCTCTAGGAGTTTTTTGTTTTCTTGGTCCTTTTAACTTTCCCGCTTTAACCAGCTTATATTGGGTCTGGGCAGTTGCATGCGGAAACACGGTTGTCGTAAAGGCACCTTCGAAAACGCCTTGCACATTGAACAAGATATTCGAAGAGGGTGTTGACAAAGTAGGTTTCCCGAATGGGGTGGTAAATCTGCTCAACTGCTCTGGCAGCACATTCAGTTTCGCCCTTGAGCTTGACGCTGTGGAAGGAATAACCTTCATAGGGTCAACTAAGATAGGGCATCAAGTTTACAAACTTGCTGCTGATAACGGAAAAAGAGCCCAATGCATGACGGGAGCAAAAAATTGTGCCGTTGTGATGCCTGATACCAACTTCACTTCTGATGCTATAATGGGAAACCTACTGCGATCTTGTTTCGGAAATACTGGACAGAGATGCTTTGCTATATCAACTATTTTACCTATGGCAGAGATCTACGAGCCATTTAAAAAGAGATTCGTAGACGCCGCAAAAAATCTAAAGGTAGGTTATGGAATCGATGAGGGAACTGATGTTGGACCCGTAGTTGCTAAAGACAACCTAGAAATGCTTCATAAAGAGATAGAGAAGGGGTTAGAAGAAGGTGCGAAGCTTTTGCTTGATGGAAGGAATATTAAGGTCAAAGGATATCCTAATGGAAATTGGCTTGGACCAACAATCTTTGAAGTTGAAGACGTGAAACCTGCTATGTATATTCTTGAGGAAGAAATCTTTGGTCCTGTAGTGTGCCTAAAAAAAGTTGAATCGTTGGACGAGGCGATCAGGTGTATAAATACTGGGAAATACGGACACTCAGCGGTTATCTACACTGAGATGGGTGAATGGGCTCAACGGTTTACAAATGGAGTTAACGTAGGGCAAGTTGGCGTAAACATCGGTACTCCTGCTCCTATAGGCTTCTACCCACTCGGTGGGAGGAGACAATCCAAATTCGGTGCTTTGCGATCTAGAGGGAGGCAAGCATTCGATTTCTACACCGATCAGAAGGTTGTCATTACGAGGTGGCTAGGTGCAAGGGAAGCTTTCGAAAAGACGTGGATAGAGAATATTTAGAAGAGCTGACAGTACTAAACTGCGCGCGCTAATTAGATTTCTGAAGAGTATACTCTCATTGCATCTTCCATCTCTTATACAATTTATGTTCTAGGTGAAATACGTCTAGAATCTTGCCGACAATGTGATTAACGAGATCGTCTATTGATTTCGGTTCGTGATAAAATCCAGGCATAGCTGGCAATACTGTTGCTCCCGCCAAAGCTGCCTTGTACATATTTTCCAAGTGGACAATGCTAAGAGGAGTCTCTCTGGGAACGAGAACTAAGGGTCTTCTTTCCTTTAAGGTGACGTCAGCAGCTCTTAATAATAAGTTACTTGAATAACCCACTACGATGCCAGCTAATGTTTTCATGCTGCAGGGAACCACAACCATTCCGTCAGTTTTGAAGGAGCCACTGGAAATAGGAGATGTCAGATCGTCAACGTTATGATAGTAGGTTGCAAGAGGAATTATTACATTTTCTGTTAAGCCTGTTTCATATTTGATTATTTTCTTACCAGCTCTTGTTATCACAAGGTGTACCTTTACATTTAAATCTTTAAGTATTTTCAAAAGCTTCAACGCATAAATAACACCACTCGCTCCCGAAATTCCGACGGTTATCTGCATAATCATTTTTCTCCTAGGGATAGTAATTGATGGTTATAAAGATTATTTTTTAAAGTTTCTCAAGAAAACTTCAACGGCATGCATCGAATTGTGTGTCAGCTTCTCTATATCCTCCTCCTTCGCTTCCTCTATATGCACCCCTGCAATTACCACCACCGTCTGATTAAACTCTTTGGCGAGTCTCTCGGCGGCGGACCTTGCCACCTCGTCATCTTTGTGACCAACTAATGTGAGGACAGATGTTGTGGCGCTGAGTTTGGATGAATTCTTCAAACTAGTTCGGGGGATGCTTAAAGCTACTGCACCCACATGCGGTGTCTCTCCACCTACAATGCTGACTATTAATCCATCCATAGTAATAGTGGCTATTAAATCAACCAAGTATTTTCCCTTTCCAATAGAAACCCGTTTTTCCTTTATGATCTCCCTGCTTGGAATTGTTCTCACTTCCTGCTTGGCACGTGCTACATCTACGAGCGTGATCCTTCCAAATAACATTTAACCTATTCAAAGTCTTATTTGTGGTCTACGTGATTAACACAATTGATCTCAATCGTGCAATGCGCGCGCGGCCAAAATGAATTAATACGTACAGAAAACTGGATGTTGAATTGTTTTTCCAAGCTGTCCTAGACTCGTCCACGGCAATTTCTTCACTCGGTGTATCCAAGGCTTAGAAGCTTGTGGAGGTGTAATCGCATTGCGCAATGTCTTTCAGTCTTCCGTGCCTTCTTTGTACTGGTGAGGAAGCCTCTTTAACTGTTCTAACTGTCTAATTACGGTTTTCAAACGCAGTTCTTCTAATTTTTTTATTGTGGGTATGCCCAGTTTGACATCCCACTCTCTAGCTTCGTAGTACTCATCCAGCATCATTTCTTGCTCGAATATCTGTCCTTTTGCTGGTCCCTCAGGCAATGGTTCGTTCAAAAACCTGTCTGGAAAACAATCATCTTTTCGGGTAAACTTTCTTTCCCGCATATTGTAAGCTCTTTCTAGATTTACAAGTCTGTCCGCCGCCGTGACAATTTTCTCTTCAGTTATCTTGATTCCAGTAATAGCAGAGTACATTTGGGGCACTCCCTTAAAAGTCCTCACAACAATGGAATCCATATTTTTCACGTAGCAATTGTAAGCTAATTTGCATACTCCCATCATGTCAACTATCGCACTGACTCTCTCAAACCACATGACCATTTTTCCCTTCCCCACAGCATCCAAGTCATTTGAAGCTTCACGGGCACCGAATAATTTCTCAGCTTGGTCCGGTGTGAAGAATTCGGGGCTGCAGAGGGCGTAGAGATGGTCTGCTCCTCTATTGGATACCAAACAACCGAAGCCGTATCCCTTAGCTGCCCTTGGGTCCATAGATGGATACTCCATTCCCTTAACATGAATAGCGTATTTCTCTGCATCTTTACCAATCTTTTCTGCCGCCCTACTTACTCCTTCAGCCAAAACATCACCAATTCCTTCCCGGTACGCTATCTTTCGAATCAAATCAAGATGAGCGCTAGTATTGCCCCATTCAGCTTCTAAGCCATCCAAGTCGTCCTTCGTAAGAATCCCCTTTTCGTAACACTCCATTGCAAACCCTATAACACCCCCCACCGAGTAGGTATCAAGGCCGTATTTATTGCAGAGTTCATTCGCCTTGATTATGGCTGATAGATCTCTGATCCCGACGCGAGAACCTTGATTGTGTAAGGTTGCATATTCAGGGCCACTATATACCCAAGTGCCAGAGAAGGGTCCTTTGTCGACAACCGAATACCTGTCGCATCTTAGGGGGCAACCAAAGCAGGCCATTGCCTTGGTAGTAAACTCCTCTCTAAGCGCTTCACCACTAATCCTGTCAGCCCATTCAAACACTCCAGTTTGAAAGTTTCTAGTCCCAAGTGCACCCATCTCGTTAGTTGTGCTCAACCACATGGGTGTTCCGAACTTTGGAGCAAGTTCACTAGATACCTCGTCTTCCAACATGTTGTCCAACACTTCTTCTCGAGCTTCAATAAACTTCTGAGGATTGGCTACCGTGACATCATTTGTCCCGTGCACGGCTATGGCTTTTAGTTGTTTTGACCCCATAACTGCTCCCATCCCCGTCCTTGCAGCCGCGTGATCCATGGCCATAACGCTCGCGATATTAACTAGGTTCTCTCCAGCTGGACCGATTGATGCCACCTTGAGGTCAGAATTCTCTATTTCCTCCTTAATCATCGCGTCTGTCTCGTGCGTATCCCTACCCCATATCTGGCTTGCGTCTTTAATTTTAATGTGTTCGTCGTCTATCCAGAGGTATACGGGTTTTTTCGCCCGACCGAAGATCACCATGGCGTCATATCCGGCATATTTTAACTCAGGGCCCCAATGTCCTCCTGCATTTGCGTACCCCAAAAGTCCGGTTAGCGGAGATTTTGATGTAACCGTCCACCTACCAGAAGATGGGGCAAGAGTACTAGTCAGCGGACCGATGGAGAACACCAAAATATTTTCGGGGCTGAGCGGCGCTATTTTTGAATCAACCTCATCCCATAATATCTTCGATCCGAACCCCCTCATTCCAAGGTAATCCATCGCAAGTTTTTTGCTTAGAGGCCTTTTTGCTATTTTTCTATTAGATAGATTTATCCATAGAATACGTCCCATGTACCCGCCCTTAACCCAAGACATCTTCAATTCTCCTCTAATCTCTAATGAACAATCTGGCGCTATTTTTTCTTTTCATTTTGGCTAGAGTTTCACCATTTACAAGCTTCAATGCACCAGAAACGCAAGCCTCAACGCACTTAGGGTTCCCTCCACAAAGGTCGCACTTTACCGCTTTCCCACTCTTGGGATCGATTGTAACAGCTCCAAATGGGCAGTCTTCAACACACTTCTCACATCCGAAACATCTATTTTGATCCAAAGTCACCATCTCTCCATCTCTTCTTATCGCGTGAACGAAGCAGTTCTTTGCACACTGCGGAATCCCGCATTGGCGACATACAACGGGAACATCGATAGCACGTTCCAATCTTACAACTCTTATCCTTGATCTCTTTGGATTAAACGTTTTATAGTGCCAAAAGGAGCAGGCAACTTCACAAGCCCTACATCCAGAACAGAGTTTAGAGTTAACAAGTGCAACTCTCAATGGTTAATCCCCTACAAAAAGGACGATCGAAACTCGATGAGACGAAACGGTGAGCGATAAGCCACGAAACTCTGTGAGTCCAGTAACCGAAAGCAATCGTGGAACGGCACGCTTAGTCCATTCAATAGGCACCACCTATCTATCGGGATGTTCCATATGACATTTCACCTATAGTTAAAGTTTTTCCATTTAATGTGTCCAATTCAATCTGCAGTGGAAGTACGCTGGTGCAAGTGTGCGTGGTCATGCGCGCATACCCGCTTGTGTAGATGTTTTCCCCATCTCTCGGTTATCGTTTGGTTGCTTTTTCGATGATTTTTCTCGAATTTGAAACTAACTTGTCAATATCATCCGTTGTAGCATGGTATACATGGATTCCGCTTACGACCACAACCGGCTCTCTAAGCTTTTCGGCAAGCTCCGTTGCCGACGGAACGGCAACTCTGTCATCCAAGTGGCCTGGAAACGTGAAAACTGACGTTGTGCTTCTTATCTTTTCAGGGTGGTGAGAAATGGATCTAGGAAGTCCTACCGCTATGGCCCCTATATGCGGTTCCTCTCCTCCGACTAGTACGGCAACTATTCCTTTTCCCTCGGTTGTTCTAATCAAGGTGAGATTCACCTTCCATTTCCCATCGCCCTCCTGAAAGCAAGAAATCTTTTCCATGATGTACCATGTGTCAGATGAGCTATAAATTGATTATGCGTTTATACAGTACTTTGATTCTTTTGTGGTCATCACTTTATGTTGCAACCGATACCTTTTTATCGAATCCGAAAGGACTGGGCTACAAGAGGATTGAATAATGAAGGACCTGAGGACGTTTATTCAATATGTGGAAGAAAAAGCACCGAATCACATTGTCAGGGTCCACAAGACGGTGAAGGCTCAATACGAGATTCCTGCCATAATATCGAAACTTGATCGACAAAATATGTTTCCTACACTTGTTTTCGAGAACGTTGAAGGATACGAAATGCCCGTACTTACTAATCTGTATGCAAGTCGGAAGGGACTTGCGATGGCACTTGAAACCACCGAAAAGGAGCTGTTCAAAGTATACAGTACCAAGATGAAAAATTGTCTTTCTCCAAAATTATTAGAAGACGGTCCAATTAAAGAAGTCATAAAGGAAGGAGAAGACGTAAATTTGTTCGAGTTACCCATAATAACCTACCATGAAAAAGATCAGGGACCCTTCATAACCGCTGGAGCCGCCGTGATCAAGGATAATAGAACAGGATTAAGAAATATAGGTATATACCGAATGCAGTTGAAAGGCAAAGACAAACTTGGCATATGGCCATCACGAACATCACATATATATGATTACTATAAGAGGGCCCAAGAAGAAAACGAGCCTCTGGAGATTGCCATCATCATAGGCATGCACCCCGCTTTTTATTTGGGAGTGATGGCACGTAACCCTCTGGGCATTGATGAATATGAAATCATTGGCGGGGTATTAGGCGAACCCTTACAAGTAGTCCAAGGGGAAACCGTTGATTTGGAGGTACCTGCTCGTGCTGAAATGGTCATTGAGGGAGAGATTCCCCCCAACCTTCTGGAAGATGAAGGGCCCTTTGGAGAAGTTTTTGGATATTATGGACCTAAAATGAGAAATCCGATAGTGAATGTTAAGGCAATTACCCGTAGGGAAGATGCGTTTTATCACGATATCTCTGCACCCAATATAGACCACTACATGGTTGGAGCCTTGCCAAGAGAGGCCGCGGTATACGATGCTGTCTCTCGCCTTACACCTTCTATTCCCGTAAAGGCTGTACATGTTCCGCCTTCTGGACATGGCAGACTTATTTGTTACATATCACTCAAGAAATTGCAAGAAGTTGATCCTAAAATTGCTATTTTAGCCGCGTTTGTTGCTGACGCATATCTTAAGTATGTAGTAATAGTTGGCGACGATGTGGATATCTTTAATGAAAGTGAAGTTTTATGGGCACTCGTGACTAGAACAAGACCAAACAAAGATGTCATCCTAATTCCTGTAGCAAGTGGATCAGCAGATCCCTCATCAGAAGATGAGCTGCCAATGAGAGTTGGCATAGATGCAACGAGATCTCTTGAAGCTTTCGGAGAAAAGGTGACAATACCTGGAGTAAAAGAAATAGTATTGGAAGACTACATTAAGGAGGAGTGGCTCAGAAGTGCCCGATCTATCTGCTGGTAATACCTATTTTTTGGCTCTCACCTGAGATTTGTGTATCGGGCGCACAAACCTCAATTACGCCTAGAGAGACACTTTGAGTGACGACAAAATCAGCTCCCGCGGAATGAAACAGCTCCTTAATCAGAGCGACAATATTTATATGAAGCAGAAAGAGACAATTTGTCATGCCCCCTAGCATTCAGACATCCAACGGAGAAAAAGAAGAAGACGAAAAGAAATTGTCTTTCGGCTGGAAAGACATCCTTGCATTTACAATTGCCCTACTGGAGACTGTCCTCCTTCCCCTTTTGATATTTATCGTAGTGTTGGTGGTAATTCTGGTTCTGTTTTCGATATAACTCGATCGGCGTCAGATAGCTTTCCTTCCCGACGTTGCCCCGTAGATAGTGTCAAAAATAATGTATCCCTGAGGTTAGGCCACCTCGAGTAGTATGTTGTTAACCCTCAAACTTTTTGGGACGCCGCATAATTCAATCCTTATTAAACAATGCATCATTTGAAATGCGCGCGCAATTTGGGAAACATTAGACCCCTCTCATTTTTGATGAAAGTACAGGAAAGGCTTATATATTTTTTATCAATTTGATGCTGTAAGGAGAGATACCAA
>Ga0224501_10002032_pt1 | contig 15775 bp, 13 predicted proteins | sample SF_Oct11_sed_USG_4_FD_169105 | JGI IMG/M metagenome (GOLD analysis project Ga0224501, IMG submission 169105) | Sediment microbial communities from San Francisco Bay, California, United States - SF_Oct11_sed_USGS_8_1 | ecosystem: Environmental > Aquatic > Marine > Sediment | place: USA... | reverse complement strand
CGTCGTTTCCACCGGAGAACAAAGCGGCGGCGCCTACGTCCGCGGCACCGAATGGTATGACATGCAAGTGTGGGCCAATAATATGGAGCTGGGGTATCTCTACCATTTTGGCGGACTCACTTCCACTGTGCACCCACAGTTGGTTGAAGACTTTAATCTAATACTGGGCGGGTATCCGGTTCGATATGATGACACACTCGGCGGTGTTATCGATATCAAACTACGCGAACCTAAAAAAGATCGTCTTCACGGATCAATGGAGCTAAGCACCTATGTATCCGGTTTCATGGTGGAAGGCCCAACGGGATTCACTCCCTGGAATGACAGCATGTTGTTTGCGGCGCGCCGCAGCTATATTGATGCGCTAATGTCTCCTGAAGATTTTTCAAAATTTGCAGGGGAAAATGAAGAAGAGGAAGATCGAGATCAGTTCACGACTGTGCCTCGTTTCTACGATATTCAGGCCATGTGGCATGCAGAGTTACCTGATGGACATATGGAACTAAAATTTTTCGAAGCCGATGACAAACTGGCCTTTATCAATAATGGCGAGGAGACATCAGACCCTGCTGCATCGGGAGAGTTTAATCTCGCCAACGGCTACCAAAGCGTTGGTTTCAATTGGCGAAAACAGTGGAATGCTCGGTGGTCTCACAATCTCTCACTTAGTCGCACAAAAAACTTTGAGGAACTACAGATTGGTAGCGACCCCATAAGCGGTCAACCTTTTTATGTCAGTGACACCCTCACTCAACACATCGTGAGACCTGAATTGTTTTGGCAAATCAATGATAATTCACGCTGGAGTTTTGGAAGCAGCGCAAATTATGTGGAGGTTCCAATCGATCTCTATATTGGACCACCACCACTCGGCGGTGACCCAGAGTACAACCTTACCGAGTCCCAGAAGTACAAAGTCAATCGAACTGTACGAGCAGGAATAGTCTCGGCCTTTACCGATTTCCGCCATAATTGGACGCCGCGTTGGGAAACAGTTCTGGGCGTGCGACATACCATGGGTAGAGCCAGCGGTGGTGTCAATATGGAAACGACTTTGCCTCGCGTAGCCACCGAATATAAGGTAAACCACAGATTATTACTCACCGCCTCCTGGGGTAAATACGTGCAGATTCCACTGAATTTTCAGATTCTGGAAGGATTCGGCAATCCCAAACTGACTTATCGAAAATCTGAACACCGAATCCTCGGTATGCAGTATGAGCTGAATCCCACCTGGACGGCAAAACTGGAGGCTTACCACAATCCGCTTACCGATCTTGTCGTCGATTACCAAAAGGAAAATGCCCTACCACCTGATAATTATGCCAATGATGGAAAAGGCGTAGTCTATGGTGCAGAGCTATTCCTGCAAAGAAAGGCCACTGCACGAAAGCTGGGCTGGATTTCCTACACCTACGCCCGCTCAAAAAGAACCGATCAATACGGGGTGACAACGCTCCACAATGGGGACCAACCCCACACGCTTACGGCGGTATGGGGTCAACCCATGACAGGGGGCTGGAAAAAATGGGACTGGGGTGTAAAGGTTCAGTGGCATTCAGGGAAATTGTATACGCCAATCATAGGGCGTCGTCCCGAACCCATTCCGGGTGGGGGTGGCGGTGTGTACTATCGCCCAGAAGTCGCAGAAAAAAACAGCGCACGCCTCCCCGATTATTTCAAGGCGGATTTGAGACTGGATCGCCATCAGCGTTATAACACCTGGAAATTGACCTATTACATCGATCTGCAAAACGTGACCTTTCACGAAAACATAATCGGTCTGGACTATGGTAAAGAGTTTGAAAACACAGCCAATCCCAAGAAGGTCACGGGCCTGCTCTTCATGCCCTTTTTGGGAGTGGAAGCGGAATTCTGATTGCAATAGAAACGGCCAAGAACAAAATTGACGGAATAAGAAAAAATGATAGACAGTTTTTTTGATCTCATGTCCCGCGGTGGCCCCGTCATGTGGGTAATCTTTATCACCGCCTGGGTGGCCCTGATCCTCCTGGTAGAACGCACGCTGCGTATTCAGAGCTGGTTAAAACTGGCCTTGAAAGACCAGGATGGATTCTTACACGACCCAAAATACGTCCCCAATCACCAGGACGTTCGTGGTGGCAGCCCTGTATCCATGGTACTAGACAAGATCAGTTGGGATGAAGTAAAGACCAGCGAGGATTTTGGCAAACAATTGAATATCCATTTAGCAGATATGATGCCCAAGCTCGAAGGCATGCTACCCACTGTATCAATTATTGGCTCCTTGCTCCCCATGCTGGGTCTGCTTGGAACGGTAACGGGTATGATCGAAGTGTTTCAAGTCATCGCAATTCACGGCACGGGCAACCCGGAAGAAATGGCCCACGGAATTTCCCAAGCCCTGCTCACCACTGCGTCGGGTTTGATTATCGCGATACCTGTCATTTTTTCCCATCATTTGTTGACACGCCGTCTGCGTTTACTGCTTTCGGTGACTGAACAAAGCATGCATGTGGTTTATAAACGTGGACTGGGTCTGCGACCATGAGTCTGAATACGCCTGAAGTCAGTCCTATCAAGGTTCCAAAACTTGAAGCGGGCAGTCCAGACATCAGCATGGCACCACTCATTGATGTGGTCTTTCTGTTGTTGATATTTTTCATGGTGACTACCGTGTTTCCAGAAAACAAGGGACTTGTTATTGAGCGCCCCGAATCTCAACACTCCGATCCCATTGTGCAGAAAAAGATGGTAATTGTGGTGGCGAAAGACGGAACCATACTCTTTAAGGACAAAAAAATTGCCACTCACGATATAGAACGACTGGTGAAGGAGCAGTTAATTGCTGTACCCAATACAGCCGTGCTTTTGCGTATAGATAAATCCGCCACCACGCAAACACTGGTAAGCGTAATGGACGCCTGTAAAAAAGGCGGTGCCAAACAAGTTGGCATAGCGACCGATGCCCTTGATAAGCCAGTCTAGTAAAAGTTATTGGCCTGCTGCCTTTCTCGTCGCAACGCTATTGAATTCCGCGTTGTTTCTGGTTTTGCCACGCCTGGGCTACTCAGAGCCCCCGGCCCCTCCCACTATCATCACAGTGGAGCTGAGTCGTTGGCAACCGCCGGCACCAGTCCCCCAAACTAAAAAGCCAGTGGCGGTGAAGGAAAAACACAAAAAGCTACCCAAGCCCAAGAAAATTCTTAAACCCGAAGCAAAACCCAAACAGGAGCCCGCTCCACCCAAACCGGAACCGGTTCTCACTGAAAAAGAAACTGAGAACGTTCCGACCGCCACGGTAGAACCAGTCGCCGAAGCCGAGGAAGACATCCCTACTCCCGTGCCTGTATTCATGGTTACCAGTATGCCGCGCAGTATTCATCAAGCAACGCCGCGCTATCCTGGTGCCATGCGTATTCAAGGGAAAGAAGGTAAGGTTTTACTCGAGGTGCTGGTAGATGGGAGAGGACGCGTCCGACAGGTGAAGGTCATTCAATCCGCCGGAAAATATTTTGATGAAGCGGCCATAGAAGCGGCCAAAATGACTGAATACGAACCCGCGAGACAAAACGGAAAACCGGTGGCAGTACGACTCAAAGTACCAATCATTTTCCAGTTAAATTAGCCCGTGGCACTGGCCGTTTCTTCATGACTCAGGGCTCGCGCCGGCAGGTTCTGCGCAACACCGAGAAAGATATGACGGTAGGAGACGTAGATAAAATTCGCGAATACCGGAAGCAGCAACACGCTCAAAAAACTCACTCCCAACATTGTCCCCAGCAACACCATAGACCACATTAGTATCACAACTGTCATCGGTACGATGTTAATAAGAATTGCACGATGGGTGAGCGCCTGAGCATGGTTGTAATTCGCTTCATGAAACAAGATCAAAGGGAAGGAATAAAAGATTCGCAGTGAAAAAGTCGCCAATAAGCAAAAATACAAAAAGGCAGCCGTAATTCGAGTTTCGATTTCAATGGGCAGACTGGATTGTGCCAACATGATCGTAACCAGCTTTTCACAGTACGTCATCAGATCCTTGTTGGGATTTATCGTATAACTGATTACCCAATAAAAGCTTCCGATGAATAGTGCGAAGATCGCTATTTTCATCAAAGACGTTTGGCCAGCCAAAAGCCCGTGTATATATTCGCTAAATTTGTAGCGCCTCGAATGGTCTGCGCTATAGGCAACAAGAATCAGGCCTGCAATAACAAAAACGAAGACCACTGCCAGATAAGTGAAAAGGATGGCGAGCACCAAAACCGGGGAGACATAAGGGGCAATGGGCTCAACTGCCTTGATGCCCAAATAGTGCAAAAGAAAAAAAAGTAGTACAAAACTCAGGTACAGCGGCACCCGACGAAAAAGCAGCGACACGGATTCTTTAACCCATGAAACGATGTCCTGCGGAGCCACGCGACGAGGCTCTAATGTCGCCATGCCTAGTCTCCTTACTGTGTTATAGGCCATCCCTGGCCGCCAGACCTGTCCCTATTTCAATATTAGTCGTACGGTTATTAAAGATCAACGCAGGAAAGGCATTCTTTTGAAATAGATTGCAAAAAACGAGCTGTTTGACTTGTTTTAGTTAGTCGGAGAAAAATAGACAAAGGGGTCGGAATGAATCGCCGACATGGAGGCACCGGCCAAAAAGGCCTTTCTTTTGGTTGTATTCACCATTTCGGGTTCACCACAGAGATAGACCTGGTAGTCCTTCAGTGCGCGGTGTTGCTGTAAGGCCAGATCACTACTACGACCAGCATGCAAACCATCCGGAATTTTTTCATCTTCAGATACACTGGGAATGTAGCGAAAGTTTTCATGCTTTGCCTGTAAGCCCTCACAGTCCTGATACAAGTAGATACCAGTTTTGCTTCGTGAACTGTGATAGAGCGAAATCTCGCCACGATGCTGATTGTGTAAGGCATCTCTGATAATTCCGTAAAGTGGCGCCAATCCACAACCCGTGGCGATGAGTAGCATAGGGGCGTCCGGTTTATCTGGATTGTAGTGGCAATCCCCGAGCGGTTCAGAAATCGTGATGGTATTACCCACCGCCAACTCATTGTGTACCCAGGAACTGACCAAGCCCTGGGGCACCAGCTTGATGTGTAACTCCAGATGGGGATCCAGCCCGTGTACGCTGGCGAGTGAATAGCAGCGAGTGCCCGCCACAGGATGATGCAGATTAATGTATTGACCAGCCCGGTATTTGAAATCCGAGGGGCAGTTCAATCGAAGTCGCATCACATCCTGAGACAGTTTTTTAAGAGAAAGTACGGTGGTGGAGAAGGTTCGACTGGCCTCGTCCCCTAATTGAATATGCAGATCCTCTTCGGGGACACAAGAGCATGCCAGGAACACACCTCTTTCCCGTTGAGAAGGCTTCAGTGATTTTTGTGAAGCAGGAGTCGGTTTACCTTCCACGGCCCGTACAACGCAGCTCTGGCAGATCCCGCTACCACATGAATGGGGGATGGAGATATTGTGCCGGGTGAGACAATTCAGCACAGACTCCTTGTCTCCTAACGCATAGGTCTTTCCATCTACGGTTAATTGAGGCACAACAAACTCCCCCCCAAATATTGCTGCTAATTAGCGACCAAGAACATCAGCACGAGTCGTCTCAGCAATTGCTGCGGCTTCCTGGATCAACTCCGCAGGCACATTAAGCTCTTGCAGTGTCGCGCCCAGGTTTTCAACGACGGCATCAAAGTGCTCATCGTTCAGACCCTGTTCCTTAACCAGCTTGGCATGACCTTCACGCATGTCTTTACCGGAGTAACTATTGGGACCACCAAAAGCCAAGGTCAAAAAGGCCTTTTGTTTGGCTGCTTGATTGTCCATATCCACCCCTTCAAAGAAGCGATTGATGCGATCATCTGACAAAACCTTGCGGTAAAAGATATCAACCGCTGCATCAACTGCTGCTTCGCCACCCAATTTATCATATAAAGTATCAGACATTTTTCCCTCCAAACTTTTACAAACAACAAAAGAAATCATTTAATACATATATTTAATATACCCTATTAAAACAGTAAACTTACTATTTTATTTAGTTATTAGATAGTTATAATATGTATTTTTGATACATATTATCGCCCGTTAATTCGGGTGTCAACGATTAGTTTTAATCAGAAAAGTCCGATACACTAAAAGCATGCAACTCACTTTACACACCGACTATTCCCTTAGAGTCCTGGTCTACCTGGGACTAAAACCCAATGCACTCTCCACGATTTCGGAAATCGCCGAGTTCTATGAAATATCGCGCAATCACCTGGTAAAAGTGGTCAACAAGCTGGTGAATGAAGGATTCGTCTACAGTTCCCGCGGCAAGAATGGGGGCATACGCCTCTCCCGCTCGGCGGAGCTGATTTCTGTGGGGGAAGTGATTCGCAAGATGGAACCCAATTTCAATATCGTGGAATGTTTTTCGGCAGAAAACCAGGAATGCGCTATCACCCCTATTTGCACACTTAAAAATGCCTTGTATCAGGGGCTCAATGAGTTTCTGGCTAATCTGGATAAATTCACCTTGGCAGATGCCATCACACCCAGGGCCAGACAGCAGGCCAATGAATTTCCCATACAGATTGTTGTAGAAAATCAAAAGAAAAAATATACTGGCTCATAGCCTATCGGTAGTTACATTTGTGTAAAGCATGATACTATACAGACCTGTTAACTGACACTGGGCCCACCAACACGCTCGGCTGTTCTATGGAAGACCATTTCTACTACCTCTGTTATCTGGATCACCAATTAAAACTCCGTCCTGGCAAGACGTATACAATTGGTCGGCTGGACTGTGAAATTACGATTCCCAGTTATCTGGTATCACGTCGCCATGCACGTATTGAGTGGCAGGATGGACGCCCATGCCTGGTGGACTTGGGTAGCACCAATGGCACCAAGGTCAACTCGGAAAAAGTCTCCAAGGCAACCTTATCTCCCGGTGACCGCATCGAAGTGGGGAATTCTATTCTCAAGCTACTACGTGTTACCGAAAACAATGGTGCCCAGACCATGAAACTCAGCGATACCGTTATGCTGGAAGCACGTGTTGCCACCCTACTCCATGATATTAAAGACCCGGAGCTTGTCAACAAGATTACCGATCTAAAAAGCCTATTTAACAAAAAAAATCAAGCACTTACAAAGATTGCCTATCGAGATTCCCTAACCAAACTCTATAATCGCAGATATTTTGACAGCACCCTCTTTGAGGAAGTGGAGCGCGCCAAACGCTACCACCGACCTTTGCAGCTTATTCTTGTGGATATTGATCATTTTAAAAGGATCAATGACGCCCATGGCCATCAGAAGGGGGACGAAGTCCTAACGGCCATTGCACAGCTAATAGAGCAGCATAGCCGCAGTAATGACACGGTCTGTCGATATGGAGGTGAAGAAATCGCGATTATATTACCAGAGTGCAGTATGAACGAGGCACGACAGGTCGCCGAAAAAATCCGCCACACCATCCACACCCTATCGCCTAAACTGACAGGGTTAGAGGTAACGGCGAGCTTCGGTATTTCCGGGTTCGACCAGCAAACGGATACCCCCACACTCATGCTGACCGCAGCCGATCGCGCCCTCTATCATGCAAAACAGACAGGAAGAAACAAGGTATCCGTCGATGCACCGCTGGATACCCTGGCCTGAGAAATTTAAACCAACAGGGAAGTCAGAATAGCATACGCTGTCTGCGTGCCTCAAACAGACACACTGCAGCCGCTACCGATGCATTGAGACTTTCCGCATCACCTAGCATGGGTATCTTCACCAGGAAATCACAGTGTTCTTGTGTCAGCTGACGTAATCCTTTCTCTTCGCCGCCAATTACGAGGGCCACATCTCCGGTAAGATCACTGGCAAAAATGCTTTTATCTGCCACGGCAGACGTGCCTGTGATCCAAACGCCCAGCCCTTGCAATTGCTCCAGAGTGCGAGCCAGATTGGTCACTTGTACAAAGGGGACACGCTCAGAGGCACCAACTGAGACTTTTCTTACAGTAGGCGTTAGACCCACTGCGCGATCTTTCGGAGCAATCACGGCGTGTACGCCAGCCGCTTCGGCTGTACGCAGGCAGGCGCCCAAATTATGAGGATCCTGAATACCGTCCAGCACCAATAGGAGAGCCGGGGTTTTTAGATTGCGGATGAGGTCTTCCAACATATCTTCACTCGCACTTTCTCGCTCACGACAACGAAGGACGACACCTTGATGTCGAGAAGTACCAACGATTTCATCCAGCTGCTTTCGCGGCATCCGTGTAACGATCAGGCCTTTTTGTTTTGCACGTTGCTCCAGGCGACGCAAGCGGGCATTCGTCCCCACATTGGCCTGAACTAAAACCTCTTCTATATCATCATCTTGCTTGTCTAACACAGCCAGAGCGGCATGCAAGCCATATACGAATTGCTGCAACGGAATGAACTCCTATCTACGTTTATTTTTTGGGGGGCGCTTCGCTAACCTTTTAGTTTTTTTACTCTTTTTAGAGTTGTATTTTACTGGTTCTTGCACCAGATCAAAATCGATTTTTTTCTCATCCAGCGTTACCCTGGCGACCTTCACTTCCACCGCGTCACCGAGTCGAAAGACCCTTCCGGTCCGTTCTCCACTAAGAAGATGTTTCGTTGGATCAAAGTGATAATAATCGTTATCCAGGGAAGTTACATGCACTAATCCTTCAACAAACAGTTGATCCAATTCAACAAATAAACCGAAGCTGGTAACTGCCGTAACATGCCCTGTGTATTGTTCCCCCACTTTATCCTGTAAATACTCGCACTTCAACCAATCTGTTACGTCTCTTGTTGCATCATCCGCTCTTCGTTCTGTCATGGAACAGTGTTCTCCCAACTGCTCCATCTGCTGCTTTTTATAGTGAAAATCTTTTTTGGTTGTCCCTTCAATAAGATGTTTGATTCCGCGATGCACTAACAGGTCTGGGTATCTGCGAATAGGTGAAGTGAAATGGGTATAGGCATCAAATGCCAGACCAAAATGGCCGGTGTTTTCTGGGTTATAGACTGCCTGACTGAGGCTCCGCAACATTACTGTCTGAATGACATGCGCATCATCTCTATCCTTAATCTCTTCCAGTAATTTGGCATAATGTTTAGGCTCGGGGCTGTCTTTGCCCCCCAGCTTCAAGCCAAAGCCCTGAAGAAAATTTTTCAGTTTTTCCAGTTTCTCCTCGCCAGGTCCTTGATGCACACGATAGAGGGATGCCAGTTTGTGTTCTAACAAAAAGTTGGCCGAAGCCACATTCGCGGCAATCATACATTCTTCAATGATGCGATGCGCATCGTTTCTAACGATGGGAATAATACGCTCTATTTTCTTTTTCTCACCGAATACAATGCGGGTTTCAACACTCTCAAACTCGATCGTTCCACGTTTGTTTCGTGCTTTCTGTAACGCTTTGTAAAGTTCATAGAGGTCGTCCAGATGCGTTACGATATTTCCGTAACTGCGGCGAGTCTTCATTTCCTTTTCTTGCACGATCCGCGCAACTTCCGTGTATGTCAACCTCGCAGCAGAACGCATCACGCCTTTAAAAAAAGTATAGTCTCGTGTCTTGCCATTGGTATCGATGTTCAATTCACAAACCATGCACAAGCGATCGACTTGAGGATTCAATGAACATAGATTATTTGATAAGACTTCAGGCAGCATAGGAACTACGCGACCTGGGAAATAAACCGAGTTTCCTCGCTTTTCTGCTTCAGAATCCAGAGCCGTATCGGGCAACACATAGTGTGACACATCGGCAATCGCGACGAGTAATCTCCATCCTTTTCCCTTGGGTTCACAGTAGACCGCGTCATCAAAGTCCTTGGAATCTTCACCATCGATAGTCACCAGGGGAACATTCCGCAGATCCACCCGCTGCGCTATTTCGGATTCGCTAATCGTGTGATCAATCTGGGTAGTCTCAGCCTTTACGGCACTCGTCCACTCGTTGGGAATATCATGTGCTCGGATAGCGATATCGATTTCCAAGCCGGGAGCCATATGCTCACCCAGCACTTCAGTAATCTCGCCAATCGGTTGAGACTGCCAGGTCGGTTGCTCAACCAGTCGGGCGACGACAATTTGATTGTCCAGTGCGCCGCCCCGCTTGTCGGGCGGCACGAGCACGTCCTGGCTGATGCGTTTATTGGAAGGGATAACATAAGAGATTCCGTGCTCCAGACGAAATCGCCCGACAATGGAATCATGTGCCCGCTCCAGAATTTCTACAGGAGCGGCCTCACTGCGTCCTCGGTGATCGATACCAACCACTCGCACTACGACTCGATCGCCGTGCAGCAGGCCTTTCATGCGCCTGGCGGAGATAAATAAGTCCTCTCCTCCATCATCTCGTACCAGAAAGCCAAAGCCATCTGAGTGCCCCAGGACGCGCCCTCGGATCAAGTCCATCTTTTTAATCAAACCGTAGGCATTTTTACGCGTTCGGATCAGTTGCCCGTCGCGCTCCATTGCCCGCAATCGTCGGCGCATGCCCTCATGCTCCTGCTCGGAATGCAAGCCAAAATGGTCTTGTAATTCCTCGCGAGATAGGGGGTGGCCGGTCTCATTCAAAACCTGCAATATGTACTCGCGGCTAGGGACCGGACTCTCGTAGTTCTCGGCTTCCCTTTCCGCAAAAGGGTCTTTTGTGTCACTCATTGACATTCCCGGTTGGTCTGGGTAAAGTTCGCGTTGCTTTTATTAGGCATTTTGCACCATGCCGGGGTGGCGAAATTGGTAGACGCGCTAGCTTCAGGTGCTAGTAGGGGAAACCCTGTGGAGGTTCAAGTCCTCTCTCCGGCACCATCAAGCGCAACTTAGCAAATCCATTAAGCCTTACGCAAGCTTTTGTTTTATATTTGTTTTCACTTCTGCGTCCAGGCTAAGCCCGTTCCCGTCAAAACAGTTTTCATTCTACACCATTGGAAAAACGGATGAACAGACCTATCTCCATAGGGGTAAGCGCCTGCCTGTTGGGCCATCGCGTCCGGCATGACGGAGACCACAGACTCCAACCCACTATCAAAGACGACTTGGAAGAGCTATTCCAGTTGCAGCCTATTTGCCCGGAGGTGGAAAGTGGCATGGGGGTCCCCCGGACTCCAATCCAACTGGTTGAGACTAGATATGGGGTCCGCGCACTGGAAATTCAAGACCCTGGCAAGGATTACACCCAGAAACTTGGCCAGGTCGCAAAAGACTGGGTCTGTGCAAACCCAGCGATTTGTGGCCTGATACTCAAGTCAAAATCGCCAAGCTGCGGTTTGGGATCGACAAAAATTTTTAACCAAGCCGGAGAGATCAGCGCTGCTACGGGATATGGAGTCTTTGCCCAAACAGTCCGAGACTTGCTACCCGGCATTCCATACATCGATGAAATCCAATTTTCCGATCAGCAAGCGCGTATTCAGTTCATACATGCTGTTCAACACTACCACTCGGCTTCTAACAGCATGGATATATAGTTTTTGAATTCACTCCAAGTGTGAATATTCACATAAAACCAAATTTTCCAATCAAGTGATTCACTCCTTCCATGAGCGAAATGACTTCGTACTGTGAAGGCGCGCGGTTTCGTGATAGCATTTCACACAAATAGAATTCCTAAAATGCTAAAAAATAGCTCAATCAATAAGTTAAAACATATAAAAAAAGGGAGGGGTATCCTTCATGTGTTTATTCTTGCGTATTCCAACACTTGCTCTCATTGCACTGGCACTCCTTGCCTGCACCAAAGAAGTAGAAACCACCGTCACAAAAACCATACTCGGTTCTGTTAACACCAGCTTAAGCGGCTATGCCGTCAAAGGAAAAATCAAGAATGCCACGATTTCTGTCTACAGCTTTGACGATAACACCAATGGAACGACTCTACTTACAAGCACGCAAACCGATGAGAATGGAAGCTATTCACTCTTGCTTCCACAAGACGTACGTGCCCCACTGCTCCTTAAACTGAGTTCAAACGCAAACTCGAAAATGATCTGCGACACCTCCGCAGGGTGCGCATCAAAAGCACTTGGAGAAAGTGTCGAGCTTTCAGAAAATATGTACTTGTACTCCATAGTACCGAGTCTCAACCAAGGATCAGACAACGCAGCGCAAATCAATGTGTTCACACACTTGGCCGCCTCACTCTTTCTAAACGGGCTTGAAAACAACGGTACCAAGCCTGATGTGCTAAACGCTGCGAAGGCCGTTTCCAAAATGAATGATTTGCTGACGGACTACCAGCTTCTCAAAGTGGGAGACAATATTCTCGCTGTGCTCGTTGCAGATATCACCAATTCGCAAGAGATGGACTCGCTGGCTGAAAATGAAAACAGATCAGAAGTTAGTTTAGGATTTGCTTCGGCTGCCATCGCTCGTTGGGCTGAGCAGTCATTCTCCGGTGATCTGGCGACAGCGCTCGACATGTTACGTATTAGTTATTTGGAAAATGAAGGGGAATTTTGGCTCGCCAAGTCTAACGAACAAGAATTTTCTCTACATAAACTATTTTCTTTCGCCAAAACGGAAGCACAAGCCTATAAAGCGACTAATAATTCCAACTCAATGCTGGAAATGTTTATCGGCAATGCCACTAGCCAGATCGCAGCAATCGACAGCGAAATAAATGTTCCTGCTCCGGTTGAGCCGCCTGCTCCGGTTGAGCCGCCTGCTCCGGTTGAGCCGCCTGCTCCGGTTGAGCCGCCTGCTCCGGTTGAGCCGCCTACTCCGGTTGAACCACCTGCTCCTGTAGGTGAAGGCGATAGTAATAAGAAAACCAATAGTAATTTCAGCAACTGGTTACATCTACTCAATGATCCGGTGGAATTGGCCAAGGTCTTGGTAAATTCGGTGCGTGCACTGGGCTACGGTATTGATACGCTTGTTGAACAGACGGTCAATGCCGGTTCTGAAATTCTAAAAGCAGGCTTACAAACTCGAATGCTGGATGATTCCAGAAATGTCGTTCAGGTTTTCGAGGACATGTTCCCTGCTAGCGCGCAGATTTTACGAATCATGGCTAAGCGCTCGGCCGAGTGCTATAGAGACGGAAATGAATTCCAATATGACCTAGCCGAAGACCCCGAGAATCTAATGCCCGAGAATATCTCCCTTTCAGGTCTAGTCGTAGTAGAAAAGGCTGGGCGGTGGTCCCAAACCTGCGTTATGAAATTGGAGAATGGTTACGTATCCGAACTAGGGGTTCTCACTTTTAAATTTACAGTCTCCCCTAGCTATTACTGGGAGATTCAATCTGCCACCCTTTATGGAAGCCTGTCTGTAGTCGGGGACAATGCAGAAGTTCACTTTAAGAACCATCGACTCAATACCACCTGGTATGCGACACAATATAGCTGCTCCTGGAATTCCGTAACTTGGCGTTATACTTGTAGTAATGAACTCAAATACCACTACCCCTATTTTCTGAGAGGCAACGGTGATGTAAGCGTGGTGCTCAAAGATAGTGATCACAGTAAGATAACTAGTCTGACCGCCTACGGTAATTGGGAGTTGGATTGGCCCAATCGCACCCTGGGCATGCTACCCGTTGTGGACAGAGCCACTTTTTCACAAAGTTTTATACGCTTAAACGAAGATATCTACATCCAAAATGCACGTATTGAATACGACAATTTCTGGGGGTCGTATTACGGTGGCGCAGTAGACTGGGCGGCGACTCATGGACGTGCCTTTTCTCTAAAAGTTAGCCTTGATACACGACTTGCCCTGCCTACGGATTCGGGATACACCCAAACCCGTAATGTCAGTACGAGCTTGGGTCTTTATGTACCGAGGAGTTCATTCTCGAATCGCGTTTACTCGATCTCGTTTGGAATAGACGGAGAATCTATTTTCCTTTCGCACTCTACCAAATCGCGTAATAACCTGATTTTCTCCAATCAACTGGGAACCGTTATGGAGTTGGTACTCAATGAAGACCGGACCGCCATAGAGGGGGGAATGATCTGGCAAGACGACAATCTAGTCGCTCGAATTGAAGATTCCCGATTTGGTCCGATCATACGGTACATCAATGGGAATATGGAAAGCTTCTAGATTCCTCGTGTACTTGGTTCGCTCGCTCGTTTTTCTAAATATCCTACTAGCCGCCTGCTCCATTCAGGCGGCTAGTGTCTTTGTAAAACAGGAAAACTGGCATTATAGCGGTTCAACTCCCTTAGAGTTTTTCGACAAAGGGTGGTCCATCGAGCCTGTTAACGGCGCGGACTATTCTGAGGGTTACTCCGTATCTCAAACAGGCGTTGAACATCTGGGCTTTAGGTTTGGTGTTATACAGAAGGCCGAAGTATCAGTCTCCCACTCCAAAGATTTCATTGATCTTCTCTACTCCATAAAACGCGAAGACAAACTGACTATCGGCAGAAATTACCAACTTGAAATCGATGCCAATGTTATTCGTGCCACAGGCCTCCTTTTTGGTTACCGATATTCCACTGAAAACTGGGGTGCAATCAGTGTTAGTTACTCACAACTGGAATCCACGGAATTTTATTACGGCTCATGGAAAGGACATGCACAGAGTATCGCCGAAAATGACTACGACTTTCGTATGGACGTGGACTACTACTACCAAAAAGACGTGTTGTTCGATCGAAAAATTGAAATGACCGAAGGGGGTGGATATACCATAGATCTGGAATATCGCTGGGAATCAGATCAGCTGGACATCCTTTTACGTCTGGACAATGTCACAAGTAAAATTGTGTGGCCCAAAGCACCACACACCAAGGCTGTAGCCGATAACAACACCAAGGAATACAATGAAAACGGATATGTTATCTTTCGTCCGCTTCTCAACGGAAACGAGACGAATGATGTGTTAGCACAACAACTACCCAAACGGACGTTTCTAAATGTGGACTTCGTGGAACTACCACAACGTCTATTTGTGCACCTGCTATGTACTCCATTCAACTGCTATCCGAAAATGGGGGCTGGTTATAGCTGGCGCAGCAGTCTATATCGAGTGAGCTATGAGCCGATTACCGAAAGCGTGGGATTCGGTATTGAAGGCAATTCCTTTAGTGGACTCCTCTCTTTAAACAACACACCAAAGCGAGCCACCTCAGTTAGTGTCCTGCTCGGTCTCAACCTTTCGTTCTAAGCGCCTTTACCACGTCGCTTCATCAGAGATTGACGCGAGCGCTGAGTCGACGAGGCATCCGTATTTACAGGTATACTGTTTTAACGAACGGGCTCCAGGTGTGTTGATGCTGGTGGGTGACTGGCATCCTAATCATTCTGGAATAGGAAGCCCAAGCAGTCATCACTCAAGCACAAAAAAAGCCTCACTGCTGACAGGGAGGCCTTTTCTTTTACCACTCCAGTGGAAGCTTAAATCTCTAACAGGGACTTGTCATGAATAATCGTTTCATTTCGATCCGGCCCTGTTGAAATAATCGCTAATGGTGTTTGAGTTATTTCTTCGATACGCTTTAAATAGTTTCGTGCGTTCTCGGGTAAATCCTGCCAACGCTTCACGCCAAAAGTGCTATCCGTCCACCCGGGCATTTGTTCATAGACCGGCTCACAAACCGTGTAGGCCTCAGCACCTACAGGTGGTGTATCCCTGCTCTCGTCACCACATTTATAGCCCGTACAAATATTTATCGTATCTAAGCCATCGAGCACGTCCAGTTTGGTAATACATAAGCCAGAGACACTGTTGATCTCAATAGAACGTCGGAGTGATACAGCGTCAAACCAGCCACATCGTCTAGGTCGACCTGTTGTGGAGCC
>Ga0224501_10002031_pt1 | contig 15775 bp, 18 predicted proteins | sample SF_Oct11_sed_USG_4_FD_169105 | JGI IMG/M metagenome (GOLD analysis project Ga0224501, IMG submission 169105) | Sediment microbial communities from San Francisco Bay, California, United States - SF_Oct11_sed_USGS_8_1 | ecosystem: Environmental > Aquatic > Marine > Sediment | place: USA... | reverse complement strand
AGCGGACGGTTCAGCCCGCGCAACAATTTCGTGGCCCGTCACCTTCAGCACAACAATCTGGCCACGCTGCTCCTCGACCTGCTGACGGAAGACGAAGCCAATGACCGACGGAAGGTGTTCGACATCGACCTACTGGCCGATCGCCTTCTGCTGGCCAAAAGATGGCTTCAAGCAGAACCGGAGACAAGCCATCTCGGCATTGGTTATTTCGGCGCGAGCACCGGTGCCGGAGCCGCGTTGCAAGTCGCTGCGAGAGAACCGTCGAATGTGAAGGCTGTCGTGTCACGCGGAGGACGGCCCGATCTGGCCGAATCTTATCTTGATCGAGTCACCGCACCGACGCTCTTGATCGTCGGTGGCTGGGATCAACCGGTTATCGAGATGAATCAAGGAGCGTATGAACGACTAATCTGTGAGAAGAAACTGATCATCGTCCCCGGTGCCACACACCTCTTCGAAGAACCAGGCACATTGGAACAAGCGGCGGAACATGCCTGCGGGTGGTTCAAGCAGTATTTGAAACGAGTCTGATCAGAAGAAATTTTCCGACCGTGCGGGTCAATGCGAGGGGAGTTCGTCAGGCGGATACGCGTTCCCATTCTCTGGCGCGGGCGGCAAAGGCGTCTTTGTGCTCAGGCCAATCGTGCAACGTCGCTGGATCGAAATCTGCGCCGTTCGGCCATACCAGGGTTTGGATCTCTGGATCAACCGTCACCTGATTAAACAACTGGAGATCCAGCAGCGGACCATACAGTTCGCCGGCAAGAACCGGTTTAAGGTAAACGATTTGCTGCGTGTCGTCGGTAAACTGCACTCGCAACGTATACGGTTCGACAATCTCAACAGCCCGCACTTGATAAATAGGATGGTTCATGACCGTTCTACGTCAATGGGGCAATAGGCACCGGTTTATGGCCGCTTTGCAGCCGATCCCAATCGGCCATGAGTTCTTCCTGGTGTAATTCGGCTCAGAATTCGGCTACTTGATTAGGCGTTCATCCATTTAAATACCATCCTCAGCCATGACAATCTTTGCAATCAACTTCGCCTGCTTGAAACACCAGAGCTTGTAAAACACCCATCCCAACATTTGGCCATAGTCTCGCGCCAATTGACGGCGCATCTGCCAACTTTTTGCAAAGATGTGCCCCTGGCTCTCAGCTTCCTCAAAATATGCGGCAGCTTTTTCCTCATTCAGACTTATGCCTCTGCCAAATTGATAACACCGTCCCAATCTATACAACGCAGGTAGATACCCCTCTGTTGCAGATTTCTCATACCACTCAACAGCTTTCTGATCTTCTCCCAATTGGGCATACATACTACCCAGATCAAACCATGCCACATAAGATCCAGACGCAGCTGCCAACTCATAATAACGAATCGCTTCCTGAGGATCGTTCCGAGCACAACACCCTCTATGAATCATCCATCCCGCCCAGCGAGCAGCAAATTCATCACCTTGTTCAGCCAGCAAGGCATATTGCGCCAAGGCATCTTCATAGCGCTTCTCGTCATATAACCGTGCCGCTTTCGCAAGCTGTTCAGAGGACATAGTTCGCTTGGCTGATAAACAAATAATAATCAGTAAGTCTAGCACAAGACTGTCAGCTGAAATGTGGCGAGAGGAAACTGTGGCTGGATCAATTACCAAAACAATCAAGTTTAACGCATACCTAGATGTAATGGTCTATCCAAGGTCCTTTACAATTTTCATTATCATCTCCGTCGCATCATTCGCCACCATCTTCGTCGTATCGACCCTGACCTCTGGGTTGATCGGCTGTTCGTAGGCATCTTGTAATCCTGGAACCGTCGCAGATTCGCCTCGCTGGCCACGTTGGTACGTTCCTTTGTAGTCCCGCTGCATGGCCAGTTCCAACGGACATTCCACCGCCACTTCGATGAAGTTTTGGATCAGACCACGCGCAAAGTCGCGATAGACCCTCCGATTAGCTGTCGCGTCGAAGATTACCGTCACTCCATGCGCGACCAGCCTTGCCCCCATGAACGCCAACGCCCGGTAGAAGAGATCCCGCTCCTCATGGGAATAGGTCGGCGTCGGCGTCAAAATCCGTCTGACCATGTCGGACTCCAAGACCTCGACCACGCAACCCAGATCTTCGAGTTGCGGTTTTAACACCGCCACAATGGTGCTTTTTCCTGAGGCCGGAAGGCCGGTGAGCCAAATGGCGAAGGCCGAACCGTGATGTGTGATGCGTGATGCGTGAGCAGGAGACACTGGTTCTTGCGTATCTTCACCCATCACCGTTCACCGATCACTGATCACTCACAGTATTCATTCACCCGGTTTGGATCAAACCGCGGAACATCAAGGACGTTCTCAATAAAGCGGAAGAGACGACGACGGACATCGATCGATAGTTTGGGATACCAGACCGGACTGGCGACAACTAATCCACGAAACGCAAAAAACGGTGCGGCGGCTCCCGTTACGCCTGTATCCCCACTGGCCTCCAAGTAGGTATCCCAAAACAACCGAAACAGGACTTCAAACGGCCCCCGGAGTTTTCCCCATCGAATCAACGAACTCAGCAGATAATTGATCGTCATAGCGGTCACGTCATCAGCCGGCTCGCCCCATTCTCCGCGCGACCGATCCAAGACGGAAAAATCCGTCCCCTTTTCAAACAAGACATTGTACGGATGGAAATCCCCGTGCACTTGGGACAACCGCCCGGCTTTGTCGTGCAATCGCCAGCGCCACTGGTTGCATGCGTCTTCGATCGTGCGCAAGAGGTCGCTGGTAATAAAGTCGTACTTCTTGGGATAGCTGTCCGTCAGCCCCATAATGCATTCGCCGTGACCGAGCAATTCTCGAAGTCGACGTTTGTAGAGATCCGCGTCTTTCCGTTTTGTGGCATGGATCCGAGCAAGATACCCCGCAAGCGCAATGGTGCGCTGTCGATCCAAGGGACGTAGCGCCTTACCTTTTGCGAGGCGATCAAGGTCCAGATGATAGCTCGCCCCCGCCGCCCATTCGTTCACCACAAAGAATTCTCGGGCATCTGCAACGGAACGCAGCCTCTGCCTTTCATCAAACACTCCCACATCCAGCGTCTTCACATGACGTGGGAGCCGACCGTATGAATCATAGTCCCACAGCATCGCTTGTGCACGATCAGCCATGTGCTCATGCCCAAAGGGGCCAGGCCTCATGGTTTCCAGCACGGCGGATTGCTGCCGACGGCCGACCCTAAATGTCAATTTTACCGGCGTCCCATACCCATACCGTTTCTGTTCTCCTTTCGAACTGGCCTTGCCGATCACTTCACACGACAGCAACATCGCTTCAGGCCCAAACTGATCACGGAGATACTGCTGCAAGGCTTGCTTGCTCAATGTTGGCATATACTCATCCCTCGCAAGTCATGTTCCACTGGAAAACCCTGCGCCCAGTTGCGTATCAACCCACATCCCATTCCCAAGCAACTCAACACTGTACCTTGCCCTGACTCCTCACGGCCCCCCCACACCTTATCCTTTACTCCTAACTCCTTACCCATTCCCATATGCCTTACCCCTTACTCTTCGCCCCTTCTGGACTCCTTACCCTTTACCCTTCACTCCTGACTCCTCACCCGTTCCCATACGCCTCACCCCTTACTGCTCACCCCTAACCGTCCCCCAAATGGTGCATTCAGCCTCACTGGTTAAACAGTCACTGTGGGAAAATGCGCCATAGCGGCTGATACGATTGTGCTCCGGCTGGCAAGGTAGTAGCTGAAGCATCGCAAATATGGCAGATAATTCTCTTAGCCACCTCTTCCATTTGATTGAAAAGACGGCATATCGTTTGCTGCTCTCCCAAAGCTATACAATAGGATCTGTACATTTGTGGAGGCACCATGGATCTGGAAATTGAGAGCCGCAATGTAGACATGACCCCACGTTGGAAAACCGAGATCGAGGCCCGCATGGACGACCTGCAACGGGGGCACGATGATCTGATTCACGGTCGAGTCACGTTGACCAAAAATCGACACCACAAGAAACTCTCGAACGTCGCGGAGGCACTCATCGTCGTGTCACTGCCGGGACGCCATACCATCACGGCCAGAAAAGAAGAGAAAACATTCGAGGAAGCCATCCGCAAGGCCTTTGCCGCCGCCGACATCGAACTCACAAAATACCGTGAAAAACGGGCTCGGACGGAGGTTCGACTCCCGCCGATGCCCCCATGTCACGGCGTGGTCTGTAAGCTCTTTCCGAAAGAACGATATGGGTTCATCCTGGAAGAAGGTGGCGGTGAGGTCTATTTCCATGCCAATGCGTTGCAGGGTCTGACATTCGAAGAGGTTGAAGACGGGACAGAAGTGGTCTTTGGTCTCGAAGAAGGGAAGAAGGGTCCTCAAGCAACAGTGGTCTCACCTCCCCCTCCCCTTGCATTAAAACTGTCATAGTCGACTATGGATAAATTTAAAGTTCCCGTCTCCATGCTCGCTCCCATTATCGACCCCGGGCAACTTGGCTTGGAGGATACCAGTGAGTTGGAGTCTCTTGCCGAAATTATCGGGCAGGAACGGGCCATAGAAGCGATGGAATTCGGCCTGAGCATGAAAAGCTCAGGATTCAACCTCTATGTCTCGGGGCCGGCCGGCACAGGAAAAGGCACGTTGGTCCGGCAAATGGTCACCAGGCTTGCCCGGACAGCTTCTGCTCCGTCTGATTGGTGCTACGTCAATAACTTCCAGGATCCGTCACGCCCCACCTGTCTCTCGCTCCCGGCGGGACAAGGATGCCTGTTCAAGCGGGAGATGGCTGCCTTTATCGAGGGATTGCAGCGTGACATTCCTTTGGCATTTGAAAGCAAAAAATACCTCGATACCAAGGCCAAACTGCAGGAGGACATCGATTCCAAAAAAAAGTTGCTCTTCCGTGAGTTGACGAATATCAGCAAAACACGGGGGTTTGGTTTCGAAGAAACCTCCGTCGGTTTCGGGATTGTTCCCCTCAAAGCCGGCCATCCCATGACGAGCGCTGAGATCGAGGCGATGACGGAAGAAGAACAGCACGACTTGACCGAACGACGCAAGGGGCTGGAAGGCGAGATCCGTGAATTCCATATGCGTATCCATAGCCTTGAAAAAGAAGGTGAACACCAGCTGCGGCACCTGGACCGTCAAGTCGTTGCCAATGTCTTGGAAGGGCGCTATGAAACCATGCGGCGCTCCTATCAAGATGTGCAGGCGGTGGCAGCCTATCTTGAACGGGTACGGGACAATATCCTCCATCACTACAAAGATTTTCTCCCGCACGAAGGACCACCGGTCGCCATTCCCGGCCTCGAATTCCGCAGGCCCGACCTGACACGATTTCTTGTTAATCTCATCGTCGAACATGACCCGCAGAGCGGCGCCCCGGTTATCGACGAATCTCACCCGACCTACACCAATCTCATCGGCAAGATCGAGCGGCGGGCCCGCATGGGCGTGATGTACACCGACTTCATGGAGATTCGAGGAGGGGCCGTCCTACAGGCAAACGGCGGCTACTTGATCGTGAACGCCATGGACACGCTTCGTCAGCCGTTCTCGTGGGATGCGCTGAAACGTGTGATCAAAACAGGAGAGCTCACGATCGAAGATCCGGGCGAATTCTACGGATTCGCGACGGCAGGGTTACGACCGGAACCGATCCCGGTCAACGTGAAGGTGATCATGGTGGGGCCGCCCATGGTCTATCACCTCCTTCAGACCCATGAGGAAGACTTCAGCAAGCTCTTCAAGGTCAAAGTAGATTTCGACACGGAAGTGGTGCGCAGCGAGCAGCAGGACCGCCAATATGCCCGGTTCATCTCCAAACTCTGCCGGGAAGAAGGGCTGCCTCATTTCAGTGCCGATGCGGTATCGGAAGTGATCCGACAAGGGCTTCGTTTCGCCGATCGGCATGATCGCCTCTCGCTCCGGTTCAGCCTGATCAGTGACCTCATCCGTGAAGCCGCCTATTGGGCCAGAAAGGACGGCCACCCCTTCGTGACTCGGGCGGATGTCGATGCCGCCGTCACACATAAACGTCACCGATCGAATTTGGCCGAACATTGGATTCAAGATGAGATCAAAGAAGGCACATTGATGGTCGCACTAGACGGCGAGGTCGTCGGCCAAGTCAACGGACTCTCCGTCTATCAGTTGGGTGACTATGCCTTCGGATGCCCCACTCGCATTACGGCCAGAACCTTTGTCGGCACGAAGGGGATTATTGATATTCAACGTGAAGCCGAATTGGCCGGCGTGATCCATAGTAAGGGCGTCTTGACCCTGGCCGGCTATCTCGCCGGGAAATTCGCCGGCGCGCATCCTTTTGCCATGAGCGCGACATTGACCTTCGAACAGACCTATTCGGAAGTGGAAGGGGACAGCGCCGCCGTGGCCGAACTGATCGCCATTCTCTCCAGTTTGGCGGACCTGCCGGTTCGCCAATGGCTTGCCGTCACCGGCTCCGTCAACCAATTGGGTGAGGTCCAACCGATCGGCGGCGTCAACGAAAAAATCGAAGGGTTTTTTGAGTCCTGTTCACGAAAGGGTCTGACCGGGAAACAAGGCGTGATTATTCCAGCCCGCAACACCAAGCATCTTGCCCTACGCCGCGATGTGGTGGAGGCAGTCGAATCAGGCCACTTCGCCGTCTATGCGGTCAATACGATTGAGGAAGCGATTGAACTGCTCACCGGCGTGGCAGCCGGCGAACGAGGCCTCGACGGGCTGTATCCCCTCGATACCGTATTCGGCCTCGCCGCCCAGCGGCTCGAAGAAATGGTGCAGGCCGTCTCCCATTGGGCTGACGGTGAAGAACACCCGGGCGGCCATCTCATCACCGAGCCCTGATGCAGGCATCAGAGCATTCATTGATAGACCCTTGATTCATCACACAGACATTCGTCACCCTATTATGAACAGCAGGTCGTGGAACAGCAGGAGGCTTCGCTCATTTTTGGCTTGGTCGCCCGTACAAAGCCACTGATGAACTTCCCATCGACGACCGGCGCAACGGCATCAAGATCCATCTCTGTCCCTTCAAAAAGCTCTCGAGCATCGGCTGCCGTATAGACCCTGGTCGGTTCGATTGAAACCTGCTCAAACCCCGTTCGCTCAAGTTTCGTGACGTACTCCCGCTCCTCCAACGCTCCGGCAACGCACCCAGCCCACAGTTCAACGTTGTGCCGAATTGCACGAGGAATCTCCCCTCGGACCACGATATCCGATACGGCCAGTCTGCCTCCCGGCTTCAAGACACGGAAGGCTTCGGCCAGCACCAGGTCCTTATCCGGCGACAGATTGATGACACAATTTGAAATAATGAGATCAACGGAGTTATCGGGCAAAGGAATGTGCTCGATATCACCTTTCAAGAATTCCACATTTGTCACGCCGGCCTTTGTCTGATTGGCCCGCGCCAGTTCCAACATCTCGTCGGTCATATCCAATCCGTAGACCTTGCCTGTCGGTCCGACTCGCCTCGCCGACAGCAATACGTCGATACCGCCGCCCGATCCCAAATCCAACACCGTTTCGCCCGAAGCAATCTGAGCCAATGCCGTCGGATTACCACAACCAAGCGAGGCATAGAGCGCATCATCTGGAATCTCGGCGATCTCTTGATCCGCATAAAGACCGCCGGTAATGGGATCAAGTTTCCCCGCCTCCAATACCGTACCAGTCCCGCAGCAGCCTCGCCGCTCCTGCCGTTGCGCCTGCAACGCAGCCTGCCCATATCTGGCCTTAATCTCACCTTTCAGAGTTTGGTCATCCGACATGACACACCTCCTATCAAGAAATGTTGATCAACAAGGACTAAGAAATTAACAACAGCGCCCCGTGACACGAGCAGATTTTGCCGCCTTCTTGAGCGCGCACACCAGGTCTTCCAGCTCCTCTATCGCCTGAACACTCAGCGAGTAATACATCCACCGACCTTCCCGACGATCCTCGACTAACCCCGCATCCTTGAGCACCTTAAGGTGAAACGACAGCCGCGACTGACTTGCCTTCATCGCATCCGTCAACTCACAAACACAGCGTTCTCCGTCTTTTAAGCGATCGAGCAACGCCAGCCTGGTCTCATCCGACAGAGCATGAAACAGCACGACGGCATTCTTGGTCAAGAGAGCCCGATCACCCATGAGGGAGAACATAACAATATTTCTTGATGAGTCAAGAGCCATGCCGCTGCCTCCTGGATCATCGCGCAGGCGTTTCCCTCGCCGCGTACTGTACGTAAGGGAATCTCCTGGGAACGTAGTCTGATCCCTACCGTACCGTCCTCGCTTACGCGTTCTGCATCAACCCACAATCTAGAGCCAGGCATCACTCATCACGATTGACTGAGCCACCCACCTCACGTCCTTGTGACATTTCGCTCCTCACTCTTTTGTCCCATGACCTCGTGCACCCCTCCGGCCACCAAATGCTGCACGATGTTGTAAAAAATGATGGGCACCATGACACGGGGATAGGCGGACAGGGCAAGCGACGCCAAGACCAATCCGGTCCCGTTGTTATTCATCCCTAGCCCATACATGAGTGAAACCCGTTCAGCCGCATCAACCTTGAAGAGTCGGCTCAACCCATAGCCGGATGAAAAGGCCGTCATACAGAGACCCACAGTAATGGCCAAGGTCACCGCCAAGAAGTCGTAATCACGATCCGCCACCGCCTGCGGAAGCGACACCGATCCATTCGAGTAGTTTAACAGCAACAAGACCATAGAATTGACGAGTTTGATGATCGGCAGGAGCGCCGTGAGTTGTGCTTCAGGGGCGACCAGACGTACGCTCAGACCCAGTAGAGAGGGAAAGACGATCCACAAACCCAGGAATGTCACTGATCCGTAGGCCGCAAGATTCTGAATGACTTTCTGATATTCCTCCGTCGCCATCTCCCCGAACACATTGAGTGCAACAGGCGTCAATACAGGACTGAGTACGGTCGAGGCGAGCACCAACCCTAAACTCAACGCCAGATTTCCATTGGAATTCTGTGCCCAGGCGGTTGAAGCCCCCGCGATCGGCATAGCGGCCACCAAGGCCAATCCGATGAGAATGTGTTGCGCTTCCTCCGGCTCATACCACAGTCGCATGATAAGCGTGACCAGAAAAATATACGTCATGGGGATGATGAGATTCGCGGCAAGCCCCGCAAACAAGACACGTGTTCTCTTGGCCAGCGAGGTGAGATGGGACATTTTGACGCCTAGTCCCGCATTGAACATCAATGTCGCCAGCAACATCAGGAGGAGCGACACATGGAGCGTTTCTTGGAAGATGTGCAACTCACCAAATGTCTGATTTCGTATCCAGAGACCGGCAGTCGGCCGGATGGCCGAGAGCATGTACGCGCCGATCAAGAACCACAGCAGGTGATGATGAATGAAGTGGGAGACGGAGTGGAACGTGAGTCGACGACTATCCATTGTAATGGTTTTGGGTGAAGAACCGATGGGATCGATCGCTTCGTTCAACCCGTTACAGAATAATCGGCTGGGCTGTCCACGACGTTCAGGAGGATCGCCGCTCACGGTTGGAATCAGGGAAACGCTGAGGAGCCAGGCCAGTTGTCCGGACCCGGCCCCTGGATGTCATGATTGACCGATCAGCGCCGCATCGCCTGATCGCGCCGGCAGCTATCTTCCGCCAGCATGCGTTGACCTTCCGTCGCATCTTTGGGAATGCGGGTCATGCAGGCATCAAGTGAATCCCCTTGCGTCCCTGACGATGCGCGACCGCTACTTTTCTCCGTCGCAGTCCCGACCACACCTTGACGAAGTGCTTCATTTTCCTGGCAACTCTGCTGGGCGACTACTCTTGTCCCTTCACTGGACCCGCTCGGGATCCGGGCCAGACAGGCGTCCAAGGAATCCGAGAACGCCGTGGAGGCCGTCCCGGAAGCCACTTCAGAGGTGCTCGACATGGAAGAACCTTCTGCTGCCGACTGCGTCATGCCTTGGCGTGATGAGCAGCTGATCGTTCCCACTAGGAGTACAAGACTAATCAGCCCAGCTTCGACAATCATCCTCTTCATAGATACCATTCCTCCTACGACACAAAGGGTGAGCACAGCACGGTTGACCAACCCCTATATAACGGAGTCCCTGCCTGGTCGCAAGTCAACTTACCGATTTAGCAATCGTCTCTCATTCGGGAGTCGTCCCACCCTCCGACTTCATGGGAGACGGATCAGCCCGGCGGAGAATCATTTCAATCGTTCCGCCGCGACCGTTAAACGATGCAAGGAGTTCAAGCAGGAGGCTTGGGACAACGGCGAACAGGAGAAGAGGGATATGGGCCCAGAACAGAGGATCACAGGCCAAGCGCACAGGGGACAGACGGACCAACCGCGTAAACAGCGCATGACCCAAGCCGCACTTCGTCGCGACTCCCTGCAGAACGGCAAACGGCCCATACTCCAAAGAAAAGTAGCGAACAGACTCGACATGCAATCCACATCGACCGGCCAGAGTGCCGAGTGTCTCCGGACTGAAATGCCATCGATGGCGGGGCACATCGAGATGCAACCACTCGCCTCCGAACCAACCAGCCTGCCAAGAATTGATGTTGGGAACAGCGACCACGATCCGCCCATCGGATTTCAACAGACGACCGGCCTCGCTCAACGCATGCCGGGGATCTTCAAGATGCTCCAGAACATGCCAGAAGGTGATGAGGTTAAACGAGTTCGACGAAAATCCCGCCTCGCCGATCCCACCCACATGGATGCGGTCGCCTAATCGTTCCCGCGCCGTCGCCGCAATGGGGGCAGACAACTCCGTCCCGTTGACATCCCAGCCTTCCTGCTCAAGCGCTTCCAGAAATGAGCCGTCCCCGCAACCCACATCGAGCACGCACCCAACACCCTTCATAGATAGCGCGCTCATGCGCTTTTTCCGAAACAGTCTGAGAACCCACTGCATCGGCCCAAATCGGTGCCCTGCGTCAGGCGAACCTTGGTACACATACGACTCAGGGGATGACGCCTCCGCCCCGTCTTCTGTTTGAGCCAGCCCGCAGGTCCCACATCGAAGAATACGATGCCGAACACCGTTGTACATATCGGCGGCGAGAAGAAACTCGCGCCAAGTCTGATCTTCACAAACCGGACAGGTGATCATTGATTATGTAGCAAGTGGAGACTCCGGGCTTTCCAGCCCTGTCCCATCTTCAGTCTTCGACAACACCTTACCGAAGCGTGTCCTTCTTGGCTACTCCATCGAAGCTGTCTTCTTGGCTGCGAAGGCCTGGCGCCACGGCTTTGGCCTGTCGCCCATAGGCTCCGGCCGACTGCTCTGGAAACACCCGCTGTCCATTCCTCCAGGGCTTTCCAACTGTGGTTTCCTGCGGAGGCGGGTGAAAGATCGCCAGCTGAATAAGCCCCAGTCGTTGCAGCACCAAACACGCCGTCGTATAGAGCACCCCCAGTCCATATCGTACACTCTTCCAGAGGCCGATCGACGATGCCTCGGCAAAGTAGCGCGTGGGGCAGCTGATCTCCCCGACCGGATACTGGAAATACAACGCTTGTGCAATGATCTGATTGTCGAACACGAAGTCTTCGGCGTTCTTCTCGAAAGGGATCGATTCCAACATTTTTCGAGAATAGGCGCGAAATCCCGTATGGTATTCGGACAATTTGGCATGACACAACAGATTCTGAATCAGCGTCAGCAGGCGATTCGCCACGTATTTGTACAGCGGCATGCCGCCTTCACGAGCCCGCCCACCGAGGATTCTTGAAGCCAGGACAAGATCATAATGGCCGCTGGCAATCATGCCCGCCAGTGCCGTGACCAGCTTGGGTGAATATTGATAATCCGGGTGGACCATGACGATGATATCCGCGCCGGTCGCCAACGCCTCGCGATAACAGGTCTTCTGATTGCCGCCATACCCTCTATTGCTCGGATGGACGATGGTCTGTATGCCGAGCTCTTGCGCGACGGCGACCGTGGCGTCGGTCGAGGCGTCATCGGTCAGGAGGACGATGTCGACGATATCATGCGGCAAATCATAATAGGTCGCTTCGACCGTTTTTCTGGCATTGTAGGCCGGCATCACGACCACGACCTTCATTCCGTTCAGCATCGTACGTTTCCCTACCGGGGTAACTCGCAGACCTGGACACCGGATTTACTAAAGACAATTCGACATTGAGACAACGTGCCTCGCAATCGGCGCTCCGCATCACCTGAAATCGGGAGATAGTCATAGCTGCGCCGCAATCGCTCGATTTCACGACCATGGATGACCACGTGCGTGACTCCGCGCCTTTTCAACTGGTCGAAGAAGGGAGGAGATTGAGGGGCCAATAACTGTGTAATCTCGCTATGATCATAGGCGGATGAAAAGCTCACCGGGCGGTTCAGATACAACAACCGCGTTTCTCCCAAATAATAGATACGCCCGTCCGGCGGGGCCTGCTTGTTGAGCCACAGCGCTGCGGGATAGTAGGCAAGCCGCCGCTCCAGATAGTCATCATGAGACAACGTGCCGGTGAACAGTGCGACGACATCCCCTGCGTTGTACAGACCATCAAGCGTTCGCGCAGATTGTGCCAGCGGAACAACGGCCAATACCGCCACGACAGCCATAGCCGGAACCGATCGACGCACCTGGTCCGGCAAAGTGGAGACAACCCATGCCACACCCAGCACACAAAACGGAAAGATCGGATAGAGATACCGTATCACGCTCGACTGGCTTAACCAGACGATCAAGTAGGCAGCAACAACGACCGCCCACGGCCGAAGAGACGGTGACCGTACGGCGCCCAGCATGAGTGCGGCAAAACCGATCGTGAGGAGCAACCCCGGTTCTGCACCCGCGCCGAATTTCCCAGGGTTCGTCACAAGACCGGTTGCGAGGTCCGCAAGCGAGGTCCACGACAGTCCTGTGGCAGGCACGTCTCGTTTGATTCGCTCCACCGCCCACCGTGCATCTTCGTCTCCCCATACCCCGCTGAGTACAGGATAGACCGGATCTCCCGTGGCCAAGACATTACGCAGATACCAGGGAGAAGCAAACACAACCGTGACGGCCACGAACAGTGCGATCACCGGGACGGCACGCCGAGCCTCCAGCTGCAGCGGGAACCAGAGAACCAGCGCACCAAGAAGCCACAGCCCCGTGTACTTTGAGCCGACCACGACTCCAACGCATACAGCCGCCAATAGCGCAAGTTGATGTGTTTCACCTTGTTCCGTAGAAGCCATACGAGAAAGGGCGATACCTGACATCGCCGCGAAACCGATCAATGCCGTATCGATCCCGCACATCGTGCTCATAATCAGGGCGCCGGGAATGGTCACGACGGTCACCGCCCCCACGATCGCCCCGCGCACCTCTTTCAGCACTTCGTGGACAAAGACTCCCGTCGCGCAACATCCGAGGATAAAGAGAAGGAAATTGAAGAATTTCGCAACGGCCACACCGCCCACGGCAAGGCAGAGACCGAACAGCATATCGAGATAGGCGGGGAATGCACTGTGCACAACCTGCGGGAGCCATTCGATCTTGCCCGCAATCAAATATTGTGCAGGAAGACCCAGATGATAGTAGAGGGCATCATAGAAGATCTCCGGAGCCGCAGCCGGTATACCGGCCAATAGTCCGGCAACCAACGCTACACCCCCCAAGAGTTTGTGGTCGCGCAAGAGGCTGAGGGCATCTTGCACAGCCCGCCACGGCATCAGAAAGCGATCGGGCTCCCTGACACTGAAGAGCGGGCCGAGAAGCAAGAGACATGCAAACAGCGGCCAAGCAAACCAGCCCAGCATCCCACAGACCGTGACGATGAACGCTGCGGCAGCTGTACCGAGAAAGACATCCCATAAGGCGCCGACGGCGGGTGGCCATCGACATGTAAACGCTGCGGATCGGATCGCGGTCCCCAGCAGGGTGAAGGAGAAGAGTATGCCGACGGCAATCCCTAGGGCGCCCAAGACAGACCCGAGTTGCACCATCGCTTGCACGGACGCTCCTGTAGGTATCAGCTGTGAGAGATTATCGACGGTACTCTGTCACGTTCAGGCCTGAGAGCGTTCGGCTGGGACCCGTCATCGCTCAAAATAGGCCGATGCGCACATCCTTATTCGTTACTCCCTCCTTCCATTTCGGTCAAGATTTTCAACGGTTTTGAACCATCCGTGGGCATGCCTGACGGTCGAAACAGCCAATGTACCCTCGGCACTGTCTAGTCAGAGGCGTCCTGCTTGTTGTCATGAATCCGCAAGGTGGACATGCGTGGGGAGGAGGCAATAGGAGGAAGAGGACGCACAGGCACACAATCGGGCGCCTCGCGCAACAGGGCGAGAACGGCGGCGTAGTCTTCCGGCTTCCGAAAGGTCTCGGCTCGAGCATTGCCCCGATTGAGGACGTGATCGTAGAGCCTCCCGACTGAGACCCGAACCGCGCGTGGTATGGCCAAAATCTCCTGAATCTGGGAGGCGGGTTCAACAGAAAAGAAGAATGTCCCCTTTTTCTTTTTCAACGGATCGCTGACTTCCAGGACCTGATTGGTCACAAAGTCGCGGGGCAACGACCGGCCATCCGAGCCGATGATGGCGGTGAATCGTTCCGGAATAGGTCGTGCGATTGTCCTGTGATTTCGGTACAATGGAAGCTGTCGAGCCTGTAATACGTAAGGCGAATGAGTGGCGCGCGAAGGAGGTTCCCGCCATGCGACAGACGATCAAAGCGCGGTACCATGATGGAGTCTTACAGCCGTTGGAGCCATTGACGCTCGCGGACGAGGCGGAGGTGCACATCACGGTGGACACTGGGATCACGGTAAGTGCCGAGGAGATTTTGCAGCATGCCGCACGAGTCTACCACGGGCTTACCGCCGAAGACGTCGCGGAGGTGGAGGCTATCGCCTTAGATCGACAGCACTTCTTTCGTGAACCGGCCGCCTGATGCCCCAGCCTATGGTTCTTCTCGACACCGATATCCTCTCCGAACTCCTTAAACAACATCCGCTTGTCCTACAGCGGGTACGGGCCTATCTCGCCGAACACGAACGACTCGCCTTCTCCATCATCACCCGATATGAATTATTACGGGGGCTGAAGGCCAAACAGGCGAAAGCCCAGGAGGCGGCATTTACGCTCCTCTGTCAGGCCAGCCTCATTCTCCCGCTCACTGATAAAGTAGTGGACCTCGCTGCTACGTTGTATGGCGAACTCCACCGGCAAGGCACCCTGCTCCCCGATGCCGATCTGCTCATTGCCGCAACGGCGCTGGATGCCCAACGTACATTAGTCACAAACAACCTCGCGCACTTTCAACGTGTGCCCCATCTCGTCATTGAGACCTGGAAACGGTAATGCACATCCTCCCCGCCTGACCGGCGCGTTCTCATGATACCTCCATACCGATCGAACGAGGGTTTGCCGATACGCACCTGGCTGGTGCGGTGCCGAGTGAGTTCACGTGACAACGTGCTGGGGGCACGCTGCAGGGCGTGAGCCGTCGCTCGTAAACTCGCCCCCGCCGCTAACATCCGACTGAGTTCTTCACGCTCCATGAGGGTCAACCGGTGATAGTGTCCCATAGACAACTCCTTTGCTCCTGGAATCTCCAGGATACAGGTGTTGCATTAGGACCTTGAACCCACCCATTCTACTTTTTCTTGCGCCACCTCGACCGATCGCATGGATTGAAGCTCGCCTGCAAGCCTACACGTTGCCAAAGCCTGCGGACCTGACGCAGGGATTTGGTGCAGATCTCCCCTCCTCTACGCCACTCCAGCAAGTTTGATCCACG
>Ga0224501_10002030_pt1 | contig 15777 bp, 14 predicted proteins | sample SF_Oct11_sed_USG_4_FD_169105 | JGI IMG/M metagenome (GOLD analysis project Ga0224501, IMG submission 169105) | Sediment microbial communities from San Francisco Bay, California, United States - SF_Oct11_sed_USGS_8_1 | ecosystem: Environmental > Aquatic > Marine > Sediment | place: USA... | reverse complement strand
CTGGGAATTGCCCTTCAAGCTCTTTTAGGCTCTTGACGAGGAGGTCAAATTCATAATCGGATATCTGAGGGTCGTTATCCACATAGTATTTTTTTTCGTGATGTTTGATTTCCTCTCTTAATTTCCGGATCTTTTGCTCTGCTTGCTTGCGGGATGGCTGTTTGAGACCCATGGCGTCTCCCTTATGGCGTGGGATCGATTCCTGTCGGAAGCAGGGACAGGTGAATAATATACCAGAAGTTGGAAAAGTTCAATCGGCAGTCAGAAGAAGTAAATCATAGTCAGTGATGACAAGTGGAAGAAGAAATGAACATGGATTGGGAATCGAGATTCTTCCAGGCAGGGATGTAAAGCTCTCGCCTTTTTTTATTTCCCCAGTCTTTTCTTGGTGTCGTCGATGAGCTTTTTGAATTTATCCAGAGCAGCCTGCTGTTTGACGACGAGCTCTTCGATGGATTTTTGGAGAGTTTCGATGTCGTCCTCCATGATCTTCATCATTCTTTTATCCGTGTCGGTAAGATCCTCTTCTTTTTTTTCTCCGAATCTTTTGTTGTAATCAGCAGTGAGGTCTTCCAGGTCTTTTGTCATTTTCTGGATTTCCTTGACGATCTCGTTGTACCTCAGCTCCTTGTTGTGGTTGAAGTAGAGGGATTCGGCCAGCTGCATGGCCTTTTGAGAATTGGCTGGCGAGAGGAAGCTTGCCTCGAGCAGATAATTGATAGCTTCGGGAGCGTCGGAGGGATTTTTTTCGGCATTGGCTGCCAGGATGATTCCGATGTTATAGGAGACATCTCCACTCTTCTGCATGGAGTAGGCTTGTTTATAGTATTTCAAGGCATCGTCTTTTTTCCCGTTTCTGTGCAGGGTTTTGGCATACAGGTAGATGCTGGGATAATCCCTGAGAGCCGTGGCTGTAATAGCAAAGGCTTTCTCTGCGTCTTTATAAAACTTGAAGTCGTAAAGATTTTTCCCGACTCTTTTCAGGTCGTTGGCAATCTGGGGGTCTTTTAAAATGTTGTAAGAATTTATGTAGGACTCGAGGGAACCTCTCGGGTCTCTTCCCTTCTCCAGGGCTATTCCGTTGGTATAGTAGGCGATTCCCATGAAGTGATTCCATTGAGCCGCGGACGCCCCGGCAGAATCTTTGTCCTTGTTGGACTTGGCGGTCTGAATGACCTGCTGAGAATAGGCTTTGGCTTTTTCCAGATTCTGGCCGCGCTGGCTGTAGATCGTGGCGGTGGTTATCATGACCCTGGATTGGGTGAAATCGTCCAGCCCGCCCAGAGCCAGAGCTTTTTCTCCGTATTCTGTCAACTCCTCGGGTGTCTTGCCCGGGTAGGGAAATACACAGAGCTCGGCATAGGCATATTTTTCATACTGGTTTCCTTTTCCTGCATTCGCTTTGAGCCATTCCTTGAGGAGCTGGGCTTTCTCTGTTGGGTCTTGGGTCGACATGGCTTTGATGTAAGCTTGGTCTGATTCACTGGTTTGGGCACTCAAGGCCGCATTAATAAATACAATGAGGATTAATGTGGTCAATACTGTTTTTCTCATTTTCAAACCTCACTCAAAAGATGCTTGATATGTTCAATCAAATGTTATATCAATCAAACAGATTTTTTAAAGTCTACTGAGTGTCTGTTTAATATATTAGCAAAATCTATGCCAAATTAAAAGCAAATAAGGTCGGAGCCTGGCTCATTTTATGATATGATACAATATCCAAAATATGGGTAGTCAAAAGGAAGATTTTACCGGGCGGTTCCTCAAATATGTGGGGAAACCCTTATCTCGGTCTGTTTCTCTTCGAGACTACTCCCACTTCAAAATCGGAGGAGCCGCAGATTATTTTTTTAAGGCGGCAGTCAACAAAGAACTTGTGAATGCCGTTCGCCTGGCACGGGAAGATTCCATCCCCTTTTATATCATCGGCGGAGGATACAACCTATTGTTTGATGATGACGGGTTTCGAGGACTGATCATAAAGAACGAGATCAAGAGGATAAGGAGAAGAAATAAGAGGGAAGTGGAGGTGAGTGCCGGGACTCCCTTGGATGATCTCATCCGCTTTACTGTAGAAAAAAGCTTGAGCGGCATGGAATTCATGGCCGGGATTCCAGGGACGGTCGGGGGAGCTGTTTTTGGTAATGCCGGTGCCTTCGAGCGGAGTATCGGCGACCTTCTCCAAGAAGCGACGCTCCTCGACAAAAAAGGAATGCAGGTTGTCGTCGACAGGAACCATTTCCAGTTCAGGTATAGACACAGCGTTCTCAAGAAAAAACATGACGTGCTTTTGAGCGCTGTATTCGGTCTGGGTGAGGGGAAAAAGGAGGAAATAAAAGCTCTTATCGACAGGAACCTGGAAAAAAGGAAGGAAAAACATCCTCCCTACGACCTGGCCTGCGCAGGAAGCTATTTTAAAAATCCCGTGCTTCCTGATGGGAGAAAGGTCCCGGCAGCCTATTTCCTGGAGAGAGTCGGAGCGAAGAAGATGAAAAAAGGAGGAGCCGCTGTTTATCCCCTTCACGCCAATTTCATCATCAACCGGGAAAAGGCCTCAGCTCAGGATGTCCTGCATCTTGCCCAGGAGCTGAAGAACAGGGTGAAAGAGAGATTCGATATCGATCTCGAAGAAGAGGTTATTTTTCTTCCAGCAGAGCCTTTAGTCTTTTGATCTTTTGGGGGGTCAGTTTTTTATCTCTTCTAGCCATTTCCAGCGCTTGAGATGCCAGCTGCTTATACGTCTCATAGTAAAGCTGGTTTTTTTTCAAAGCCTCAAGATGTTGCTGTACGGTCTCCCTGTCTCCTCTGATCACAGGCCCGGTCAGCGAGGAACGGATGTTAAATTTTTTTACATTATGTAAAGTCCCTTTCACCAGCGGGAGGAGAATTTGAAAGGCCTCTTCTTCCCGGATGCCTGTGCTGTGAAGAAGAGAACAGGCCATATCGAGAAGGACCACGAGAAAATTGGAGGCTGTGCTGCAGGCTGCATGGTACAGGGCTTTATCTTTAGCCCGGATGATGAAGGAGCGGCCGCCGAGTTTATGGATGATGTTTCGGGCTAGAGCGAGAGCCTCGCTTTCTCCTTCCAGGCTGAAATAGATGTCTCTGAAATGTTCGGGAGGGGTCCTCTTATGAGTAAAGGATTGGACGGGGTGGGCGGAGGCGGTCAGGGCTCCTTTTTTTTGGAGAGGTTTCAAAACTTCCGAAGAAAGGAGACCGGAGCAGTGAAGGACAAGCTTATTCGCCCAAGCGAGAGATGAAAGAGCCAGAGACTCTGAGACTCTCAGGATTTCCTCATCCGGCAGACAGAGGAAGACTATGGCTGCCGCGTCCGCCGTCCGGATGTTATCGGTGAAGGCCTGCCCTTGTCCGATGATCTGCCGGCTCTCCTCTGCGGATGGGAGTGTCCGGCAAGAGAGAGCCTTGATCATGTATCCTTTTTTTGAAAGCGCATATGCCAGCGATGTGCCGAGACGGCCTGCGCCGATTATAGCGACATCTTTCATTTTTTATCCTTGAAGATCTTAAGCCACTGCTTGACTTCGAGAGAGGAAGGGGTATCCTGCCTCTTTTCTTCCTCAAGATATTCTCTGTGCTCCTTCAGAGTGGATTTGAGTTTTCGGTCAAAGTCTTTGCAGCTCAGAGGCTTAGCTCCCTTGGACTTGGCGAAGTTTTTTATCTCCCGGTCTGAGCTGACGACAAAAAACCGCCTTAAATCCGTCTCCTTAGAGATGATCTCTTTGATGACTTTATCGGCATTCTGTTCCGGAGAAGGGAAGATGATGGAGAAATTCTTCTCCCGGAACTGCTCGCTTATGAGATCAGGGTCTGGATGGCCGTCAAAGACCACCAGGACCCTTGTCCTTTTCTGCTTCTGGAACTTTCTCAAGCTTGAAATCAAGCGCTGTTTGCTCCGAGGATCCTTCAGGGCAAGGGCGGATGTGTACCCGATAAAATTGTTGCCGTCGATGAGATAGGCCACTGAAGATGACGAGAATCAGCAGGACGGGAAGCTACAGATTGTAGGTTTCTCCGGGCTTGAGTATGATGACTTCTGCTTTATCTCCCACTTTTTTCTTGAATTCCTCTGGGTCGGCGCTGACGATCGGGAAAGTATTATAATGAATGGGAATGACCTTTTTGGTTTGGACGAATTCCACGGCTTTGGCCGCGGAGGGTATGCCCATGGTGTACCTGTCCCCGATGGGAATAAAGCTGAGGTCGGGTTTGAAGAATTCGCCGATCAATTTCATGTCATAGGTTAAGCCTGTATCACCCGCATGATAGATCTTTTTTCCGTCCATCTCTATGATCACTCCTGCCGGGTTGCCTTTTTCTGCGGAGTGGAGCGCCTGGACCATATGCACTCTCACTCCCCGGGCATCTATCGTGCCTCCGATGTTCATTCCTTCAGCTGTTATTCCCTCTGCTTCGGCATCAACCGCAATTTCGTGAATGCCGACGCACGTGGCGCCTGTTTGCTTGCAGATGGCAAAGGCGTCACCGAGATGGTCGCTGTGATAGTGGGTGACGATGACAACATCTGCCTCGGTGATCTCCTCAGGCGAGGCTGAGGCAGCGGGACAGCCGGTCAAAAAGGGATCGATGATGACGGTCTTTGACCCTTTGATCTTTATTCCGGAATGTCCTAACCAGGTTATTTCCATAGTCTTACCTCCTTTTCAAATTTATCTCTCAGGGATATTCAGGATTTTTCCTTTCTTATCCTGGAGGCCATGTCATCTGTCTGCCGCCGAGAAGATGGAAGTGTATGTGGAAAACTTCCTGGCCTGATTCCCTGGCCGTGTTGAGGACGATTCTGTATCCTTTCCCGGCGATCTTCTTTTCTCGAGCGATCTCGCGGGCTTTGAGGAGGAGGTGGCTCAGTATATCTTTTTTTTCTTCGGGAATGTCATTCAAAGAGGCATAGTGTTCTTTGGGGATAAGGAGGATGTGAACCGGAGCCTGAGGATTGATATCGTTGAAGGCGACAATCCTCTCATCCTCATAGACCGTACTGGCTGGAATCTTTTTTTTTATGATCTTACAAAAGAGGCAGTCTTCCATCTTCAAGCCCCTGGTCTTATGTTTTTATCCTCTCGATCTTGGCTCCGAGAGATTTCAGCTTATCCTCGAGCCGCTCATAGCCCCGGTCCAGATGTTCGACTTCATTGATGATTGTCCTGCCGCTGGCGATCAGGCCAGCCAGGACAAGAGAAGCGGATGCTCTGAGATCCGTGGCCCGGGTTTCCGCACCAGAGAGGAGGGTTTTCCCCTTGACTATGGCCTTATCTCCGGAAACCTCGATGTTGGCTCCAAGACGGAGCAGCTCATTGATATGAGAAAACCTTCTGTCGAATATGGTCTCGGTGATGAATGATGTCCCCGAAGCCTGGGTCATCAGCACGATGAACTGGGCCTGCATGTCGGTCGGGAACCCGGGATAGGGAGAGGTCGTGATATCCTGGGATCTGATCTCTTTGCTGCCAATGGCGCGGAGGGAGCTGCTGTTGAGGATTTCGATCTGTGTCCCCGAGTATCTCAGCTTTTCAATCACCGTATCCAGGTGGTCAGGCCTGACTCGGGTCAGGACAATATCCCCTTGGGTCAGAGCGCTGGCGACAAGGAAGGTTCCCGCTTCAATCCTGTCAGGGATGATCTCATGAGTGGCCCCGCCGAGCTCGCTGACACCTTTTATGCGGATGGTTTCTTCGCCGAGACCATCGATCCGCGCGCCCATCTTGACCAGCAGCTCACAGAGGCTGGTCACTTCCGGTTCTTGGGAACAATTTTTCAGGACGGTCTCTCCCAGTGCCAGGCAGGCTGCCATAATCAGGTTTTCCGTTCCCCCCACGGTCTTCTTCTCGAATTCGATCTCATTTCCGTGAAGCTTTTTGGCTTCGGCGGTGATGTATCCGTGCTTGAGGCTGATCGAAGCTCCCAATTTTTCCAGCCCATGGATGTGAAGGTCGATGGGACGGGAACCGATGGCGCAGCCGCCGGGCAGGGCGACTGTGGCCTTACCGAATCGTGCCAGCAGGGGGCCCAGGACGAGGATGGATGCTCTCATGGCCTGGATAAGTTCATAGGGCGCCTGGGGGGATTGGATTTTCTTGACCTGAATGGAGAGAGAATTTTTTTTGATGTTGTAGCTCGCCCCGAGCTCTTTCATGAGGGTCAATATCGTGTAGACATCTTTCACTAGTGGGATGTTTTTCAAACGGACTTTTTCTTGAGTCAAGAGGGTGGCTGTGATGGCGGGGAGGACGGCGTTTTTGGCTCCGCTGATCCTGACTTTTCCCTTAAGCCGGAGATTCTGGTTACCGAAGATCCTGATTTTTTCCATGTGCCTCCATTCTAAAATAAGAGAAGTGAAAATTCAATGGGGCCTGACCCTATCATTGAAATAAAGACATGTTTGCACTAAGATAGTGCCAGCAAAAAATGGCAGGTCAAAATTCTCCCCTTATCTTTCTTTCAGGCATAAGCAAGAATTTCCCCGGTGTTCAAGCGCTGAAGAGGGTCGACCTGCACCTCAAAAAAGGAGAAGTCCTGGGGTTGGTGGGGGAGAACGGTGCCGGGAAGTCGACCTTGATGAAGATACTGGCCGGAGTTCATCAGAAGAACGAAGGACAGATCTTTTTCCGAGGCAATGAGATTCAGTTCAAGAATCCTCATGAGGCGATAAAGGCGGGAGTCAGCACGGTCTATCAGGATTTAAACCTGGTCGAAGAACTGAGCATCTGTGAAAATATCTTTCTCGGGCGCTTTATCAAATCCCGGCTCGGGCTCATCGATCAAAAAGGAATGGAGAAAATTGCGAGGGAAATCCTGGGCAAACTCGGCCTGGATATCGATCCTTGCATCCCGGTGTTCCGCTTGGGAGTGGCCCAGAAGCAGATGGTGGAGATCGCCAAGGCTTTGGCCATCGAGGCAGAAGTCCTCATTCTGGATGAACCCAGTGCGACCCTGTCCGAAAGGGAACTCGATAATCTCTTCCAGGTGATCAGAGAGTTGAAAAAGGAAGGGATGGGAATCATTTATATTTCCCATCAGCTGGAGGAGATATTCCAGATCACTGACAGAGTGCAAGTCCTCCGCGACGGAGAAGCGGTCGGGGAGAAAGAGACAGCAGAGACGAGCAGAGAGGAGCTGATCACTCTCATTATAGGAAGGGAACTCAAGGATTTTTATCCGGAGGAACAGCCCCATCGAAAAGGACAGGAGATTCTCTGTGTTGAGGAGCTGCAGGGAGAAGGCAGGGAAGCCTCCTTTGAGCTGAGAGAAGGAGAGATCCTGGGTTTTGTTGGCCTGGTTGGTTCGGGGCGGACTGAACTCATGCGGGTTCTTTTTGGAGCAGACAGGAAAAAAAAGGGAAAGGTTTTCCTGAGAGGTGAAGAAGTTCGGGTCGATTCTCCTCAGAAGGCCGTAAAGCTGGGTTTCGGCTATCTTCCTGAAGAAAGAAAGACTCAAGCCCTCCTGTTAGAGAGAAGCGTCAAGGAGAACATGTCTCTGGCCAGCCTTCCGAACTACAGCCTTCCTTTGGGGATCATCAAAAGAAAAAAAGAAGAAGAGGACACCCTCGGGTTTCTCCGCAGGCTCCAGATCAAGATCCCCGGCCTCTGGACAGAGACAAAAAACCTGAGCGGTGGAAACCAGCAGAAGGTGATCCTGGCCCGCTGGCTTCTCTCGGATGCCCGGGTGATAATCTTTGATGAGCCGACAAGGGGAATCGATGTCGGTACCAAATCTGAGATCTACCGCCTTCTCCAGGAGATGAAGGAGAATAATATTGGCGTCATTCTTGTCTCTTCCGACCTGGAGGAAGTGGTCCATGTCTGCGACCGGGTGATTGTCATGGATAGGGGTGAGCTGGTCAAGGTTTTGGAAGGGAAGGACAAGAGGCCCGAGATGATCATGCACTATGCGACAGGCGGAGAGTGAGATGGGGAAAAAGGCAGGGATACACAGCTTGCTGAAGAGGATCTGGGAGAAATACAACATACTGCTCGGTCTGCTGGTGTTATTTATTTTTTCTTCCTTGGTCTCCGAGGCTTTCCTGACCGCCCGAAACCTGTTGAACGTCATGAGGCAGGTGTCGATAAACGGCATCATCGCTATCGGAATGACTTTTGTTATCCTCACCGCCGGGATAGACCTTTCGGTGGGAGCTATGCTGGCCATGGTCGGGTGCCTCTGTGCGGGCTTGATCAAATTCAACGGCCTGGGCTTCATCCTGGTCCTTTTGACCGGGTTAGGAGCCGGCCTTTTGATGGGCGCGGCGAACGGAATAGTCATCACCAAAGGAAAAATCCAGCCGTTTATCGTCACTCTGGCCACCATGACCTCCATTCGGGGATTGGCTTTCCTCTACTCTAAAGGCCGGCCAATCGTCCTTGGAGACAGTACCCCGTCCACTCTTCAATTCATAGGCGAAGGATACATCGGCCCCATCCCGGTTCCAGTGGTTCTCTTTCTGGCTGTTCTTGCTCTTTCCAGCTTTATCTTAAGAAGGATGGTTCTGGGCCGTTATGTGTATGCCATCGGAGGGAATGAGGAAGCTGCCCGCCTTTCGGGCATCAACGTCGATTTTTATAAAACAGTTGTCTATGCTCTCAGTGGGCTCTTCGTTGCCCTGGCCAGTCTCATCGCCATAGGCCGGCTGGGAGTCGGAAACGCTGACCTGGGTTTGGGCTATGAATTAAACGCTATCGCTGCAGTGGTCATCGGAGGAACAAGCCTTATGGGAGGGATAGGGACGGTGGAAGGAACGTTCATCGGAGCCGTCATCCTGGGGATCCTGAACAACATTTTGAACCTGCTCGGAGTGGGCTCATTTTTCCAGCAGATACTGAAAGGGATTATCATCATCATTGCGGTTCTTCTGTCCAAAAAAAGGACATGAAAGACAATGGAATAAGGAAAAATAGAAAATGGGGGCCTGATCCCAAGGCTCCGTAAATAAGAATAGGAGTAAGGACAGTGATAAAAAATAAATTATCTTTCAAGGCAGTGGCGGTGATTGCTCTTCTTCTGTGCTCGATCACACTTTCGTCCTGCAAAAAAGTAGAGCAAAAGAAATTTCTAATCGGTTTTTCTCAGAGCACCATGATCGATCCCTGGAGGATCAACATGCTGGAGCAAATGAAGGACGCTGTTCAAAAGAATAAAGATATGATTGATTTCATCTTTACTGATGGTCAGAACGACAACATGAAGCAGATCAGCGACGTAGAAGACCTGTTTTCCAAGGGGATTGACCTGCTCATCATCAGCCCCAGGGAAGCAGAACCCCTCACTCCGGTGGTGGAGAGGGTTTATAACGCCGGCGTGCCTGTGATCACTCTGGACCGGAACATCACCAGCGATGCCTACACCTGTTTTATCGGAGCGAGCAATTTCAAGATTGGCCAGGGTGCCGGGACGCTGATGGCATCCCTGCTTAAGGAGGCAGGCCAGGTCATCGAGATTGAGGGGATCCTGGGGGCCACCCCCACCATCGACCGCAGTGACGGGTTTCACAGCATAGCCGATTCCATTCCCGGCATTCAGGTCGTAGAAAAGCAGCCCGCTGATTATCTCAGAGAGCCTGCCCTGAAGATCATGGAGGATTTCCTCCAGTCCCATCCGCAGATCGACGGGGTCTATGCCCACAACGACGAAATGGCCTTGGGCGTTCTGACAGCCTTGAAAGCGGCTGGCCGGGAAGGAGCGGTGGTCATCGGGATTGACGGCCAGAAGGAGGCGTTCGAGTCCATCATGGCCGGGAGGATGACGGCGACTTTTATTTATCCGAACGGGAGTGCTCAGGCTGTGGAAGTGGCCATAAAGATACTGAAAGGAGCGAAAGTCCCGAAAAAGATCGAGCTGGAAAGCCAGCTGGTGAACAATTCGAACGTCAAGCTGTTTTATAATCCCAACAGCTATTTTTAGAGCTTCTTTATCATTACTTTAAATGGAGGTGATCCGATGAAAATGCTAATCGGCGAAAGCTGGATTGATAAGGATGAGAAGATCGAAGTCCGCAACCCGTATAACGACGAGATCATCGACACCGTTCCTTCAGGAGACGCCGTGGATGTGGAGGCTGCGTTTCAAGCTGCTGAGGAAGGCTATAAGATCAACCGCAGCCTTCCTGTCCATCAGCGTATATCCATCCTCTACAAGACTGCTGAGATCATCAGAAGCCGCGAGGAAGACTTTGCCATGACCATAGCCAGCGAAGGGAGCAAGACCATCAAGGAAGCCAGAAAAGAGGTCAGCCGCTGCATCGATACCATCACCATTTCTGCTGAAGAAGCGCGGAGGGTTGTGGGGGAGACCATTCCCTTTGACAGCCGTCAGGGCTCGGAAAACAGAGTGGGTTACTACTACCGGTTTCCGATCGGCATCGTCGTGGCAATAACCCCTTTCAACGACCCCTTGAACCTTGTGGCCCATAAAGTGGGGCCAGCCGTCGCCGGAGGAAACTCTGTGGTTCTCAAGCCGGCCACTGTCACTCCCCTCTCAGCGTTAAAGCTGGGAGAGGCTCTGATTGAGGCCGGGCTTCCCTGGAAGATCTTGAATATCGTCACCGGCCGCGCCTCCAAGATCGGCGATGCCCTGGTGACCGACCCCCGGGCAAGGATGATATCCTTCACCGGCGGCACTGAGGCCGGCCTGGATATAACCAAGAAGGCCGGGTTGAAGAAAATCGGCATGGAACTGGGTTCGAACTCGCCAGTGATCGTCATGGATGACGCCGACCTTCCCCAGGCCGTGGAGCTTTCTGTCTCCGGTGCCTTCTGGGCTGTCGGCCAGAACTGCATAGGCGTCCAGCGGATTTACATCCACCAAGCCGTGTATGACGAATTCGAGAAGATGTTCGTGGAACGCACCAAGAAGATGAAAGTCGGGTTTCAGCTGGATGAAGATACGGATATGGGACCCATGATCACCGAAGAAGAAGCAGCAAGGGTCGAAAACTGGGTGAAGGAAGCCGTTGAATCGGGAGGCGTGCTTCTGACAGGAGGAAAGAGAAAAGGGACTCTCTTTGAGCCGACTGTCTTCAAGGACATGCCTGATAGCGCCAAGCTGAACTGTGAAGAAGTCTTCGGTCCGGTGGTCAACCTGTACAAGGTCTCTTCGCTGGATGAAGCCCTGGAACTGGCCAACAGCGTAAAATACGGGCTCCATGGCGCCATTTTTACCCGGTCTCTGGAGCATGCCTTCAAAGCCATCAGGGAGCTGGATGTTGGGGGAGTGATGGTCAACGACTCCACGGATTACCGCATCGATATGATGCCTTTTGGCGGTGTGAAGTGGAGCGGTCTCGGCCGGGAGGGGATCAAGTTCGCCCTTCTGGAGATGACAGAACCAAAGTTAGTTTGCTTTAACCTCTAAAGATGAGAGTTGAGAAGGTGATGGCTCGAGCAATAGAGATTTTCTGTCTAGCCGTGCTTGCCTGCGCTCTGTTCATGTGCTGCGGGAGGAAGGCTGAGCAAACCTCTCAACCGGAGGTCCCCGGGGAACTGAAAATAGCGGTCATTCCCAAAGGAACCACCCATGAATTCTGGAAGGCCATCCATGCTGGCGCTGTCCAGGCATCCAGAGAGCTGGGGGTGGAAGTCATCTGGAAAGGCCCTCAGAAGGAAGATGACCGGGCCCAGCAGATCATAGTTGTCGAGGACTTCATCAACCGGGGAGTGGACGGCATCGTGCTTGCGCCTCTGGATGACCGTGCCCTCTGCCGGCCTGTTCAGGACGCGGTCAGAGAAGGAATTCCCGTGGTGATCATTGATTCCGGGCTGCAGGGAGAGGATTATGTCAGCTTTGTCGCCACCGACAATTATAAGGGAGGGGTCCTGGCTGCCAAGAGATTGGGAGACCTTCTCGGAGGCGAGGGGAATATCTTCCTTATCCGCTATCAGGAAGGCTCTGCCAGCACAGCCAAGCGGGAGAGCGGTTTTCTGGACACCATTACCTCCGATTTTCCGAACATTTCCCTGCTCGTTCACGACCAGTATGCCGGTGCCACTACCGAAACAGCCTACCAGCTTGCGGAAAACCTCCTCGGCCGTTTTCCGGAAGTCGACGGCATCTTCTGTCCCAATGAATCGAGCACCTTTGGAACCCTTAGGGCTCTCCAGGAGTTCGGGCTGGCCGGCAAGGTAAAGTTCGTCGGTTTTGACAGCAGCCCGAAGCTGGTCCAAGCCCTGAGAGAGGAACACATCCACGGTCTTGTCCTCCAGAATCCGATGAAAATGGGATACCTGGGGGTTAAACAGATGGTCAGTCATTTGAAAGGAGAAAAGATCGAAAGCCGGGTTGACACCGGAGTTTATCTTGCAACTCGAGAAAACATGGATAAACCGGAGATAAAAGTCCTTCTCTGGCCGGATTTCTCCCGGTATCTGGATTGATGAGTCAGAATCAGTCTTCGCCTGTCGTCCTGGAGATGAAAGACGTCACCAAGAATTTCGGGGCGACGTGTGCCGTGGATGATGTCGATTTGATGCTCAAGAGGGGAGAAGTTCATGCGTTGATCGGAGAGAATGGGGCGGGCAAGAGCACTCTGGTCAAGATTTTGAGCGGGGCGCTTAAGCCTGATAAAGGAAGCATGCTCCTGGAGGAACTCAGGTATGCCCCTTCCAGCCCCTTGGAGGGAAGGAGGAGAGGCGTATCCATGATCTACCAGGAGCTCAACCTCGCCCCTCATCTCACCGTGGAAGAGAACATCATGCTCGGCAGAGAGTCTCATTCCTGGGGCTTTGTCCGGCGGAAGGAAATGAAAAAAAAGGTCCGGGAGGCTCTGGACTCTATCCATCATCCGGAGATCTCCCTGGATATTCCGGTGAGAAAACTGAGTATCAGTGCCAGGCAAGTCGTTGAGATAGCCAGGGCTCTTCTGGGGAAAACCACGGTGTTGATCATGGACGAGCCGACAAGCTCCCTTTCCCAGGAGGACAGCAGGCTTCTCTTCGGGATAATCAAAAAACTCAAGGTCCAGGGAGTGAGCATTATTTATATCAGCCATTTTCTGGAAGAAGTCCAGGAGGTCGCAGATACTTACACTGTGTTGCGGGATGGGAAGAAAGTCAGCTCGGGAGATATGAAGGATGCTTCTCTTGAGGAGCTCATCCAGATGATGGTCGGGCAGAAAGTCGATGAGATGTTTCCGCGTGTCGCCCATGAACAGGGTGAGGTTTTGGTCTCTCTGGATAAGCTAAAGGGAAAAAAGATGCAGGAAGAGGTGAGACTCAGCCTGCACCGCGGAGAGATCTTGGGGATTGCCGGCCTGATAGGTGCAGGAAGGACGGAACTGATGAGGACCATATTCGGCTTGGATAAAGTAGAAAGCGGCTCGGTCAAGGTCGCCTATGTCACGACCTCAACAGGTTCTCCCTGGCAGAGGATTCGGCAGGGTATGGGATATTTGAGCGAGGACAGACAGGGAGAAGGGTTGGCTTTATCGCGCTCTCTGGCTGATAATCTGACTCTCAGCCATTTCTATCCCTACAGTCATTTCGGGTTTATTAACTTGAAAAAGAGGAGAGAGGCTGTTTCAGGATGGATCCAGAAGATGATGATCAAGGCCCAGAACCCGGATCAGCCGGCTCTGAGCCTGTCCGGCGGAAACCAGCAGAAGGTGGCTCTGGCCCGGCTTCTTCACCAGGAAGCCGACGTTCTGCTCCTGGATGAACCGACCCGGGGGATCGATGTGGTCAGTAAGTCCCAGATTTACGAGTGGATAGGCCAGCTGGCTTCCTTGGATAAAGCGATCCTGTTCGTCAGCTCTTATTTTCCCGAGCTTCTGGGGATCTGTGATAGGATTGCCGTATTCCACCGCGGGCGGCTGGTCGATATCCGGGCTCATTCCGAGTGGGATACCCAGAGCATGATGGCCGCAGCCACCACCGGAAAGGCAGCTTAAAAAGATGAAAAAGGAAAATGTCCAGTTCGCGCGGACGAAGGGGAAAACCCGCTTCCAGTATATTATCAGCTGGCTGGCTCCTTTCTTCGGGCTTTTGCTGGTCCTGGTCATATTTTCTTTGATGCCGGAGGTTCAGGATAAGTTCCTTCGAGTCTCGAACTTCAAGAGCGTTGCCACTCAATCGGTGATCGTTGCCCTGGGAGCTCTGGGGATGACCCTGATCATCATCAGCGGAGGCATCGATCTGTCCGCAGCCTCGAACATAGCCCTGTCCAGTGTCATCGTGGCCTTCGCCATAAATGCCGGTGTTCCGCCTGTCCTGGCCATGCTCTGCGGGATATTGACCGGAGGCCTGGTGGGATTTGTCAACGGCAGCCTCATCACTTCCTTGAGGCTGGTTCCCTTCATAGTCACCCTGGGGATGCTGGGCATTGCCAGGGGCATTGCCAAGTGGATCGCCGGCAATCAGAAGATCGATGCTCCTCTGACCTGGGTCAACGAGCTCATGGCCAGGCATCCCCGGCCCTCCTGGCTATTGATGGCGCCCGGAGTCTGGCTGATGATCATTCTGGCGGTGGTGATGGCTGTTATCCTTCGCTACACCGTTTTCGGTAGACACGTATTTGCCATCGGCTCGAACGAGGCCACGGCCCGACTCTGCGGTATCCGGACGAGCAGGACAAAGATCATCATCTATTCTGTTTCCGGGCTTTTCTGCGGGCTCAGCGGTGTGATGCAGTTTTCGAGGCTGACGGTCGGTGACCCCACCGTGGCTGTCGGCCTGGAACTGGACATCATCGCGGCTGTGGTCATCGGTGGAGGAAGCCTGAGCGGAGGGGAAGGGAGCATTCTCGGCTCCATGATCGGAGTCTTTATCATGTCCTTTCTAAGGAATGGGAGTACGATGATGGGCTGGCCCAACTACATCCAGGAGATCATCATCGGAGCGATCATCGTCGTGGCGGTAGCCCTGGACCAGCTCCGCCACCGCCGCGAATAAAGGCGACCCCTATAGGTTATAGGGAATTGAGGGCCTGCTCCAGGTCAGCTATGACATCATCCGGGTTTTCAGCCCCCACACAAAGCCGTATCATCTGCGGGGGGACATCGGCGCTGATCCTGGCCTCTTCACCTTGCTGCAGATGAGTGGAGATGGCCGGGATGGTGGCGATGCTCTTGATACGGCCCAGGTCTCCAGCCCTCATGATGAGCTTGAATCTGTCGAAGACTTTCCGCGCGTTTTGAGGAGGGCCGTCCACCCGAAAACTGAGCAGATGCCCGTAACGGTTGATTTCGCTGCCTTTTCCGTCATCAGAGTCGACAAGCTTCATGTATTTTTTGGCTAGAGAATGGTAGAAGAAACTTTCCAGCCCGAGATAATCGACCTGGTAAACACGAGGATGCTGACCAAGGAATTCCGCCACTTGTTCTGAATTCTGACTCAGCAGGTCCATCCTCGAGCGGAGCGTCCGCAAATCATTCAAGGCGAAGAGGGCGTTCATCGGAGAAGCAGAAGGCCCGGTGTCCCGGAAAGGGAGAAACTTGACGTACTCGGCAAAGCTTTCTTTAAAAAGGGGATTGTCGTTTTTTATCTTGGTGACGATAGGCTTTCTACTGATCAGCGCCCCGCCCATGGCCAGTCCGCTTGCGGTTATGGATTTCGTCAGAGAATGGATGACAATGTCTGTGCCGTAAGCTAAGGGGCGCATCAAGGCAGGGGTAGCGCAGGTGGAATCGATAATAAAGGGAATATCCCAGGAATGGGCGAGATCGGCCAGGGCCTTGACATCGCAGAACGAAAGCTGCGGGTTGCTGGGAGCTTCGGAGAAAACAAAGCGGGTGTTCTCGTCGATTTTCGACTC
>Ga0224501_10002029_pt1 | contig 15793 bp, 15 predicted proteins | sample SF_Oct11_sed_USG_4_FD_169105 | JGI IMG/M metagenome (GOLD analysis project Ga0224501, IMG submission 169105) | Sediment microbial communities from San Francisco Bay, California, United States - SF_Oct11_sed_USGS_8_1 | ecosystem: Environmental > Aquatic > Marine > Sediment | place: USA... | reverse complement strand
CACACCACCCATGCCACCCAGGGCCTCCAGACCAAATATGCCGGCAGCGATACCACCCCAGGCACCACAAAGCCCGTGCAAGGGCCACACACCCAATACATCGTCGATTTTCCATTTGTTTTGGGTCAGGGTGAAGGTCCAAACAAACAATGCCCCAGCAACCACGCCAATAAACAAGGCCCCCAGTGGATGCACAATATCCGAGCCGGCACAGATTGCCACCAGGCCCGCCAAGGGGCCGTTATGAACGAAACCCGGGTCATTCTTGCCCACAAACAGGGCAGCCAGGATGCCACCTACCATGGCCATCAGGGAGTTCATGGCGACTAGCCCACTGATACCTTCCACAGCCTGCGCGGACATCACATTGAAACCAAACCAACCAACGGTCAGTATCCAGGCCCCCAAGGCTAAAAAGGGGATACTGGAAGGGGGATGGGCCGCAATGCCACCGGTTTTGGTGTAACGCCCGTAACGAGCCCCCAACATGACCACCGCCCCCAGTGCAATCCAGCCTCCGACCGCGTGGACAACCACCGAACCCGCGAAATCGTGGAAACCGGCACCAAAGGTCTTTTCCATCCAGGCCTGCACCCCCCAGTTCCCGTTCCAGACTATCCCTTCGAATGAGGGATAGACCAGGGCCACCAATAGAAAGGTCGCCGTCAATTGAGGATAAAACTTCGCCCGCTCTGCGATACCGCCGGAGACAATAGCCGGAATAGCTGCCGCAAAGGTGAGCAAGAAAAAGAATTTCACCAGCTCATAGCCATTCTTCTGCGCCAAAACCGTTGCCGAGTCAAAAAAGCCCACGCCATAGGCTATGGCGAAGCCGATAAAGAAATAAGCAATCGTGGAAGCCGCAAAATCGGTGATGATCTTGACCAAGGCATTGACCTGGTTCTTTTTACGCACCGTGCCCACTTCCAAAAAGGCAAAACCGGAGTGCATTGCCAAAACCATGATCGCGCCCATTAGGATGAAAAACGCGTCGTTGCCCGCTTTAAGTGCTTCCATAAGTACCTCGCTTATACGTTTGGCCTCAGAGGAGCAGAAACTATGCCTATAAATTAATACCGTAATTACAATAAGTTACCCAGCACCCCGTCAATCAAATGCACCAATGCAGTGCATTTAGTAACCCTCGCACACTATTGGAGCACCACGATAGTGCATGATATAGCGCTGCTTGCGCGTCATGATTCTCCGCTTTAATATATGATTAAGATTTAATCACTATCATGGCTAGCTTCTCGATCAATGGAGCGTTTTTTATGTTGCATCTAAAAACAGATCCTAGAATAGATTATGAACTTCCCCTGGACCTGCTAAAAATTGAAAACGGCGAGTCCGAGTATCTAGATCAGTCTATTGAAGCGAGCGATAAAGATTTTGAAGACTGTGAAGCGCTGATAGGCGATGTAGCCCTGATCCAATGTGCCAAGGCACTACGGGTGGCAAAAGAAAAAATCTAGAATCACAATTTCGCAGTCTCTACTTCAAGGTCGCGCTTATTAGCGACCTTTTTGTTTTTAGACACCCCAAAGACCTCGAATCGCAGCGTATCCTTGCGCCCCCCGCCCAATGGCCTCAAACAAGACTTGCTCATGCATTCCACCCAAGGCATATACAGGCACTTTGCACGTCTGCGCCAGAGTCTTAAACTGATCCCAGCCCAGGGGCGGCGCATCGGGATGGCTTTGCGTAGGCAACACAGGAGACAACAAGGCAAAATTACAATCTAGCCGCTCCGCGTGGCGTAGTGCCAGTCCATTATGGCAAGACATGCTCAGAATTTTATTCGTAGCAATCGGTCTATCCTCAAAGCGCAAGGCGTTTTCGCGGTTGAGATGAATACCGTCTGCCGCCACTTCGTTGAGTAATTCCGGCAAGCCATTGAGCAAGACCTTACAATCCTGACCATGGGCGAGTTCCACGACCTGATGCGCCAGTACGATATAGTCTGACAAATTCATTTCTTTGGCGCGAAATTGTATCAGCGACAAACGATTCTTTTTAATCGCCGTTTCCAGTGCAGATAAAAAACTGGATTCATTTTCCGGCTCAGGGGTAATCAGCAGGCGTTGTGGTAGCTGCACCGCCTTCATAATTGGCCAATTCGCCTCGGGAAAGCTTAGATTCTGCAACAGGTCTTTCTTTACCCATTGAGTCTCCTGGCCCTCTCGCCCATGAGGCTCGCCTTGAAAACGGGTTACTGAGAAAATATCGAGAAAAACCGATTTATCTGGGTAGTCATGATGGATTTGAATAAGCGGCTGACAGGCTTCGATTTGAATTCCGATTTCTTCTTTAAGCTCACGCGCCAGGGCCTGGGTTGGCACCTCACCCGCCTCCACTTTACCACCGGGAAACTCCCACAAACCACCCTGGTGTAAATGAGCCGGACGTTTGGCCACAAAAATGCGCTCTGCCTTATCATAAATAACGGCAGCGACCACATGAACGGCTTTACTCATGAATCCGAACTGGACTTGGACGAATCCGGTTTCCCTTCACTACCAAAAAAGCTGGTCAGGATCAGGAGAACAGCGCCAACTGAAATGGCCGAGTCGGCAATATTGAAGGCAGGGAAATGGGCGTCTCCCCAGTAAAAATCGAGAAAATCCACCACATAGCCAAAGCGTACACGGTCTATGACATTACCAATGGCACCACCAAGTATCATGGCCAAGGACAGCGCCTGTAAACGCTCTCCTTTTTCCAGCTTGATGATCCAAATCACCAGCGCCACGCTGACACCTATGGCAATCACGGTAAAAAACCAGCGCTGCCAACCCCCTTGGTCACTGAGAAAAGAAAAGGCGGCTCCGGTATTGTGCATTAATGTCAGATTGAAGAGTGGCATGATCTCGACCGGCCTGAACAACACCAAGTTTTCCGTGGCGATATGCTTGGTCAGTTGATCCAGAACAATCACGATCAGGCTCACCCAAAACCACTTCTTCATGCGAAGCGCCTCGTCTCTCCCGAACCGGTCACATTTGTTAAACATCGGCCACAAAGTCCGGGGTGCTCGGCGTCTGAGCCTACGTCTTCTTTATGATGCCAGCAGCGCACACACTTGGGATGATCACTGGGCCCCACGCGCACCCACATTTCGTCACCATTTTTTAAGGTGACATGCATATCGTCCGCCCCTTTATCGGTCTCTCTAAAGACTCGTGCAGCGGAAACCATCAGAACAAATCCCAGCTCATCCTCTAAACGAACAAGACGCGCATGTAACTCCTGCCCACAGAACAGGTCCACTTCGGCATCCAGAGATGAACCAATGCCACCGGCCACACGCAAATGCTCTAACTGTTTGGCGACCATCTCTCTAACTTCCAGAATTTCAGCCCAATATGCCAGACTAAAATTCTCGTCTTTCGGCAAAGCGGGGAATTCATAAAAGGTTTCAAGAAAGACACTTTCCTTCTTGTCACCCGGAATATAGGAATAGATCTCTTCCCCAGTAAAACTCAGGATAGGTGTGATCCAGCGCGCAAAGGCATGCGCGATATGATAGAGCGCAGTCTGCGTGGATCGACGAGCAAGGGAATCCTTTTGCGTGGTGTATTGCCTGTCTTTGGTCACATCCAGATAAAAACTGCCCATGTCTACGCTACAAAAGTTATGGATCTTCTGATAGATATGATGAAACTCGTAACGATCATAGGCCTCAACAATTTCACCTTGTATCTGCTGAGCACGCTCTACAGCCCAACGATCCAACGGCAACAAATCATTGGCTGCCACCAGATGTTTCACCGGATCAAAACCGGTCATATTCGCTAAAAAGAATCGCGCGGTATTACGAATGCGTCGATAGGCGTCGGCCGTGCGCTTAAAGATTTCCTGTGACACAGTCATCTCACCGCGGTAATCGGTGGCGGCGATCCACAAACGCAGGATGTCTGCACCTAATGAATTCATGATCTCGTCTGGCTCGATCCCATTACCACGAGACTTAGACATCTTGTGCCCGTTCACGTCCACCGTGAAGCCATGCGTGAGTACCTGTCTATAGGGCGCCTTTCCGTGCACCGCCAAAGAGGCCAGCAAAGAAGACTGAAACCACCCTCTGTGTTGATCGGAACCTTCCAAATATAAATCGGCAGGAAACTGCAATTCTTCGCGGGCAGAGAGAACACTGAAATGCGTAACACCCGAATCGAACCACACGTCCAAGGTGTCGGTCACTTTTAGGTAATCCTTCGCCTCACCACCGAGCAATGTGGATGGCTCCAGATCAAACCAGGCATCAATGCCTTTTTGTTCGACGAGTTTCGCGACCTGCTCCACCAATTCACTGGTATTGGGATGCAGCACTTGTGTGTCTTTATGGACAAACAGACAAATCGGCACACCCCAGGTACGTTGACGAGACACACACCAGTCCGGGCGCTTGCTCACCATACCTTCGATACGTGCCTGACCCCAATCAGGTATCCATTGCACCTGCGGGATGGCCTTTGCGGCCTGATCACGTAGCCCGTTTTGGTCCATGCTGATAAACCATTGCGGGGTTGCGCGGAAGATGATGGGGGTTTTGTGTCGCCAGCAGTGTGGATAGCTGTGCAGTAAGGCCTGGGCATGGATCAGCGCACCCTTGGTCCGCAAGACCTCCAAGACTGAATCATTGGCCTTGAAAACGTGTTGACCTTCAAACAGGGCGGTACCTGGGATGAATTTTCCTTCAGGGCCGACCGGATTTTCCACCGGCAAATCATAACGAGAACCGACGACATAGTCGTCTTGCCCGTGGGCGGGGGCTGTATGCACGGCACCCGTACCCGCTTCAGTGGTGACATGCTCCCCCAGGATGATAGGGACTTCCTTGTCATAAAAGGGATGCTTGAGCTTGAGCCCTTCCAGGGCTTCGCCCTTGGCATAGGCCACGACGCGGTGCTCGGAAAAATTCCAGCGACCCATGGCGTCTTTTAACAAGTCTTCTGCCACCAGCAAGCGCTCGGTTCCATGGTCTCCATCACACTCCACCACGGCGTAATTGAATGCGGGATTCAAGGCCACCGCCTCATTCGCCGGCAGTGTCCAGGGGGTGGTGGTCCATATCACTACAGATAAGGGCCCTTTGCCCTTGTTCTCCACATGATGGCAACGCGCCATCAAGGCGTCGTCGTCTAGTAGCGTAAAACGCACATCAATGGCAGGTGAGCGCTTGTCTTCATATTCCACCTCGGCTTCGGCCAATGCGGAACCGCAATCGGTACACCAATGAACCGGTTTAAAACCCTTGTGTAGATGACCGTTATCGATGATTTTGCCTAAGGAGCGGATGATGTCCGCCTCCACCTGAAAGCTCATGGTCAGATAAGGATTTTCCCAATCGCCAAAAACTCCCAGACGCTTAAATCCCTGGCGCTGCTTGTCCACCTGCTGAGTGGCATACTCACGGCAGGCCTTACGGAACGCGGATGGCTCAATCTTTACGCCCGCCTTACCCTTCTTTTTCTCCACTTGCAGTTCGATGGGCAGTCCGTGGCAATCCCAACCTGGAACATAGGGCGCGTCAAAGCCGGCCATGGTTTTGGATTTAACGATGATGTCTTTAAGCACCTTGTTGACCGCATGGCCCAGGTGTATATCACCGTTGGCATAGGGCGGCCCATCGTGCAGGACAAATTTCTTGCGACCCTTGCTAACGGATCGAATTTTTTGATACAAGCCCTTTTTTTCCCAATCTTTTAACATCTGGGGTTCGCGATTGGCCAGGTTTCCGCGCATGGGAAACTCGGTTTCGGGTAGATTCAGGGTATCTTTATAACTCTTTTCAGACATCTTCTTTAATGTAACTCTTTTTTAAAAAATTCTTTGGCCTGTTCACAATCTTTTTGAATCTGCTTCTTAAGGGCATCAATGCCATCGAAGCGTTGTTCTGCGCGAATAAAGCGCATGAACTGGACCTTCACATGCTGCCCATAAATGTCTCGATTAAAATCGAACAGGTGTGCTTCCAGTTGCAAACTGTGTCCGTCCACCGTCGGCCGATTTCCGATATTGGCCACACCCTTCAGGGCGTGCTCGCCTGCCCCGTCCACCGTCACCGCGTAGACACCCGACAAGGGCAAGGTACGTCGGCGTATAGGGATATTCGCTGTAGGGAACCCAATCTGCCGGCCACGCTTATCGCCATGCGAGACCCGTCCCATCAAGTAATAGGGACGCCCGAGCAGACTTTCCACCGTTTCCATATCGCCCGTCTCCAGGACCTGGCGCACACGGGTGCTGCTGACACGCTCGCCAGCTACCACTATGGTTTTGGTGTCTTCCACTTGAAACCCGTGGACACCCCCGAAGTTCGCAAGCATAGCAAAATCACCGCGTCTTTTCTTTCCAAAGCGAAAATCATCACCCACCACCAGATGTGTCACACCCAGTGCGTCGACCAATATTTGCTCAATAAATTGCTCTGGCTCCAAACCGGCTAGGGCGCTATTAAAGCGCAGACACAAAACGCGCTCCAGGCCAGTCTCACGCAATGCCATCATTTTTTCTCTAAATCGCGTCAGGCGGGCGATAGCCGGATCGGGGCGCAAATATTCCTGAGGATAAGGTTCGAAGGTAAGCAACAGACTGGGCAGGCCACTTTCTTTCGACAACGCCACCAAACGCTGCAAAACCGCCTGATGCCCCAGGTGCACGCCATCAAAATTCCCGATCGTCGCCACACAGCCCCGGTGTCGCTCCCTGATATTATGCAAACCCCTAATGATTTCCACGAGATAGCGTCCTTGGCCTGAAAGCTGGGATTATAACTGAATATCTCATCCGTAATGGCAGCAAGGGAGGCCAAGACAGGATTGAATTCACTTATCTCGTCCCCATATTAGGAAATTCAAATATACGAATCAAGAAATGGGGAACCCTATGACTCATTCAGATAGTTTCAGCCAAATAGTCTGCCCACATTGTCAATCACTCAATCGAGTCCCTTCAAATCGTCTGGACGATGAACCGAAATGCGGAAAATGTAAAAACACACTATTCCACGGCAAACCCCTCTCACTCAGCACAGCCGAGTTCGAACGCCTGTTACAGAAAGACAGCACGCCGATTCTGGTCGATTTCTGGGCACCCTGGTGCGGCCCCTGCCGTATGATGGCTCCCCAGTTTGAGCAGGCCGCCTCCAGGCTGGAGCCCAAGGTGCGACTGGTCAAAATTAACACTGAGGAAGAGACGAGTTTAGGCATGAAGTACCAAATTCGATCCATTCCCACGCTCGCCTTGTTCAAAAACGGACAAGAAATCGCCAGACAGCCAGGAGCCATGGGCGCTGCCGATATTGAACGCTGGGCGCGTCAACAACTGTAGCACGCTAAGTCACGGTCAATAAATCCGCCCGATCTGTCGCTATAACCCTAGATCCAGCCACATAATTGGCCGCCCTCTGCGGCCCTTTATTTCGCTGGGTTCTTAGTAATAACAGGGAAGCGACGGCGGGCCGGGAAATGTCTGATATCCCCCAAATTTTATTGTTTGTTGAGAATAAGAACCTGCTCTATATCTACCAGCATCTGGTAGAACGCAGCGGATATAGTCTTCAGGCGTTTACCTTTCTTCTGGATATCAAGAAGTGGATCTTGAACCATCCACCGTCCAGTCTTATCGTTACCGACGCATTGATTTCTAAACGGCTGAGGACACTGCTCCAGCAAAACGAAAAATGGAGCCAAGTTCCATTACTCTGTGTCTGTACACCCGGTATCGACACCCAGGAATTTGCGCCGGATGCCAAGCTGGATATCGTAAAACGACCCTTCAAGCCCGAGCAGTTTACACAACACATTAAGACGATAGTAGGGAGGGCTTGATGTGCTAAGCCAGTTCGTTCTTGATTACTACCCTGCACTGCGCGAAACCATCCCCAGCCTGCGTCATCTGGTTTTCTATTTGGGTGTCTTTGCAAGTCTTTGCTGCCTGCTCATCATAGTGCAAATTCTCTTGATGAGAGCGGTTATCAAACGTAGAAAGCGGCAAAAGGCCGAGTTCCGCAAAATCTGGCGGCCCGTATTTTTACAAGCGGTTGACGACAAGCTGAACATCGCTGAAATTCCCGAACTGGATTTTAGACACCGAAAAATTTTTCTTTCCGAGTGGAATCGTCTGATGGAAACCATAGACGGAAACCCGCGGGAAAATCTGCGAAAAATCGCCTTTCAAATGCACATCGATTTGTATATTAAGGCACATTTGAAAATTCGTTTGAGTACAACGCGAATTCTGTGCATTGTCGCCGCCGGACACTTAAAGCAAATAGATTGCTGGGATACGCTAGAACAACTACTTTCAGAAAAAGATAGCAGCACCTCCATGCTGGCCGGCAGGGCACTGATCCAGTTAGACCCCAAAAAGGCCATCGACAAAGTCTTAAAGATTGCGACTTCCCGGGCAGACTGGACCCAGATCTGGCTGGACAAACTTTTACTAGAGGTGGGCCCTAAAGTTGCCACCAAACCGGTTGCAGATGTTACACGTATCGCCTTGGCAGAAGAAAACAGTGAGCGTCTGCTATCTATCGTTCCCTTGTTTAACTCAATCGAAAAAGCCAGCGCTGCCTTTCTACTGAATGAAATTCTCCAGGCGCCACTGGGTGACAAGATCGTTTCTCGCTGCCTGCAAACGCTGCAAGACAGGGAGTTTGCGGATCTGGCCCGTCGATTTATTCACTACCCACGCTGGCACGTACGTGTACATGCCGCCAGCGCTTTGGGTCGCCTGGGTGACGAGCGCGATATCTATTCATTGATCAGCCTCTTGAAGGACAAGCAATGGTGGGTACGTTTTCGGGCAGCGGAAGCATTAAGTCAGCTCAAAGGCATGACGCCAAAAGAGTTTCGAAAGATTCGTGAAAATGTAGACGATCACTATGCGCGAGACATACTGGATTACATCATAATGGAAAGGGCGATCGCATGAACTTGGCAGAACTCATACACAATTTCGAGCGTTTTTTTATAGTCTATTTTCTGTTATTGCAAGCCAGCTATCTGAGCCTCAATTTACTTTCCATTCATTTTGTATCAGGCTATTTGAAACGCCATTCTAATGCCCTGGATATCGATATACACACCGGCTTGGAACCGCCAATCAGTATTCTTGTGGCTGTTAAAAATGAGCAGGAACTGATAGCGGGATCAATCAAGGCCTTATTACAACTCGAGTATCGGGAATTTGAAATCGTAGTGATTAACGATGGCTCCACGGACGACACTCTCAAAATACTAAAAGAAGAATTCAAACTGGTAGAATTCCCCGATACGAGCCGCAAACGACTTAAAACCAAAACAGTGGAAGCCGTTTATCACTCCACCACTCAGCAAAACCTGAAAGTTTTGGACAAGCACAATGGCGGCAAAGCAGACGCGCTCAATGCCGGAATTAATTACGCGAACTATCCCTTGTATTGCAGCATAGATGCAGACTCTATATTGCAAACAGATAGCTTGAGAAAAATTGTGACTCCATTTATGGAACGCTCCGACACCGTAGCAGCAGGAGGCACCGTGCGTGTCGCAAACGGCTGCCATGTGGAAGACGGCTTCCTGGTAAAAACAGGACTCTCCAGTAACTTTCTCGTTACCCTGCAGGTCGTGGAATATCTACGCGCATTTTTGTTCGGCCGCCTGGGTTGGGGCCCACTGAATGCGCTGCTGATTATCTCGGGGACTTTCGGCGTCTTTCACCGTGAGACCGTCGTCGAAGCCGGCGGCTACCGCACTGACACAGTCGGTGAAGACATGGAATTGGTAACGCGTCTTCATCGCTACTTGAAGAAAATCGGCAAACCCTATCATATTTCGTTTGTCCCCGATCCTATCTGTTGGACTGAAGTTCCCAGCACACTTGGTGTTTTACGCAAACAGCGTATTCGCTGGCAACATGGCTTGATAGAAAGCCTGCTCATGAATTATCAGTTGCCCTTTTCTTTAAAGGGAGGCGCAGCAGGTTGGCTTGCCTTTCCTTTCATGTTTCTGTTTGAATGCCTGGGACCCATAATCGAGATCAGCGGTTATTTGTTTTTTATCGCAGGACTCTACCTGGGCCTGATCAGCATCGAAACTGGCATCCTGTTTTTCTTTCTGGCATTGGGCATCGGCGTTTTACTATCCATGCTTGCCTTATTATTGGAAGAGATGTCTTTTCACATCTATACCCAGCCAAGGCAATTTTTCAGATTATTATTGGCAGCGGTAATTGAAAACTTTGGCTATCGGCAGCTGTGTGCACTTTGGCGATACTGGGGTGTCTGCACTTGGCTAATATCCGGCAAATCACATTGGCATGATGTTCAACGCAGCAGAGACTGGGCGGAACATAGAAAAAACATGATCTAGGTTTTCAACTGAAATAGTCTTTTTAGTTTCACACCCAGTATGAGTAAGGTGAAAAAATAAATACCAATTCCACACGACACCAGTCCTAACAACCAGAGACCGCGCATCCAAGCCTCCTGAGTAATCCACAGGTCTACTGCCGGGGTAAACCACCAGATCGCCCCACCCATTGCAATACTGGCGAGCACGATTCGAACAAGATAGAGCAACCACCCGGGCTCAGAGTGATAAACGCCTTCTTTCTTGAGCTGCCGATACAGCAAAAAGGCATTGAGAAATGAGCTGCAGGCGGTCGCCAGCGCCAGCCCCATATGTGCGCCCTTGAAGTCATTCATATACAAGGGAACCACGAATGCCACATTCAGGCCCATATTGGTAATCATGGCAATAACACCAATTTTCACCGGCGTCTTGGTATTTTGTCTGGCGTAAAAGCCCGGCGCGAGCACCTTAACAAAGATAAACCCGAGTAGCCCTATAGAATAGGCGATCAGGCTGAGCTGAGACATCTCCACATCTGTTAGCTTAAATTCACCACCATAGAATAGCGAAAGCAACAGGGGACCCGACAAAACGGCCAGCCCCACCGCCGCTGGCGTAGCTATCAACCACACCAGGCGCATGGACCAGTCTATAGTTTTGGAAAAATGATCTCCTGTCTTATTGGCATGATCGCGGGAAAGTTTGGGCAAGATTACCGTGGCGAGTGCAATCCCAAACACGCCCAAGGGAAACTCCACGAGCCGATCTGAGTAGTAGAGCCAGGAAATGCTGCCGCTAATCAGGAATGAGGCGATGAGTGTGTCTAACAACAAGTTGATTTGCACCACCGATGATCCGAATATGGCCGGTAGCATCAATTTCATAATTCTTTGCACACCTTCGGCCTTCCAGGCCCAACGGGGGCGCGGCAGTAGCCCTTTCCTGGCAAGAAAAGGAAACTGGAACAATAACTGAGCGGCACCTGCAATAAAGACCCCCCAGGCCAAGCCGACGATGGGCTTGTCCATCTCTGGCGACAACCACAGGGCAGCACTGATCAGACTCACATTGAGTAATACCGGCGTGAAGGCGGGCACGCCAAAAGATCCACAACTATTCAAAATCCCCCCGGCAAAGGCCGTAAGGGCAATGAAAAACAGATAGGGGAAGGTGATGGCCAGCATCTCCACGGCCAGATCATATTTGAAGGGCTCGTCCAGGAAACCCGGACCAAATATACCCACCAGAACCGGTGCCGCCAGCACGCCCAGGCTTGTTAACACCAATAAAAAGCCACCGAAAACCCCGGCTACCTGATCTACCAGCAGTTTCAGGTCTTGCGGATCACGTTTTTCCTTATATTCGGTGAACACCGGCACAAAGGACTGGGCAAAGGCCCCTTCGGCAAAGAGTCTGCGCAGAAAATTGGGAATCTTGAAGGCGACAAAAAAGGCATCTGTGGCCGCGTCGGCACCAAACATTCTGGCCAGGACCACATCCCGTACGAATCCCAGCACCCGGGAAATCATGGTCATGCCGCTGACGACGGCGGTGGATTTGACAAGCTTCTTAGACAGGGTCCACGTCCTTGTTTGGGTACGCCATAAAATGACTGATTTTACACGCTTTTCGAGTTGACTGGAGATTCTGCTTCAAACCAGCCTGGAGCCTGCCAAAGCCGTACCACAGGCGGCTATTGACAAGAAATGGGTCAAGAACGATAATTGCGCACCCTTGAGGTGACTCATATTTAATTAAGGAGTTGTTCGTTGGCCAATTCAGCCCAAGCGAAAAAACGCGCAAGACAAAACGAGAAGCATCGCGCCCTAAACGCTGCACAGCGTTCCGAAATGCGTACCTATGTGAAAAAGGTCCGTTACGCGATTGCTGCTAAAGATAAAGCCGCTGCCGAAAGCGCCTACAAAGCTGCTGTACCTGTCCTGGACAGCGCAGCCGGTAAAGGCCTGATCGCTAAAAACGCCGCTGCTCGTTACAAGTCTCGTCTGAACAGCGCTATTCGTAGCCTGTAATTTTTAACCTGGCTATCCAGCTATCCAGGTTAAACCAATCCAGCGTAGATCGAATCTAAAAACGCTAGACACCCGGTGTCTGGCGTTTTTGCGTGGCCGTAAGATTTTGCGCCTAGCTAGCTTTGCTGCGCGTTGTCTTCATAGAAAGCCGGGCTGAATGTGACTTCACCCTTGGCGTCCGTTTGACCAAAGACTAGCACCTGAAAATATTCGGGCGGAACGCCTGCGAGAATGAATTTGGGATGTGTTGCGAATCCAAAGCGCTGATAATAGTTTGGGTCTCCCAGTACCACACATCCGGCCGCACCCAATCCTTTTAGCTCACTCAAAGCCCGGCGTATCAATTTGGTACCAATTCCCTGCCTTTGTCTCTCCGGAGTGACCGAAACCGGCCCCAGTCCGTACCAGCCCTTGCTACCGTCGGAAATCGTCACCGGGGATATGGCGACATGAGCAACTATTCGGCCTTCATCCTCGGCCACCAGAGATAGAGTCAACTCCCCGCGGCTGCGCAAGCGTTCTGGCACAAACTGCTCGTCCCCATCCGCATAGGGCATGTCTTGAAAGGCCAATTCTGTCAGGTCGAAAATCGCTTTGCGGTCGTTTTCGGTTTCAGGTCTGATAATCATCATGCCCGCAGTCTCACAAAGTGACAGTGGTCCTAGCGGTGGCTAGATATTTTCCGCAATTCGCCAAACCACACCACTGGGATCGTAAAAAACAAAATCGCGCATGCCCCAGGGTTGGTCCTTAACATCCAACAACTTCACTGCAAAGTCCCCTGCAACGCCCGACTTTTTCACGGACTGATACCAGCTATCCACATCTTTCACCAAAAGGTGCATCATGAAATTGTTAGCGTGATCGGCATTGTAAAAATCTTGCAGCAAGAAGCTGCAGTCGCCGTGACGAAAATAGGCTATTCCTTGCTCATCCGATTCCATGGAAAAACCCAACTGCTGGTAAAAGCGTTTGGATTTTTCGTAGTCTTTAGCGGGAATGAAGGCCTTAATTTCGACTGATTCTAGGGTTTCCATGCGCACCTCCCTGATATCACACAGTTAAAAACTAGGACACCAAGACCAGATTATCCCGATGTATCAATTCCGGTTCGTCCACATAACCCAAAATGGATTCGATTTCTTTGCTGGGTTTACCGATGATTTTACGTGTCTCTTCGGCGTTGTAGTTGATTAGGCCTTTGGCCACGGGCTCACCTACCGCATCCACACAGACCACCACTTCACCACGACCAAACTGGCCTTCGACTTGGCGAACACCAACGGACAATAGACTTTTTCCTTCTGATTTCAGCACACGTACTGCGCCTTCATCCAGGGTCAGCTTGCCCTTTGCCTGCAGATGCCCGGCCAGCCACTGCTTACGCGCATCAAAGCGTTCGATGTCTGGCAGCAGCCAGGTGCCACTGCCCGCTTTTCTCTGCTCCACGTCTAACAAGATATTTTCTCTCAAGCCCCCGGCGATCACCGTGGTCGCACCGGAACGGGCGGCGCGTGTCGCCGCCATGACTTTGGTGGCCATACCGCCTCGACCCAGCTTGCCTGCCGTGCCCTTACTCGCCATGGCCAAGAGGCTGGCATCACCAGCCTGACCTTCCTCCACCAAGGCAGCGTTCTTATCTTGCCCTGGATCAGCGGTAAACAGGCCATCGGTATCAGTAAGAATGACCAGATATTCGGCCTCCACCAGATTGGCTACCAACGCACCCAGCGTATCGTTATCGCCAAAGCGGATTTCGTCGGTAACGACCGTGTCGTTTTCATTGACGATGGGAATGACACCCAGCTCCAGCAGGCCACGCAGGGTGCTGCGGGCGTTGAGATAACGTTGTCGATTGGATAGGTCATCATGGGTTAACAGGACTTGCGCCGTGTGTACACCGTGGGCCTGAAAGGCCTGCTCATAGGCCTGTACCAGTCCCATCTGCCCCACGGCAGCTGCGGCCTGCAGGCGATAGACCTCGTGCGGCCGCTCGCTCCAGCCCAGACGGACCATCCCCTCGGCAATGGAGCCGGAGGAAACCACGACCACGTCCACACCTTTACTGCGTAACATTTGAATCTGATCTGCCCAGGCCTGAATCCGCTCCCTGGCCAGCCCTTTCCCGTGGTTAGTCAGTAGGGAACTGCCAATTTTCACCACCCAGCGCCGACGCGGTGAATTATTCTTGCTCACTGCCCTCGCCCTCATCCTTAGGTCCACGCATCTTCTCGACATGCTCCATGATGGCGTAACTCAACTTCTTTGTGCCCTCACCGGTGACCGCTGAAATGGCAAACCAGGGGGCCTCCCATTTTAATTCATCTATAACAGACTGGCACAGCGCTTCGCACTGCTGGGAATCCACGGTGTCAATCTTGTTCAATACCAGCCAACGATCTCGTCCCGCCAGTTCTTCACTGTATTTCACCAACTCCTGTTCAATTTTACGAACGGCCGAGACGGGCTCGTCGGTGCCGTCCATAGGAGCAATATCTACGATATGCAGGAGCAAACCTGTGCGTGAGAGGTGTCTGAGAAACTGTATGCCCAACCCAGCCCCTTCTGCCGCCCCCTCTATCAGGCCCGGGATATCGGCTATGATAAAGCTGCGATGATCCTGGACTCGTACAACACCCAGATTCGGATAAAGCGTGGTAAAGGGATAGTCCGCTACCTTGGGTTTCGCGGCGGAAACAGAGCGGATAAAGGTAGATTTGCCTGCATTGGGAAAACCCAATAGACCCACGTCTGCCAGCAGACGCAGCTCCATGATGATACGTCGGCTTTCGCCCGGCTTGCCATTTGTACACTGTCGGGGTGCACGGTTGGTAGAACTCTTAAAATGGACATTGCCAATGCCTCGCTCGCCGCCCTTGGCGACGACCAGATGCTCACCTGCTTTGGTGAGATCACCAATGAGCTCACCGGTCTCCTTATCCCGAACCATGGTGCCCACAGGGACCTTGAGGATGAGATTGTCACCGGATTTGCCCGTTTTTTCTCTCCCCATTCCGCCCTGCCCATGCTCGGCCATGTGACTGCGACTAAATCGGTAGTCGATGAGTGTGTTGAGATTGGGTTCGGCTTCCAGGATAACGTCACCGCCATTGCCTCCGTCGCCCCCATCCGGCCCCCCTTTGGGAATGAATTTCTCGCGGCGAAAGCTGGCGCAACCGTTCCCGCCCTTACCGGCCTCTACATAGATTTCTACTTCATCGACAAATTTCATGGCTTTTGCTCATACAAAAAAGGCCCCTAAGCGGGGCCTTTCTACTTGACCAGTAATCGAGACGATTAGGCAGGCACCACGCTCACGAATTTGCGCTTATTGGGGCCTTTCACTTCAAATAGAACTCGTCCATCGGCAGTGGCAAACAGTGTATCGTCGCCGCCTCTTCCTACATTATTGCCCGCATGAAA
>Ga0224501_10002028_pt1 | contig 15797 bp, 15 predicted proteins | sample SF_Oct11_sed_USG_4_FD_169105 | JGI IMG/M metagenome (GOLD analysis project Ga0224501, IMG submission 169105) | Sediment microbial communities from San Francisco Bay, California, United States - SF_Oct11_sed_USGS_8_1 | ecosystem: Environmental > Aquatic > Marine > Sediment | place: USA... | reverse complement strand
AAGCTGCCGGGGTAAGAGAAGCCATAATCGTTGAGATAAGACTCGAGAAGACTGCGCCACTTACAATAGAGTTCAACGTACCAGAAGCAATGCCATCAGACAGTTGGGGTCCGGTGTAAACCAATGTCTCTTAAAAGACTGTTCAAGAACAAGAAAGGTATAGTCGGCATTGAAGCCGCCATAGTGTTGATAGCCTTCATCATAATCGCCGCAGCCCTAAGCTACGTAGTCGTAAACATGGGCTTCTACACAACTCAGAAGACTAAGGAAACTATGGCTTCAGGGATCGAAGAAGCATTGAGCGCACTGCAACTAGACGGATTAGTGACGGGGAGAACTGATTCTACCAATAGCATTGAATACATAGTCTTTCCAGTAAAACTTTCAGTAGGCAAAGCATCGTTAGACTTCGGTAATGAATCAGTCATAGTTACAGTGTATTTGCCAAACGCAACACTGCTGAACATATATGAAGACGTAGTGTCAACAAGTGATACGGACTGGGACGCTCTAAACACGACTCTGGCCCTATCTGGTGACGAGGCTAAGTTTGCGATATACAACGGTGACGTCGATACTGTTCTTGAATCTACTGAGAAAGCGTTTCTTGTCATGCGCTTAGGTACAGGACATACGATTGCTGACTATGAGACTGTGAAAATTGAGGTCAAGACTGCTGTTGGCGCTGCTTTAACCGTTGTCCGCACTGCTCCAGGCGGCATGCCCGCAGACTCGTTCGTCGATCTTGGCTAAATTTCCCCTCCTTTTTTTCATTTTTATTTACTGTGCTTTGTTTTAACAGCTGAGAATCCCATAATATTTTCCATGGTTTTTCAGCGCTGTCCAGCCTCTTCAGTATTACCACGGGTTACTATTCCGTGAAGTCGGAGAAGAAAGCAAATGCTCGTTAAACCCCACCTTGCAAACACGTTTCAGCTATTAAACCGAGTTTACACCAAACAGTGTTAAGTTCACTCGTAAACATAACACACGTAGTCAAGTCGAAATTATTCCTGAAAACCTAAACAAGTGGTTTGGCATGGTTAAACAAAGGTGCTTATCCAAAATCTACATCTTAAACGCGTCTTTATGGAATGTTTCACCTTACAACGATGGAGTCTGGATTGCGTGGAGTTCCAGTGGCTTCGGAGTTTCAAGCAGCTACGTGGATTTTAACTTTACAATTATTGGAATGGACACTGAAACCAGATTCGAGTTTCCAGCGAATATCACCGCAAGCTTGTATGTGGAAGGTTTTATTATTCATGCGCTCGATCTACAAAAACAAGTTGAGTTAACGTGCAAACTTTTCAACGAGAATGAACCAGCCCTAGCCAAAAGTTTTAACATACGTTACTATGGCAAAACAGGCTGGAACTTGGTATCTACGTACCGCGAAACGGATTATGGAAATGGAACCTACCGCATCCAATCTACGGCCGAAGCGGCGGGTTCCACGGTTGAAGTCTCAGTTAGAGCGATTGATTGGCGTAAAGTCTGCGTTCAAGCCAACACTACATGCGTGCGGGCTTAAGTATTTGTGTTCTTTGTTACCCCAGAAGCTCAGTGGATATATCATCTGGGAAGGCGATTATCCATCTGCATTCTCAGATCTTGCTGACCGCAGAACTTCCGTGCAAAAGTTTTTGATAGAGTTTCTATAGATTCGGCATAGAAACATCATTCGGGTTCAAGTAGAAAAGACGCGGTTTTTGCCAAGAGTCAAAGCTTTATCAGTGATTTTTCGTAATTGGCAACTATGTATTTTTTGCCTTTTTGAATTACCTTATGCCCCTCTTTTTCTAAACGTTTTTTCTGTCTTTCAACCCCGCCGGGATATTTCGGGTTTATCACCCCACCCGTTTTCAAGGTGCGCCAGTAAGGGGTGGTATCTTTTTTACCCTCTTGGCTCTGTTCTTCAGCGGCGTGAGCTGCGACCCAAGCGAAGATACCGGTGGTCATAGGGCAACCGATTGTCGCCTTGTGTTTCTTCGCTAGGGCCGTGCGAATTTCGTTAATAGTGATGAGTTTTCCCTCAGGCACTCTTCTCATCATTTCATCGACTTCCATCGGCGCGGGGATAACCACCGTGCCTGTCCCCCATCTCTTGCTCATCTTGCCAGTAATTTTCTCCACTTTTGGCAGATCCTTGCTGTCTGCCAATTTCTCTGTCCAACCCTTCTTTCTTGTCGGCATAGCCTCCACAAATCTTGTAAAACAAGAACAGCGTTATAAACCTGTTTGCCATGTAAACGCCCCTAAGTATGCGCATAGAAAGTGATAACAGCCAACTTTTCGGAAACCTTAGTAAGAATTGGCGAGAGTTTGAAGCACAGTTTTCTATGGCGTGCAAGGTGTGATTTTTAACACGCCACTCAACACAGATTCGGAAGTTTCGTCTACTCCTTATTTTCCGTCACACGCATCACCAAAAATCATTTCCAAAACTTCCTTTGCCGTCTACATCTGTCAGTGTAATGAAACGCTCAATCTTTTGTCCAGCTTTTGAACAGTCAGAAGTTGTTTCTTCTTCCCGTAGGAAAAAAACAACAACTACTAAGTAGAATCTTTTGGCTTTCCTCACAACATGCGCGAACGCAGTTCAGAACTCCCAAGAACGGGCGGAGTGGGATTTGAACCCACGACCGCAAGCTTAGGAGGCTTGCGCCCTATCCATACTAGGCTACCCGCCCTCTTATTTTCGTTAAAGGAAGGAGACTTAAGATTTTTAGGGTCAATGTTACTATGGTCGATCTGGTCAATAACTTTTTGTCTCAGCAACTTGTGAACATATTCAGGATCCTGCCTATGATACGTAAAAAATGGTTTACCATTCTCATAACCAACATAATGCCTAACTCTATAGTAGTTCTTACCAATATGCTGAAGATAGCCTATTACTCCACAGACCTGACATACAATCTTAACCATATACTCACCTTGTACATATCTAGGGTCGATCAGAATGGTCGATTCTAACATAAAAAGACCATTAACGATCAATCTTCAGTGGTGATATGTGTTATTGCGTTATGAAGCGTTAAAAACCCACTTCACAATCATCTTGTAAGCGATATAGAAGCAGAAAAAGGCTTAAACATTACATAATAGCTCTTGTATGCATGTACTTTTCCATTTTAGAACAGCTAAACATGAGCGAAACCCGGTTTCGTTCCAGCTCGGTAACATCCATATATAAAATTTAGAGTTTCAAAGTGATGAGGGACATGTAATGGCTTAACATCTGTATTTTGTCTTTAGTTATTCTAGAGTAGATCGAAACCTGGTTTCGGTCTTTCAAAGGAGCTATTGTTTATGTTTTTCTATATTTAGGAACTTACCAGAAAAGATCTAAACTCTTATCTTATAAGATCCTAGGGTTAAAGGGGTAAGTAGATCATAATTACCCCTTATAGGATGTTTAGATCCTTGCTGTACTTACTAAGAGCCTTACCCAACCCTCAAACCCGGTCTTTACGGTTCCCTCAGAACTCTGCTCAGTACAGACTTTAAAGCCACGAAAAGCACTGGAAAAATCAGTAGACTTTACTAAAAACATGTTCTCGTGGAGACTTATAAGCATATAGCCTTACGCTGAAGACTGGAACCAGGTTCCTAATATCAACATTAACGTTTTTATTTTATCTTCACTAACTACACTAAGTTCACTAATAGAGTTCAATAGTTTGTTTAAAAAATATAGATCCAATGATGCTCTTCACAAAACAAATCTACAGAATCAGCACGTGCTTTCTCATTAATACAGTACACAATTATCATTTCTCGCCTTCCACTTTCTGACCGTCCATCTGATAGAAAGTTGGCGTCTTTTCAAGTTCTTTAGCGGCAGATTTAGGCCGTGACCATATGTACCTTGCCGATGGCAAATATCTTCTCATATAACGACAGTTTGGATTCACACATCTAGCAAAGATTTCCCAATAATGCTCACGTTCAGTTTCTACCTTCCTGTAATCGTAAGAATAAACCCTGTTTCCACATATGCATTGCGGGGGTAATGGAATGACCCGCTTCGTTAGAGGCCAAAGCTTGTCGAATCTCGATAGAAGGTCTTTCTTTCCCAGTTGCTCCAGTCGGATTTTCAACATGCCTTTGATGCTAGACCAGTGTACCTTAGGGTTTTGTGTTCTCAATTCAGTCGTTAGCTCATGTATTTTGATGATTTCATCGTTTAAGACCCATTCTCGTGGCCTTCCAGGCTTTCTTTTCTGGTTCATTGAGTTGAAATTGTCAGATCTCAGATTTAAGGATGTGCACGGTATAGTAGTATGTTGGGTTTTCCGTGTTTTGACATGTGCTTTGTCTTCACTAACTAAGTTCACTATTTAGAATGTAATGTTTGTTGATAATATGCAAGTTTTAAAGAGAATGAAGAAGAGCTAGGTTTTCAGTTATTATCAAATCCTTGTCCTTAACAACATGGTAAAACTGCTAAGAAGTTTGCATTTTGTAAAGAACTATACTATTTATAATTAGTCCTTCATAGATTAATTGGGTAAGCATTTGGACAGAGAATATCTGGAAGACTACGACCAAAAAGAAAAAGCTGAATGGAAAAACCTAGTGAAAAGGATACGAGAGGGAAAATTCTCTTTCGAAAAAGACAGATACCCGCCGGATGAGCGTTTTGTGAATCTTCAGAAGCCAGTAGCAACGACCACTTCCCTTGGACTTGCTGGTATGAGTGATATTTGGGCCCAAATTCCTTTTTGCGGTTCTCTGATTCTATATCTTCCACCAGTTCCAAAAGCAGAATTCGAGAAGGTTTTCTGCAAGATAACTCAGATCCCAAAAATGATCGACTTTATCAAAGAGACGGGAAAGCTTCAAGTAATATTTACTGGAGGAGATCTTCTTTCTTACGAAGGACTTGACTACTTGGATCCATTTTTCGAGGAGCTAAGACCTCCACGCTTTCTTGGGATTCCATCTTCCACTTTTGGAGACGAGAAAGAGAGACGGAGAGCTCTGAATACTTTCTCTACTCTTGGAAAGGTGAAATATTTGAAATGGCTAAAAAAGCGATACACGGACGCAGGGCTACCCTTTCGTCTGTTTATGTCTGCGTTGGAAAAAAAGTCTGAAATATATGTGTTTCTTAAGCTTGGCCACTACACGGTTATCGAAGAGATCGAAAACCTGACAATTGATGATCCTGAAAAAGCGCATTGGGTGCTTAGCATCTGTGGAGTCTTCATTTTCGACTCTGCTGTTGACTTACGCTCTGACTTAAGAAACTTTCCATTAGAGGCTATTAGAAGTGTTCAAGATCTTCCGCCTATCTATCGACCAGAAATTCGGTTTCCATGCGAAATAGGTAAGTTGCTTGTGAAGAAGCTGACTTATGCTCCACTAGGATTCGATGCTTGCAAGGAACTTATGTATCATTATGATGCTTGTGACTTAGAAGAGTTCAAGGAATATTACAAGAGAAATGGATTTGCAGGGGAACAAGGCACTGGAGAACTTGGGGTCACTGAAGAAGGAATCATCACTCAAGACCCATCTCACCTTATCGTCTGGAGAGAGAAGAACAAGATTATTGGTGATGCAATCTGGCACGAAACAAACACTGAGGAACATAGGAAGGGAGTTCCCAGAGATAAAGAGGACATAGAGATACTGGAGAAACTTCTTGGAGGAAAAAAAGACTTCGTTGAGCTTCATGAAGTTTGGCTGATGAAAGAGTACAGGAGAAGGGGTTATGGTAAGAGGTTCTTCGATTTCTTTGAAGAATTTATGAGGAACAGAGGCATTGACTCGATTGTGTTTTATGCAGATCATCCAGCTGCTCTAGCTATATGCCGAAAGAGAGGGTACAAAGAAGACTATTTGAAGAGTGAAGGTGAATATGTCTTCTACATTCCATTAAAGAAACATACTTCATAATGACTCTAACACAAAAGTTTCTTCCACAAGTCATAAAACCTGATCAATCTAACTAGACCTTAGGGAATGGAGAAGGTGAACCCTAGTAAATGTGTAAAATGCATTGACTTCCCATGTTTAGATGTTAACAAAGATTGTTATGTTGTTCCAAGTATTGAGGTTGATCCTGCAAAGATCAAAGCATTCATGGTTTCAGAAGCACCTCCTATAGAACCGAATGACTATTTCTATGCTAAAGGTGACCCTTTCTACATGCAGACAACTGCTCAAGCTTTCAAAGATGCAGGATTTAGAGTTACATCTATGGAAGATGTGCTTGATCTAGGAGTATATATCACTACAGCCATCAAGTGTGGAAAGACAGGGTATTCCATATCCTCCAAGACTACAGAGAATTGCTCAAGCCTCTTAGAAAGTGAAATGAATCGGCTACCTCGTATTGACGCTATTCTGCTCATGGGAGACACTGCCATAAAATCAATGAATTACATAGCCAAGAGAAATACTGGAAAAAGATTAATTCCAAGTGGCTCTACCTACAAGATCAGAAAAAAAGAATATTTCTACAATGAAGTGAGAGTTTTCCCCACATATTTACAGACAGGAAAGAGCTATCTGATTGAGAAAAGCAAAAGGAAGATGATAGCAGAAGATATCAATACTGCATTGAAATATCAGTAGCTTGATTTTCACCCATAGTTTCTTCCACAACTCATAAAAACTGAAACTGAAGACCTAGTGAATGGTGATAGTGATTGCTTGAAGGTAAGAATGTGAATTTGAGGGTGCAGGAGAAAGAAGATTTGCCACTAGTTGCAGAATGGTTAAACGATCCTGAGTTCTTTGGTGTATTTAGTCCTCTCAGGCAGCAATCCAAAACAGAGCTTGAGAAGGGGTTTGATAAGGTTACTCCTGAGACAAAGTGGTTTTTTATAGAGAAAAAAGACGGAAGCAAGATTGGTGGAATAAGTCACTTTCCTGCAGGGAAACTCTTAGAAATAGGGTATGCTTTGATTCCAAGTGAGAGGGGAAAAGGCTACTGTACTGAGGCTGCCAAGATTATGGTGGACTACTTGTTTCTTGCAAAAGACATTGTGCGTATTCAAACTCACATTGACCCAAGAAACATAGCATCTTGGAAGGTCATAGAGAAAGCTGGGTTCAAGAAGGAAGGAACAGTTCGTAAGTCCTCTTTTTTCAAAGGAGAATGGAGAGATATGCTTCTGTACAGCATCCTCAGAGAAGAATGGAAAGAACCCAAAATACTAACAAAAACAATTTCACGAGAGTAGCAATACTGTATTGTAAAGTTTTCTTTCTATGAAGTCTCACTTAGGCTAGTTAGAAACCATAGTGCATACTAGACATGACAAACTTGATTGAGAAGCTAATATTTATGTTCCAAAAGTTGGAACATTCTGTTCTAAAACATAGCATTAAGAACGTGTTTTGAGTAGTTACTAATGATGTATAAGGAAATGGTAGAAAAATAGTTTTATCTCCCTTCTCCTTTCTCCTCTTTACCATTTTCCTCATGAACACAAACTTAGATATCTTCTACACTCTTATGGCTTATGGAATTATCTTCTATTGCTATTGAAGTATGTTATTGTGTCAGTGTTCCAAAGTGTAAGTATGGTAGTCAAATAATTTAATACATTAGAAGTTATAACAATAAGTGATGATTCATGTTTGACGGTGAAAAGACTCTCGTGTTCTGGATTGGCTTGATTATCTTAGGCTTAGCTTCTGTCGGTCTTTTTGGAATATTATGGATGATTGCTATCTGGAATGGATATATGGATCCATTAACGATGCTGAAACAAGCAGTCCCTGTAATTGTAGGTGGAGTTGTTTTCATACTCATAGGACTATACATGATGAAGTCAGGTGTAAGAAAGGGAAAAGAAAACAACTTCTAGGAGAGAGATTGTTGAATAGCATGTTTCAGCAACAAACATTTGTGCAGATTGCTATGGTTCCTTTAATAGTAATTCTTCTCTTGCTTACTTCCGCCTCCTCAATCATACTTTGGAGAAAAGGGAAAACAGCAGAAGCAATATCATTAGTAAACACATTCCTCTTGATAGCAATCATTCTGTTGCTAATATTCCCTCCTTCTTAAGTGAAATGTTCTACGTAGAACAATGTAACTATGTTATTGTGTAGTGAAGTTTTCTTTCTATGAAGTCTATAGAACATTTATACACAGTGATCGAAACCTGGTTTCGTTTTGTGAAGTCGTATCAGAAAAGAAAGGGGTTTAAAGTGATTGTTCCAGTAATCTAATGGCTTTCAATGTTCGATCTCTCAATTCTTTAAAGGATGGACTCCAGTAATGTCTTATGAAGATATTTGGTGGAATTCGACCCTGTAGCAGATCTACTTCTTCTCTAATTAAACCATGTTTAACCATAAACGTAGCATAATAATCTCTAAGTTCGTTAATTCTTGTCTTTAGACCTTTACGTCTCAATCTCTTGATAATAGCTGCATACGTAACTGGTTCACTATTAGCTGTTTCCAGAATCAGAGACTTTGGTACAAAAGAGATGTAAACATTTTTCGTTCTTCTCAGGAAGGTCTCTTTAAACTTGAAATGCTCTAAGCAATTAAGTTTTTCATTGTAATAATTCTCTAAGTCTGCATTCTCATGAAGATGTATTATTAGGTTAAATGATTGGATAGCTTCATTCTTACGTAGACCAGTTATGACAGCAAATCGAAGAAGCAGTTGTTCATTAGGTCTCAACACTTCTAATGCTTTATTATACCAGTTAACAACATCACCATTACTGTTGTTTAATATTCTTAAGAATGAAGAGAAAGCATCTTTTCTAGAAGGCTTAATTCCATACTGATCTAACCGATTCTTGAAATGTTGATATCTTCCCAAATACTTGGAAAGAACAACTAGAGATTTCAATACATTATTTCGTTTATGAGATTTGAAAGTATCCAGCTCTATAGGATTCTCTAACAATCTATAATACTTTTTACTGTACAAGTACACTGCTTTGCTCCAGTTCTGAGAATATTTAGAGTCTAAATACTGTTTGAATTGATTCCAGTCTACTTTAGAAGGATTAGGAGGCTTGCGCCCTATCCATACTAGGCTACCCGCCCTCTTATTTTCGTTAAAGGAGGGAGACTTAAAGTTTTTAGGGTCAACGTTACTATGGTCGATCTGGTCAATAACTTTTTGTCTCATCAATCCATGAACTATTAGAAGTTGTTAAATGTAAAATGTGGAAAACTTAAAGTCTAACCAAAGGAATTAATTAGAGTGTGAAGAAGAGATGATTACAAATAAAATTAAAACACGCAATTGGTTTCTCTTTAATCTGGTTGTGGTTGGTCTTGTTTTGTCTCTCATTGGTCTTGCTTTGTTCAAAGGCGAGCAATATCATGTTGTGGCCGAGGAATTTCGTTCAGTCTTTTGCCTTTCAATATTCGGAACGATTATTTTTGGTATTTCGTTGATGATCGGGATAATGTATTTGCGAAGGTGACCTAAAGAACTAATTAGAACGATAGAACCAATGTTGTAAAATATCTTGGAATCATAGATTATCCATTTAGGACCTGATATTAGTGCAGTGAATGAGGGTTGCAGAGTTGCAAGTCAGGACAGTTGCAGCGATTATGATGTGGTTTGTCGTAGCATTGCTCATCCTAAACAGATTTGTCTTAAATTCAGGATGGATATGGCTGATATCAGTTGCCCTGATGATAATGGCAGTCATAGTCTATTTTATACCTCGAATGAGGAAATGACATACGTCCAGATGGATACAATCTCAGATCTCAACAACTGTAAGATCTCAGTGATCATATGTCATTCAGAATGTAATCGAAGTTTCTTCCACAAGTCATAAAACTAGAGAAAATGACATAATGAACGATGAACATAATGACGAAAGTTATTGTTGCTTATGAGTCAAAGTTTGGCAACACCAAGCTTGTGGCGGAAACAATCGTAGAGGGTATGAGAGAAGTTGAAGGAATAGAAGCTGACATCAGCGAGCTTAAAGAAGTTGATCTGGACAAGGTTACCGACTATGATGCAATTTTGATAGGTTCTCCGAATCATTTTGGTGGACCAACAAAGGGCGTTAAGAAGTTCATCGACAAACTTGGCAAGCTCTCCTTAAAGGTAAAAATGTTTGCTGTTTTTGATACATACCTTGGAAAAAGAAGTGACTACTTCTTCGAAAAAGCAGTGAAGAAAATGGAAAAGAGGATAAATGAAACGGTTCCCGGTTTAAAACGGATAGCTCCCGGATTATCAATAAAGGTTCAAGAGATGAAGGGACCTCTCGTAGAAGGAGAGCTTCCTAAATGCAAAGATTTCGGAAGGAAAATAGCAACTAAACTAAAAACTTGACCTCGTGCATTCGAATTAATCATAGTTCCAAAGGTTTCATCATCTTTTTCTATTTTTATTATTACAGCAACTCCACTAGCAGTCATAATTTACAAAAGAAAACATCCTATGCGTTAGAAGGGGAACTTGGTTCCGTAAGCACATGAATGAGAACTTTGTCACCAAAACATGATTCGATTGGATGTTACTTCAATAACACAACGGATCTTTTTGTCAAACAAGGGTATTCCAACTGAATCTCTGCCTTGTTTGTCAAGTTTTAGCCTATACTTACTGATATGGTCTTCAGTTCTCTTGACAAAATCTTTATCATCTTCAATGATTCGTCCCTTGCCTTTTATGATAACGGATTCTTGATCGCTGTAAACGGCAACAGCCACATTGTTATTCTTCAAGAGATTACGGACTTGAACTGAATTTCTACCAGTTTGTACGTACACCTTGCCATCTTCATATGTGAAGAAAACAGGAACAACATGCGGAGCATTCTCTAAACTAACGGTCACAAAACTTGCTAAACTATGTCCGTCCATAAAACTCTGAACTTCTTTCATGTTACTAGGCATTGATTCTCTCACCTTTTACACTCATACAGATGAAAGGAGATTGTCTCTTGTGAAGTTTTCCTTCTCTGGAGTCTATAGAATACTTGTAGACGCACGAGCGAAACCAGATTTCGTTTTGTAATCTGATATCAAATAGACATAAAGAGGGAAGTCTAGTCTTGTTTTTTCTCTCTATGGGTCTTCAGCTTTCTCTCCGTAATGTTTTGCTATCGTTGCTATGTCTTTGATATCGATTTTCCTATCGTTGTTCAAGTCGTATCGCAATACGAACTCTCCTAGAATCTTGACGCCATGGGTTCCTTGGCTATAGGTGAAGTTCAACATGTGGAAGTCGGAACTCCATCTGATTGAACAAGGTGAAGTAGCGTTATCTATAAGGAAGTTGAAGGCACCATCCAACAGCCGTTTCGAAATAATCACTTTGCAGGAGTCTGACGTGTCAGTAGCAATGTTGAAGCTCATTTCTCCCACTTTCTTGTTAAAGCTAAACTTCTTTATCGAGGATGAAGTAATGGCCATTACGTAGTCGTCCTCAAAATACCAACAATTTGACATTGGCCATGGTTCTGTGAGTGGATATCTGTCTTTGTTACGTTCATTTATCATGTAAGGGGAGTCTCCTATCATATCAGACCCTTCCAAATCCTGATCCTCACCCCACCGAACGTCAGTCACTATGTAGTCGCCCCAGTAATTGCCTCCAGAAGGATAACCGTCATCCCAGACATTTTGAGTCTCTGCTGGAAGTTTTACATAAGCGTGATTTGTATTTTGAATAAAATTATTGTGATAAGTCTTTGTTATGGCGTAGTCTATTTCAAGCCCTGTGCCCTTTGTGAAATTAATCACATTTTCGGTTACAATGTTGTCAAATGACCGCATCACTTCCGAACTACTCTCAAGGCGAATTCCAATAGACTTACTTTGGGTTATGATGTTGCTTCTAATTTCAGTGTTGTTAGAATTGGTGAGCCGAAGTCCTATGCTATTGTTTGCTAGAATATTATTATGTATGAGATTGCTTTGTGACTCATTGCCGCCTATACCGAGATAATTGTTCAATATCGAGTTATAGCTTATCTCGTTTTGATTGGTCGAAATCAGGTTGATGCAGTGGTCGTTGTCTGTTATGTTGTTTCCAGATATGGTGTTGTTTGAAGACTTATAGAGATCGATGCCAAAATGGTTGTTCGTTATATGATTTCCAGATATTAAGTTATCGGGGCATCTCCACAAATGCATGCCATAATAGTTGTCTTTTATGTTGTTCCCAGATATGGTGTTGTTTGAAGAATCACGGAGCCAGATGCTAAGGAGGCCGTTTGTTGTTACATTATTTTGAAATATGTTGTTATCCGACGAGTCGGAGGAAAAGATGCCGTTGTCGTTTCTCGTTATGTTATTTCCATATATCCTGTTTCCTGAAGACGATACCAATCCGATTCCATACTCGAAGCATAAAGTTAAAGTGTTTCTTAACATGTGACACATTGAAGAAAAGAGTAACAAAATACCAAATTGGAATTCTTTGATTTCCACGTTCTTGATTGTTACGTTATTCCTTACCTCCAGAGTGATTCCTGTACTTTGAGGCATTCCTTGAAGCGTGTAGCCCGCCCCGTCAACCACTATGTCATCCCTCTCCACGACAATCGAATCATATATGTTGTCAATAAAAGTGTAGATGTCTCCGTCACGCTGAATCTTATCAGTACCCTCAACCGCCCCGTCAGCTCTTATATAAATTGTTCCGCTCGCTCTTAGCAGCTGAATGTTAAATGTAAACGTTAACATGCCTACTAACACAGTTATCAACACTAACCCAGAAACTATCTTCCTTAACATTTTCTTTCTCCAAATCCTAAATAGTTCAATCAATAATTAACATTTATGAAGGAATATTCTATTGCTGTCGAATATGTTATTGTGTAGTGAAGATTTCTTTTTGGAAATATTGAGGTCCGAGAAATAAAGTATTATTTATTAAGATACAATGTATTCTACCGCAGAAGCATAGGTTGAAAATATGTTCAACAAAACGGAGATCAGTGAACAAAATAACCAGCATGAACAGCTCAAAATAAGAGAAAAGATAGAGATTGTGTTGCGTAAATTACAAACGTTGAAGAACGAAAGTTCAGAGCTAATAAGTCAATGCCAAGAACTTAAAAAGCTACGTTCAGAACACAAAGGAAAGGTTTGCAGTAAATGTGGATATGCAATCGAGTCAGGTCACGAAATCACTTTCAGAGACTCTGCTGGAACACAAACATGCTATTACCACAAAGAATGCTTTGAGCAACTGCTGATCTCATGAATTGCGAATGCTTCTTTCTATGAAGCCCCTAGAATATTTGTGAAAATTATTCCGTACTTGATTCGTTTTCTATTCGTATCCTCATACTGTCTTTTTTGAATGTGGAAATGGGGTGAAATGATGATGTCTAAAGTTTTATTTTTGCTGCTTCGATTCTTTCTGGTTTCATGTATCCAAAGCTGATCGGCTTTCGTTTGATGGCAGTATAGTTAGGATCCTCCGGGGCTTTCCCAGAACTCTCTTGTAAAGGAAAGGTTATTGAAGACGTTTCCTTTGAGCGCGCGCGCTTTCGTTTTAGAGGTTTCTATGTTGACTATATGTTGCCATATGTTTCTGTATCCTCTAAAATCTTATAAGCTGAAAGAGAATTTGAGGAACACTCGCGGGCTCACCAACTCACAGAGTGACCGTTTTGGTGGTCACTTTTTTCCATAATAAATAACAACAATGCTCAGACTCTCTATTTGGATAGGTGAGGAAAACGAGTTGGAATAGAAATGGAAAGAATGTTAGAAACGCTACAGATGGCTTACCAAGCAAAATCTTCGGAATAATGAAGCTCTCTAAATCACCATATTCAAGAATCCCCAGAAGAACTGAACTGCTTGGAAACCTTTACCCACATGTGCTAGTTCTGTTGAACCCAAATAATATGGTAACAAATTGTGACTACATAGCGTGAGTCTCCCTTTTAAGTCTCCAATGAGAAGGAGGTAGAAGCTATAGTGAATAGGCATGGAGAAAGTATGAAAATGCAATCTGACTACAGAACATTCAGAAGCTATATACTTTTTTGGTTAGGACAACTAGTATCTTTGCTAGGATCGTCTATCGCTGGTTTTGTCATTATATGGTGGATAACGTTGCAAACTGAAAGTGCTGTGTACTTGTCAATTGCTTCTCTTGTTGGTTTCGCTCCTATAGTAATTCTATCTCCTCTCGCTGGGGTACTTGCGGACCGATGGAACCGAAAAGGACTGATAGCCACTGCGGATCTCCTGCAAGCCTTGACTACTGTGTCTTTGATCTTTCTGTTTTGGTCAAATGTTGTTTCCATTTGGCTAATCTTGGTGTTACTTGGTTTGAGAGGTGTCTTTCAAGCTTTTCATATGCCAACTGTATCAGCTATCGTACCGACAATGATCCCCAAGGAAAAGCTAAGCCGCATGAATGGCTTGAATTTCCTTTTCACCGGTGCTGTTCACCTGGTTGGACCAATTGTTGCAGCCCTTTTGCTAGAATTCTGGAGCATTAGTCAGATACTTTGGATTGATGCAGTCACTTTCCTAATAGCAATAGTTCCTCTCCTATACATTAGCATACCTTCCGTAAGAAAGAAACAAGAACAGACTTCTTTCAGAAGGGAATTTAGTGAAGGTCTTGCTTTTGTCAGAAATGCAAGAGGATTCTTGCCACTCATAATTTTGTCGACTGCCTTGAATTTTTTGATTGCACCTCTGGATACTCTGCTTCCCTATTTTGTGAGGTTTGATCACTTCGGAGGGGTCGAAGACCTCGCCTTCGTTTTTGCGTTTGTACAAGGAGGGATGATCGCTGGAGGATTATTAATGTCAGTGATTAAAGGGTTCAAGAAGAAAAGAATGATTGTGATGGCACTTTTCATATACGTCTTTTTCTTGGTGTACGCCTTTGTAGCCTTGACTCCTACTGGATTAATTTGGTTCATGGCAATAGGGGGTTTGATCATGCTTTTCTGTATACCAGTAGTCAATGTGTTGTACATGACGATAATCCAGACTGTTGTTCCTATGGAAATGCAAGGTAGAGTGAATTCAGTTGATATGGCACTGTCTAATGCTGCACGTCCGTTTGGAATGATAATCTCAGGACCAATAGCAGAGTTTATGGGAACAGCTAACCTTTTCTTGGGATGTGCTCTCTCAGGGATATTGATATTTACCATCTCATGGTTATTCACTGACATAAGGCATGTAGAAAAAATGGAAGAAACTTCAACTGAAGTCCAAATGGAGCGTCCTTAGCGCACGCTCTAATCAACATTGTTTTAATAACGCAAAGACCATTGTTATTAATTGTAACTTGATATTTTTTGCAAGAAAGTGATTTAGAGGTTGTTTAGAGGATTTTTAAATGGAAAACCTCTAAAAAGTCCATATGCCAACTAGTGCGCGCGCCAATAATGTCTAACAAAAATATTTGGTGGAATACGACCTTGTAATAGATCTGCTTCTTCTCTAATCAATCCATGCCTAACCATAAAAGTTTAATAATAATCTAGCGCGCGTGAGTCTAAATACATTCCGAATTGACCCCAGTCTACGTTAGAAGGCTTATGAGGCTTGCGCCCTATCCACGCTAGGCTTCAGTAGAGAGTTTACGTAAAACTCTCCCTACCCGCCCGTGCCCCCGGCCCAAACAATAGTTAAGTGAAATACAAATTTTGACTTAGTGCACGGCAATATGCAAAAAACTTTAACTACATAAGATATCTTCAACGTTAATAGCTGGTGCGGGGGTACCCGAGCCAGGTCTAAATAGGCGGCCAGAAAGCCTAAGACAAGGGGGAGGACTTAAGATCCTCTGGCGTAGGCCTCCGCGGGTTCAAATCCCGCCCCCCGCACCACTCCATTTTTGT
>Ga0224501_10002027_pt1 | contig 15803 bp, 11 predicted proteins | sample SF_Oct11_sed_USG_4_FD_169105 | JGI IMG/M metagenome (GOLD analysis project Ga0224501, IMG submission 169105) | Sediment microbial communities from San Francisco Bay, California, United States - SF_Oct11_sed_USGS_8_1 | ecosystem: Environmental > Aquatic > Marine > Sediment | place: USA... | reverse complement strand
AGTTATCTGATAGGAATCGACAAAAGGATAACTAAGTAGCTCTTTGCGCGCAAAAATCGTCCCATCAAACTCTGTTTACATCATTTGCTTCCTTGCTTCGACTACTAAATCTGTCAGAGCCGCGAAGGCTTTGCTCACGTCTTCCATGCCCAACACTATTATTGTGTCCGTGAAGCAGCTCATGGTCTCCTCTATGTTTATGTGTCTCCTTGAAACCGTGCTGTAAAAAGCCAGTACACATCCGGGTGTGTGGATTATTTCGTTTGGACTGCGAAGGATAATGGTTGCTAGATTTTGTTTCTTGTCTAAAACATCCTTTTCCCGAAACATGGAGCAGATTTCATCGAACAATTTTTGATCGAACACCAACGTAATTGCAGACATGCCCTCTATGACTTGGAAAAACTCTTCTGGAAAATCAACTAGGGTTTTTCTAATTTTCTCCAAATTTCTTTTAGTTTTCTCAACAGAAACCTTAGCCACATCGGTTCTGATATTTATGACACTCCCTGCAACAACTTTCGCCATCCCACCTCGCAATGGTTTGTAGCCAGCCTTCGCTCGCTTAACCGAAGTTATCAGGCTTTCAAGGTTGACGTGCCGACCTAGAATTTCTTCCACTCTTGGGTTCAACATCCTCGCTATGGCGCTGTAATTGCCGTAATCCCTCTGCAACGCGTCTTGCAGCGAGAGATCACCGTCTATTAGGTTCTGCACGATTTTGGAAACCGAATTGACCATTTTAGGTCACTCTTGCCCATTTTCTTATATTTTTGACCAAAAGCCATATAAGACTTTCCCAAAGTAACATGGCTAAAACTGGGAAGAAAAATGAAGGACACAATCTTATTAGCCTACTCTGGTGGACTGGACACATCCGTATTGATAAAATGGCTACAAGAAAAATATGACGCCAACTTGATAACAGTAACCCTAGATGTGGGCCAGCAAGACGACTTAAGGGAAATCGAAGAAAAGGCAAAAAGCCTTGGAGCTAGGAAGCATTACTCAATAGACGGCAAAGAAGAGTTCGTCACAAACCACGTTTTTCCGGCCATAAAGGCAAACGCCCTCTACGAAGGAAAATACCCAGTGAGCACCGCCTTGGCCCGTCCACTAATTGCGTCAAAAATCGTTGAAATCGCCGAGAAAGAAGGAGCAACAACGGTTGCCCATGGATGCACCGGAAAGGGTAACGATCAGGTTCGTTTCGACGTGACAATTAAAGCTCTTGCTCCGAATCTGAAAGTAATGGCTCCAGTTCGAGAGTGGGGATTGGCAAGAGACGAAGAAATGGAATTCGCAAAGGCAAATGGAATTCAAATATCTTGCCTATCCAATCCCTACAGCATAGACCAAAATCTATGGGGCAGATCAATAGAGTGCGGACCCCTAGAAAATCCAGAACAAGAACCGCCGGAAGAGGTTTTTGAATGGACGGTTCAGCCTGAAAAGGCACCCGACAAACCTGAATACCTCACCATCAAATTTGAATACGGCGTCCCATGCGCCATGAACGGAGAAAACTTACACCCCGTAGCTTTAATCCAGACACTAAACAAGATCGCTGGAAAACATGGCGTTGGACGCATCGACCACATGGAGGATCGGCTAGTAGGAATCAAATCAAGGGAAGTCTACGAATGTCCAGCTGCCACGGTTCTTCTAGAAGCCCACAAAGACCTAGAGAAAATGGTTCTAACACGCCACGAAGTCTTGTTTAAACAGCAGATCGACGTTCAATGGACGTTTCTAGTCTATACGGGCTTGTGGATGGACCCGCTGAGAGAAGATCTTGAAGCCTTCATTGACAAAACTCAGGAGCGTGTATGCGGCGAGGTCAAAGTGAAGCTGTATAAGGGAGGATTTCAAGTTGTCGGACGCTCTTCACCCATGTCCCTTTACGACATAAACCTAGCAACCTACGACATCCAAACCACCTTCAACCAGTCCTATTCTGAAGGCTTCATCGAGTTATGGGGATTACCCACAAGAGTGTCCAACATTTTGAAAACAAAAATAAAGAAAACCTAGAGAGTGGTTGAGACGTCTCGGCTTTTGCGGGGAGGAAGGCTAACTTCTGTGAATGAAGGCGTGGTGAAATTCACTTCTTCCATTGAAAGCGATAGGAGGCTGTTGAAGCCAGTAATCAAAATTAATGAAGCCCATGTGGCCATGCTGATGGAACAAAAAATTATCGATTGGTCCAATGGAGTTAGACTTCTCCAGGCTTTAAGCGAACTAGAATCCAAGATGAAGTTGAAGTCCTACCTTGAGGATGTCCACGTAGCCGTTGAAGAAGAAATCAACAAGAAAGTTGGCCAGGAAATGGGCGGAAACTTGCACATCGCAAAAAGTAGGAACGATCAGGTGTCGACGGCCATTAGAATGGAACTCCGTCAAAATCTACTCGACCTGATGAATTCAGTGATAAAACTGCAAGAAGCCTTAACCAAACTAGCTGGAAAACACCTTAAGACAGTTGTTCCGGGATACACGCATCTACATCCAGCCCAACCCATAACCTTTGCCCATTATCTTTTATCGTACATGGATATGCTGGAGAGAGACTCACAAAGGCTGGAGGAGACCTACCAACGAGTCAACCTGTGTCCCATGGGCGCAGGGGCGTTAGCAACCTCAAGTTTTCCAATAAACCGCGAAAGAGTAGCAGAATTGCTAGGTTTCAGCGAAGTCCTTGAGAATTCCATAGATGCGGTAAGTAGCCGAGACTTTATTTTAGAAACCATGGCAGATCTTACAATAATCGCCGTGGACGTTAGCCGATTGGTCGAAGATCTAATTCTTTGGAGTTCCCCTGATTTTGGGATAATCGAGCTTCCTGACAGCTTTTCATCCACCAGCAGCATAATGCCGCAAAAAAAGAATCCAGATGTTCTCGAGGTTATTCGTGCGAAGATGAGTCATATACTGGGCAACTTTTTAACGTCTGCAGCCACAATGAAGGCGCTACCATCTAGTTATAACATGGACTTCCAAGAAATCACTCCCCGGCTTTGGGAATCTCTAGAAAATGTTACCGGTTCGTTGGATATGCTTTCAAGACTCGTCACAAACTTGAAGGTATTCAAAAACATTTTCAGTAAACCCTTCCTCAGCTTCTCAACTTCAACAGAACTGGCTAATACGCTCGTTCGAAAGTACAAGGTTCCATTTAGAACAGCGCACAGAATAGTTGGTTCGTTAATTAGAAGGTTGACAGAGGAGAAATTAACTTTCTCTGACGTGACACCGGAATTATTACAAAAAGTTATCCAAGATTCTTCGGGTTTCTCGTTGAACATCAACGTAAAAGACATACACGAATCCACTGATCCCTTGAAATTCGTTGAAAGCCACAAGGCCAGAGGAGGTCCATCTCCAACAGAAGTCGAAAGAATGCTCAAAGTTCGAAAACAGTGGACGGCTCTGTCAAGGTCAAATTTGTCAAAGAAAAAACTCGAATTGAACGAAGCTGACGACCGACTGCAATCTGTAGGTCAGTCTTATTCATCTTCAGACAACGCGAGCATCGCAAAGCTTAAAACCTCGAATAGGTAGGTAGGATAGGGCTTTGGAGGCACGCCTTAATACTCTGAAACCCAGAAAAGCTGTTCTAGTTTTAGAAGATGGTTCCCACTTTTTCGGTCATGGCTTTGGATGGGTAAAGAAGGTTTCAGGCGAAATTGTCTTTTCGACTTCCATGGTTGGTTACCCCGAAGCACTGACAGATCCCTCTTATAAAGGTCAGATCTTAACGTTGACCTACCCTCTTGTTGGTAACTATGGAGTTCCGCCATACGACCTTGAACTAGGCATTCCACGATGTTTTGAATCTGAAAGCATCAAGGTAACAGGCCTCGCTATCCACGAATTATGCAAGAAGCCCTACCACTGGGCATCCACCAAAACCTTAGAAGAATGGCTCAAGAATGAAAACATTCCAGGCATATATGGAATCGACACCCGGAGGCTCACAAAGAAACTCAGAGTCAAAGGCGTCATGCTCGGAATTTTGCAGGTGTGCGAAGAGGGAGAAGAGCCTAATCTTGAAAAACTTTTGAAAGAAGCGAAGACGGTTCCAGATCCAAACCGAAGAGACTTGGTTGGAGAGGTAACAGTCAAAGAGCCTGTTCACCATGAAGTTGGAGGAAGCAAAGTAGTTGCTTTGATTGACTGCGGTGTCAAATATGGTATTCTTCGCAACCTTTTGAAACGTGGCATCAACGTCGTAAGAATGCCCTACAATTTTTCGGCAAAGGAGATATTGGAAGATAACCCGAACTGTGTGGTAATAAGCAACGGTCCTGGTGATCCGAAAAAATGCGTCAAAACAATCGAATGCGTACGAGAGCTGGTTGAAGAAGACATTCCTGTAATGGGTGTATGCTTGGGAGTTCAGATTTTGGCGTTGGCTATGGGCGGAGACACTTTTAAACTAAAGTATGGGCACAGGTCTCAAAATCAACCCGTGCTTAATCTGAAAACAGAGAGATGTTACATTACAACCCAGAATCATGGGTACGCTATAGACTCAAACTCTCTAAAAGGAACCAATTTAGACTTATTGTTCATTAACGCCAATGACAAAACAGTTGAAGGAATAAAACACAAGAGTAAACCAGCCTTGGCTCTTCAGTGGCATCCCGAAGCTGGACCTGGGCCATACGATACGGAGTTTCTGTTTGACGAATTTTTGAAAATCGGGGGATGCGTGTAAATGCCAAAATTTGAGTGGATAAGCAAGGTTTTGGTGCTTGGCAGCGGGGCTATAAAGATTGGAGAAGCCGCGGAGTTTGATTACTCTGGAAGCCAGTGTCTCAAAGCCTTAAGAGAAGAGGGCATAGAAACCGTCTTAATCAATCCCAACATAGCCACAATCCAGACTGACCCCCGTTTAGCAGGAAGAGTATACCTCTTACCCGTCACACCAGAATACGTCGAAAAAGTCATTGAAAAAGAAAAGCCTGACGTAATTCTCTTAGGATTCGGGGGACAAACCGCCCTAAATTGCGGAGTTCAGCTTGCAAAAAGAGGCATCCTCGAGAAACATAATGTTAAAGTTTTAGGTACACCAATCCAAGCGATAGAAGACACTGAAGACAGAGAATTCTTCAAGCAAGCAATGATTCGCGCAGACATTCCGGTACCTCGAAGTAAATCTGCCACCTCCGTTCAGGAAGCCATCAAGGCTGCTAAGGAAATAGGGTATCCCGTCATCGTTCGAGTGGCGTATATTCTAGGCGGTAAAGGGTCTGGTGTAGCACACAACAAGAGGGAATTAAAAGAAATAGTTAATCGTGCTTTAGCCCAGAGCATGATATCGCAAGTGCTCATCGAAGAATACGTGGGTCACTGGAAAGAAATCGAGTTCGAAGTCATGCGAGACTACGCCAACAATTGCCTAGCCGTCTGTAGCATGGAAAACATCGACCCTATGGGAGTTCACACCGGAGACTCCATAGTCGTAGCCCCCACTCAAACATTGAACAACCGTGAATACCACTTGCTTCGTTTGGCTTCCATAAAGGTCATACAAAGTCTGGGAATAGTTGGCGAGTGCAACATTCAGTGGGCTTTGGATCTAAGATCAGAGGAGCACCGTGCTATTGAAGTGAACGCGCGGATGTCGAGAAGCTCTGCGCTTGCAAGCAAGGCGACAGGTTATCCCTTAGCTTACATAGCAACTAAACTGGCGATCGGTTATCTGCTTCCCGAATTGATTAACATGGTCACAGGAGCTACGACCGCTTGCTTTGAACCAGCCCTAGACTACGTTGTAGTTAAGTTTCCAAGATGGGATCTACAGAAATTCAGGAATGTGGACAGGCATATTGGCCCGCAGATGAAGTCTGTTGGAGAAGTTATGGCTATCGGGAGATGCCTTGAGGAAACGCTACAGAAAGCGGTTCGCATGCTAGACATTGGAAAAGTAGGATTGGTTTGTAATTCCGAGGACGAAGACTATGAATCAACAGAGATGATAAAAGACGTCTTAGCCAACCCCACAGATGAAAGACTTTTCAAGATAGTCAAAGCCCTGAAAAAGAACATTCCAATCGAAGAGATTTACCAAATAAGCGGCGTTGACCCCTTCTTTCTACACAAAATTGAAAACGTCGTCAACACGGAGAAAAAACTTCGCTCTACGAATCTAGACGACGAGGACGTCCTAGAAACGATTAAAGAGGCAAAGCGTCTCGGATTTTCAGATAAACAGATTGCAATTTGCCTCAAAACAGACGAAATGACCATACGAAAACTGAGAAAGGAAGCCAACATAGTTCCCGTGGTTAAGCAAATAGACACCCTCGCCGCCGAATGGCCAGCTAAAACAAATTATCTTTATCTAACATACGGCGGAGACGAAGATGACATAGATTTCTCCTCGGGTAAGAGCAAAGTTATGGTTCTTGGAGCCGGCGTTTTCAGGATAGGGTCAAGCGTTGAATTTGACTGGTGCGGAGTTAACACGGTTTGGGCTCTCAAAAAGAACGGCATTCAAGAAGCCATAATGGTCAACTATAACCCCGAAACGGTTTCAACGGATTATGACATGTCTGATAAGCTGTATTTTGAAGAGTTGACCTTGGAGAGAATTTTAGACATATACGAAAAGGAAAATCCCTTCGGCGTCGTGACAAGCGTCGGAGGACAGATTCCAAACAACCTGGCCCTAGAACTAGCCAATTCTGGTGTAAAACTGCTCGGTACATCGGGTCAAAGCATAGACTGTGCAGAAGATCGATCAAAGTTCAGCGCCCTCTTAGACCAACTTGGAATTCCCCAACCGGAATGGAGCGGACTAACATCAACACGAGATGTCAAAGAGTTCGCTGAAAAAATTGGTTACCCCGTTCTCATTCGTCCAAGCTATGTTTTGTCAGGGTCTGCCATGAGAGTCGCCTACGCCGAAGACGAATTAGAGAACTATCTCAAACTGGCAACCAAGGTTTCACGGGAACATCCTGTCGTAATTTCAAAGTTTATAGAGAAGGCTAAGGAAGTTGAGGTTGACGGCGTGTCCGACGGCGAAGACATACTGATCGGAGCGATTATTGAACACATTGAAAACGCCGGAGTTCATAGCGGCGACGCGACTATGGGCATTCCAACCCAAACACTACCTCACAGCATACTGAAAACCATTGAAGACTACACCCACAGAATCGTGAAAGCCCTCGAAATCAAGGGACCTTACAACATTCAATATCTCGTGAAAAACGGCTTCACCTACGTAATCGAATGCAATTTGCGTTCGTCAAGATCCATGCCATACGTCAGCAAAACTCGAGGAGTCAATTTGATAGAACTCGCCACCTTGGCGATGCTGAATAAAAAGTTTAGAGACGCTGGAATCACCCAACTGCCATCTATCCGGCACGTTGGGGTTAAGGTCCCTCAGTTCAGTTTCATGCGTTTAAGCGGAGCCGACCCAGTTCTAGGAGTTGAGATGCTGAGCACAGGAGAAGTAGCCTGTTTAGGAGAAAACTTTGCTGACGCTCTCTTGAAGGCGTTGCAGTCAGCTTGTTTCGAGATTCCACCGTCTGGCGGTTCGGTTCTGATGACAGTTGGCGGCAAGGAGTTAAAGAAGAAGATTGTGCCCTTGGGAAAGGCGCTGAGAAAAATGGACTTCAAAATCTATGCAACAGAGCACACTGCCGAGGCCTTGCGTGACGCTGGAGTAAACAACATCTCTGTTCTGCATAAAGTCAGAGAGGTTGGTAAGAACCCAAACATCGTTGACTACCTTCAGGAAGGCAAAATAGATTTGGTGATTAACATACCCATGCCGAATCACTCGGGAAAATATTCAGAAGTTCTGAAAGACGAGTTCACCATCCGAAGATTAGCTATTGAATTTAACGTTCCAGTTGTGACAAACCTTGAGTTGGCTTCAGCCCTAACGAAAGTGTTAGAGAAACGCGACAGCAACAAGCTTACTGTTCGTTCCCTAAACGAATATATGGATAGTTTAGCATGGAAGTTTTGGTGAGAAACCCGCGCGGTCTCAACGCATCACATTAATATGATTGTATAAGGAAGTAAGACGACAAACCAGAATTTTCAAGAGGGAGAAAACAATATGAAACAAACACAATACGCCATTGAAGCAGACGATTTGACGAGGCGCGCGCGTTCAGTCATCTCTGAATTGTTGTGCCGTTCCAAAAGATTAGTTTTTCATATTGTTGCTCTCTGTCGAGTTCTGTTGTTTCATAAACTAGGTCCAATTTTGCGCCGTAAGATGTCAGAAGACTATCTGCTTCGTTCCACACCTTCGGAGAAAGTTCATCTGGACCCCATAGCCCCCATATTTTATCGTCTGGTCCACGGAATCCGTAACCATAATCCTCAGGAAGAACGTAAGCCGTCTTCGCGGCTTGCTTAGGTTGAGGAAAAGTGTTCACGTAATTCCAAAATTTTTTCATTGAATTAAGGTGCTCTCGAGTTAAGACTCCGAATTCGGTTTCATTTGTGGGATAGTTGAAGACAATTGTGTACTTGGCGCCATTGTTGTAAGCTAAGACCAAGTCCCTGTAAAGCTCCTCAGCATCTTCAATGAACGGCGAATTGCGGTAAGTCCAAGTTACGATCACTCCCCACTCCTTGCTCTGCACTCTGGCTGCTCCCCTACAAAGTGCAATATGCAATTGTCTGCTAAAATTCCAGCCAAACTCGGCGAAAACAACATCCCAACCAGCTTTGTAGTCAAACCAGTAAAGCGCATAGTCAGCCACAAAAGTCGTCACGTTACCAGGCTGCACGAAGCGGGCGAAAAACTGTTGTAACCCCTCATTGAAACCGCGTACGTACTTCGAAGCTGCGTCACTGTAATTCTCAGCCTCATTAACGACCCTATGTTCAGGCATGTCAAACTGTCTCCCCCCTGGCTCATCGGAAACGTATACTCCTAAAAAGCGTTCTCCCCACCTCTCCTTAGCCACTTGAAAAAAATCAGCCTTTTCAAGAAATTCAGTTAAAAACATGAAAGGAACAAAATACAAACCTTTATTGTACAAGTAATCGCAAACTGTAGTCAGCTTCGTTGCGTTTATCGTGACATTCAATGATCCTATCACGACAAGATTAACATATTCTCCGACCTCGTCAACAAACCTAACAATATCGTCAACATTATCATATCCCACTTCCACACCCACAAACACGTCAGCCACCTTTTCTTTCCGAAACGTACCAACGATGATAAGCGCTAATAGGAGCGCAACAACCAAGATTACCACAAAAACACATCGAAAGAACTCTGCTCTATCTCGGCGATGCGAGATTCTGAACCAAGAATCCACTCTCTGACTTAGGCCCGCAAGTCGAAGAATGCCCTTGAGCCTCCTCAAATTCTGACCAGCAATATTAATCCTTCACGCGTCTTTACCCATTTATGTTTTAAGTACCGCTTCCGCCTCAATCACTTACTTTTTTCGATCACAGAATCATATGGACTCAATCCGAGATTTTATGCTAACAAAATAGTTATGCCCTCAGAATGACTAAAAAATTGAAATGTGCGCGCAACTACAGAAGCATCTTCAATAAATCTGCCTTCGTCACGATGCCAACAACCTTCCCCTTCTTAGATATCAAAACAGCTGGATAAACTTGCAGAAGACCTGCGATCAGCGGCAACGGAGCGTCTTCTCCGACCTGTGGAAAAGCTTCCTCCATAATGTCTCCAACAGATAGTTTGGGTACCTGAGCCAAATCTTTGCCAGCTGAGACTTGCCCCAACATAGTTTTTTCCGAAATGCTTCCAACTGCGTGTTTTCCATCGAAGACTGGAAGTTGAGAATATCCTCGATCCGCCATCAATCGCACAGCTTTAGACACGGGATCGCTCTTTTGAACACCAACAACTTCGTCGTGAAGCACCTCTCTGACACGGACTTCCGTTTTTATCTCCAAGCGCTCTATCACGTCAAATATGGCCTTAACCTTGGTGTAGGAAGGATCAATTTTCCTCGATTCCAATTTTGCAATTAAGGACTGGCTGACACCAGCTAATTTTGCCAGTTGTTTCTGGGTTAAGCCCAAAATTCTTCTCTTCTTAGCAACTTCTTCAAGGGAAGGTAACATACCCTGAAGTTTTGCGTGTTGGTCTTATATTCCTTTTGGAATAAAAATTTCAGAAAATTATTAAAGTTAGAATTCAGTTTGCTAAGCTCCAAACACGTCTAGGAGGCGTCAGGGCTCAAGAAAAAAGAAATCTCGAAAAAGAAGAACGAGCGAACAATAGCTGAAATCAACGAAAAAATAAAGACAGGCGACGTTCAGGTTTTAACAGCCGAAGAAATGAAGAAATTAGTGGAAAGTAGCGGTGTAGAAGTTGCGTACAAAGAGGTTGACGTCGTTACAACAGGAACCTTCGGAGCCATGTGCTCTTCAGGCGCTATCATAAACCTTGGACACGCAGACCCACCGATCAAAATTCAAAGAGCTTGGATAAACGACGTCGAGGTCTGCCACCCAGGCGCGGCTGTAGACCTTTACATTGGCGCAACAATAATGTCTGAAACGAGGCCCTTCGAGTATGGCGGCGGCCACGTGATAGAAGACCTGGTCGACGGGAAGGAAGTTGAGGTTAGAGCCACCGCCTATGGAACAGACTGTTATCCCAGAACCAAGCTAAGAACAACGATTACAAAAGACGATTTGAACCAGTTCTATTTGCTAAATTTCCGTAATTGCTACCAACGTTATGTTTGCGCGACAAACAGCCGCGACGAAATCATCTACACCTACATGGGCAAGCTTCTGCCCAAGTTTAGAAACGCAACCTTCTCCGGTTCCGGAGCCTTGAACCCCTTAATGAACGATCCAGACTATGAAACCATAGGCATAGGCACTCGCATATTCTTGGGAGGAGGTCAAGGCTACGTTATAGGAGAAGGCACACAACATGACCCCGGAAATCGTTTTGGCACGCTCATGGTTCGAGGAGACTGCAAAAAGATGAGTTCAGAATTTATTCATGGAGCTGCCTTCACCAAGTACGGCACAACCCTCTACGTTGGCATAGGCATACCTATTCCCATACTGAACGAGGGGTTAGCGAAAAAGACGGCTATACTGGACGAAGAAATCGTCACCGACATAGTTGACTACGGAATCCCCCGCAGAGAACGCCCCAAACTTGGAAAGGTGAGTTATAAGGAATTGAAGTCGGGCGCAATAACCATAGATGACAAGAAAGTTAGAGTCAGTTCTCTCTCAAGTTTGAAAACAGCGAGGAAGATTGCGGAAATACTCAAGTCTTGGATCGAAAACTCTTCCTTCTACCTGTCTGCCCCTGCTGAAAGCCTTCCCACTGACACGGTATGCAAGCCCATGAAACAAACCGAGGAAATGGCCTTTGTCAACAGCGTGACCCACGCGGCTGTCACCTGCACGGAAGATGAGGAAGTGAAGGCGGTGGCTGAACGAATCATAAACCGCTCAGTTAATCATGTGGTTGTGACGGATGAGCAGGGAAAACTCAGAGGGATAGTGACCTCATGGGACATCACCAAAGCAGTCGCTAAAGGAAAAAGGAAACTCGTTGACATAATCATCAGAAAAGTGGTGACAACGAAGCCGGATGAGTCTCTGGAAGAGGCTTCGAGGAAAATGGCGCAACATCAAATATCCGCTTTACCCGTGATTGACCAAGACAGAAAGGTTCTAGGAATAATCACCTCTGAAGACATCGCTAAACTTTTGGGAAGGTGAAAAACGTGGTTAGAATTCTACTCAGATTCTCAGAGAAAATAGTTGAACAGCCCATAACGGCGGGGGTAATCCTTGAACATGGAGTTCCCATAAGCATCGTAGCTGCCCATGTCGATTCCCACGGCGGGGAAATCCTAGCAGAGGTGCCCTCCACCCATGTTGAGAAGGTGGTTGACGCCTTTCGGGAGAAGGGTGTGATTGTTACGTTTCCAAAATTAATCGAGGTAGACAGCGAAAAGTGTTTTAACTGCGGTGCCTGCGTCTCCCTCTGTCCCGTAAGCGCCATCACATTCAGAGAAGATTTTTCAGTGGTTTTCGACGAACAGAAATGTATCGGTAGTCCCTGTGGCTTATGCGTTGACGCCTGTCCAGCTAGAGCCATCAGACTTGTTGAACAGCATAGTTCTGGTCTAATACAATGAAAACAAAAAATCTGTTCAAACAAGCTTTCCAGTTAAAAGAAACAAACTGCACCATAATAGCAGACGACGAAAGCGCCATCAACACGGCAGTATTTTCGATTAAGCATCACAGAAAACAGCTTGAGAAATACATCCAAACTCATCCGAAATTTCTTTACTCCCTTCAACCAGTTCCCGCGGACAAGGGGCCTAGAATAGTTAGGTTGATGGCTGAGGCTTCTGAGAAAGCTAATGTAGGACCTATGGCTGCTGTTGCTGGAGTGTTGGCTGACCTCGCCGTCGAAGACATGGCTCTTGCTGGAAGTGAGGTAGCCGTTGTTGAAAACGGAGGAGAAGTTTCCGCTTTTTCAAATCAACCCATCGACATTGCCCTCTCAGCAGGAGATTCCCCCCTTTCAAAACAAATCGGCTTCAGATTGGAAAAATTCCCCATAGGCGTTGCCACGAGTTCAGGCCTATTTAGTCATGCACTAAGCTTTGGGGAAGCAGAGGCGGTAACAGTTTTCGCCGTAAATGCTGGAGTAGCTGACGCTGCGGCCACTGCCGTCGGAAACCTGATAAAAGGCGATGATTGCCGCGAGGCAGTTGAACGGGGAATTAAAGAGGCCTTAGGCATAGAGGGAGTTAGAGGAGCATTCATTCTGTATAAAGGGATTGTTGGGAAGGCTGGGCAAGTTCCTCAACTAATCAAGGTGAGTACATAGAAAAGCTGTAATTTTAGGCGCTTTTCCTCTTTCTGTCCTCAGCATATTTTGTTACGTAAGCAAGAATTCTGATTGCTCTTTCAGGGGTGGGGTGAACCACTATTCCGTTCTTTTCAAATTCTCCTATGGCTTCTGACTCTTCTCTGGAGGTTGGAGGAGCCGCAAGGATAACCGGCTTCTTATATTTTCTAATCCTCTCAATCAACCCCGTTACTCCTCGTGTTGACTCCCACTCCACCATCATCTCTGCAAATTCCGCGAGTTGATTTCTAATGGCTGGAGGGTATTGGTCAAAAATTTTGCTAGGAGAACCGACGCTTGAAATCGCAAGCACAGAATCGACATTCTCGTCTTTTAGGAGTGTTCCGATGCACACATAAGAATACTCCATAGTTCCGACCATGTCAACCGGATTTGAATGAGACCAGCGCGGAGGCAAACGCTGGTTCAACTTTTGCAACGTCCCTTGTGTTAGTTGAGGTATTTCTAGGCCTAGTTCCTCGCACATGTCAGCTGCCACAACTCCGAAGCCTCCTCCCCCGGTTACTATCCCCACTCTTTTTCCTCTTGGGAGAGGTTGACTAACGAGAGTCACGGCTACATCGAAGAGATCTTGAATTTCCCTAACCCGTATAACACCTGCTTGCTTAAAACAGGCACCGTAAGCATCGTCCGAACCAGCTAAGGCGCCTGTGTGCGCTTTCGCTGCTTTATGACCTGTTTTTGTTCGACCTGCTTTCAAAATCACGATGGGCTTTTTCTCTGTGATCTCCTTAGCCATCTCGGAAAAGCGGCGGCCCTCTCTTAATTCCTCCACGTATCCGACGATAATCTTTGTGTCCGGGTCCTCGGCCATATACTCTAAATAATCTTCAAAATGCAGGTCGGCCTCATTGCCGCTGCTGACAAACTTACTGATTCCGAAACCCCTTTCAAAGGCCAGTTTAAGCATAAACGTGCCCAAATTGCCGCTTTGAGTAATAACTGCTACAGATCCTTTTGGAACGTATGGCGTAATGTAAAGAGACATAAGACCGGTTGTAGAGAGATTTGAGAACGGGTTAATTATGCCGAAACAGTTTGGACCCACGAATCGTATCCCGCCTTGCCTAGCGATTCTAAGAACTTCTTCCTCTAACTTTTCTCCTCCTCCAGCTTCTCTGAAGCCAGCGCTGATAATTACGGCTGTCTTAACACCTTTCTCTACGCACTCTTTCATTACTGTGGGCACAATCTGGGCTGGAACTGCTATGACAGCTAAATCAACTGATCTAGGGACATCTTTTACACTTTTGTAGCATGTTATTCCAGAAATCCTTTCTTCATTCTTATTTACAGGATAAAGGTCTCCTTTGAATCCCTTTATTAGCAAATCGTTGAAGATGCTGAACCCCCATTTAGCAGGGTTGTTAGATGCTCCGATAACCGCCACGGATTTTGGATAAAAAAGGGGTTTAAGCTCCTCATTAATGGAATTTTTCACCTTTAACCATCCTTGCAGTTTAGAGAGACAGGCTTTCATTTAAGATTTACAGAGCAGATCTAGGTGAAAATTACTCTGAAATTTTTCACGCGTATGCTGACTGAAAGAAATATTTAATTGTCGGAGGATAGGAGTGAGGAGGTTCCTGTGTTGGAAAAACTAAGGGAATTTGAGGCAGTTTTTTATCCCAAGTCAGTAGCGATCATAGGTGCTTCGACCGAGACTACCAAATTTGGAACCGTCTTCCTAGATTCCTTGGTCCAATTTGGATTTAAGGGAAGACTTCACCCCGTCAATCCACAAGCAAAGGAAATCTTAGGCTTGAAGACCTATCCTAACGTGAAGGACATCCCTGACCCTGTTGACCTTGCCTTCATTACTGTTCCCGCCTCAGCTGTACCCAAGGTTCTAAAAGACTGCATAGCAAAGAATGTAGGAGCGGTTGTGATACTCACTGCTGGCTTCGGCGAAACGGGGAAGGAAGAAGGTCAAAAGCTGGAAAAAGAAATTGTGAAAATCTCCAAAGAAGGAGATGTAAGGATTGTTGGTCCAAACTGTTTCGGCATCTATTGCCCTGCAAGCGGTTTAACCTTGCTTCCAGGCGCTAACTTCCCCAAGGAAAGCGGGAATATAGCCTTCCTTTCCCAGAGTGGCGGATACGCTGAGAGATTCTGCCAACAAGCCAAGGGTTGGGGAATCCGTTTCAGCAAGGTGGTGAGTTATGGAAACGCGTGCGACCTTAATGAAACAGACTTCATGGAATATCTCGCTGAAGATCCAGACACCAATATTATTACATTGTACATCGAAGGAGTGAAGAATGGACAACGTTTTCTTCAAACCGTTCAAGAGATCAACAAGAGGAAGCCCGTGATCGTCTGGAAAGGCGGGCTCAGCGAAGGCGGAGTAAGAGCCGTGGCGAGTCACACAGGTGCTCTTGGCGGAAGGAAGGAGACTTGGGATGCTTTCTTTAGGCAAACAGGCGTTGTCAGTGTTAATAGCCTTGATGAACTGATAGACACGATCCTCATTTTTCAACACCTTTCCAGTTTCTGTGGTCGAAGGGTTGCTGTTATAGGGACTGGTGGCGGCACAGGAGTAGCTGCAGCAGACGCTTGCGAACGTGCTGGGCTACGGGTTCCTGCCTTTAACATGAAAACAGTGGAGCAGCTACGGACGCTTGTTCCTCCAATTGGCGCTTCAATTCAGAATCCGATTGACCTAGGGAACCCTTGGACCTCTCCTTCCACCTACAGGCAGATCATAAAGGCTGCATCCTCAGACCCTCAAATCGATGCGTTAATCATTGTCATGTGGCATTTGCCTCTGTTCTATGCTCGCCGAGAGTTGCTGTGGAATTTTTTTCAGCAGATTGTTGAGGCCCCCATAACAATTGGTATGAGGCAACGGAAGCCTGTTGTCACGGTGTTGTGTGCTACTCCCACAGAAGTTGAGATGTTGGAAGTGGAG
>Ga0224501_10002025_pt1 | contig 15805 bp, 15 predicted proteins | sample SF_Oct11_sed_USG_4_FD_169105 | JGI IMG/M metagenome (GOLD analysis project Ga0224501, IMG submission 169105) | Sediment microbial communities from San Francisco Bay, California, United States - SF_Oct11_sed_USGS_8_1 | ecosystem: Environmental > Aquatic > Marine > Sediment | place: USA... | reverse complement strand
GTGGGCGATGTGGTGGACGGCGTCGACGACGAAGTACGCCCCGGCCTCCCGGGCCACCCTGCCGACGCTCTCGAGGTCCGTCTTGGTCCCGAGGACGTTAGACGCCGCCGATGCGGAGACCACGCAGGTCTTCCCGTCGACGAGGCCGCCGAGGTGGCTCAGATCAAGCGCCCCGTCTTCCTTGATCCCAGCGAGCCTCACCTCCTCGACGAGTCCCCTCCTCTCGAGTTCGAGCCAAGGGCTTAAGTTCGCGTAGTGCTCGTAGTCGGTTGCGACGATATTCTCATCACCAGTGAGCCCCTTCCCGATGGCGTAGCTCAGACTGAACATCAGGCTCGTAGCCGACTCGCCTGAAACGATGTCCTCAGGGGACGAGGCATTCAGGAGGTCGGCCACCGCCGCCCTCCCCTTGTGAATGACCTCATCGGCCCCCCTCGACTCGTCGAAGATTCCGTAGACGTTGGCGCTGTGGTCGACCCTCGCCCTCGTCTCTTCCTCGGCGGCCTTCCCCACGACGAGGGTCCCGGTCCCGTTGTCCAGGAACGCCCTCTTCCTACCCTTGAAGTCCCTCTCTGCTCTGGGAAACCTTGACCTCACCATGCCGATGAGCTCTTGATCGAACAACCCCTCTACCCTCACTCCACTGAGGTGATACGATATTAAGCTTTTTTCGCTTCTGGAACGCCCTGAGTGGGGTTCATGTTAATGAAGGATACATCGTTAAATTAAGGCACCATGGGTGAAGTCTGAGCCAACAATCTCTGTCCGACTTTTGCTCTGGCGCCAAGAAATCTAGGGCCTTTCAGACGATCAGCTACGAGAGTCTTTCGGCGATCCACCTCTTCAGGGCCTCCCCCGCTGGTATCTTACTGTACCAATCGTGGTCAGTGTAGAACCCCTCGTGGCGGATCGTCACTAGCTCCTCCAATCTGGACGGGCGGTACCCTGTGACGTCCTCATCGTGGAGGTGGAGAGGGTAGTTGTACCCCCGGGGTAGCTCAAGAATCTCATCTTGGGAGCAGGCCGCAAGGACGACCCCCGTGAACACAGCCTGGTGGACGAACACCTCATAGGCCCCGTTTTCGCTGTACAGTTCCAGCAGGGCGGGCTCCCTGTAGATCCTGAGGAAGGCATCCCGCCAGGCTCTGAGCAGCCTCTTTCCCGGTCGAGTGACGTGGCAGCCTGCGTTGAAGTAGGGGCGGAGCACCTCACCGTCCACGTGGGTTCTCATAGGGAAGATGCGTTCCTCGGGTACTTCGCAGAGATGGTAGATCAGCGTCCAGAAGGGGTCTAGGGGCTCTCTGTAGCGGGAACCCACGTTTGTGTGGTGGACGGGCCTGTAGCCCAGGTTCTTGCCATCTGGCAACAGGAAGTCGCTCGGCTCCCTGAGCACGAGGGAGTTCGGGTTCAACCACGCGATGAAGTCGGTGCAGCCGAGGGCCCTCGACTCTGCGATGGCGGCCGCCTCCGCGTCCCCGGTGAAGGGGAACCGGGCGACATCGGGCTCGATCTCGAAAGGCGTCAAGGTGACGCCCAGGGCGAGTAGCCGGTTCCTTGTGTCTTCGGATAAAGGCTCCCCGTAGTCCGGAATGAAGTACCAGATCTGAGCGCGGGAGAGGGCACCCCCGAAGGAGCGGATGCTCTCAGCCAGGAGCAGCGAGTTCGTCTCCGACCCCCTCCTCGGGTAGACCGTCGAGGCGAACACGAGCCCCCCGCCCTTTTCTTGGTTTTCCATGGAATTCATGATCGATCTCCTCGCTGTATCGGTTCGATCATGTTCGCCGCCTCCCGTACGCCAGGAGGAACGCGAATAGGGCTATGCCCAGAACGATCGAAGCCGGAGGGAACCCTAGTATGCCCCTCTGTTCGGGTTCTTCGGGCTGTTCTTCCGGTGGGGCGGCCTCGGGGAGAATCTCCCGCCAGGTCCCCTCGGCGGTGTCCAGGACCCAGAGGTCGTCGAGCGGCGGCCCTCCAAAATCCACGATGCCGCCGAAAAGGATGATCCTCTTTTGGACGGGGTCGTACACCATCGCCGAGTTCGCCCTCCCCGAGGGCCTCTCGTCGGCGGACAGCCTCTCCCAGGTGTTCGCCGATGGATCGTAGAGCCAGGTGTCATCCCTGTTAATGTCCCCTCCGTGCCCGCCGAAGACGACCATCTTCCCCGTGACGCTGTCGTAGGCCAGGTTGTGCCAGTACCTGCTAGGAAGCGCGGTCGCGGCGTTGACCTTCGTCCAGGTGTCCGACGGGTAGTCGTAGGTCCACACCCCGTCGCTGTAGCCGTGCTGGCGCGTCGTCGCGTTCTCCCAGTGGCCACCGTACATGACCACCCTCCGGTTGAGGGAGTCGAATATCATGTGGTGCCCGTACTGGGGCTTGGGGGATTCCTCAGGGTCCATCAAAATCCAGTCGTTCTCCCCGAGGTCGTAGATCCAGGTGTCCTGGGGGTGGCTGTCGTCCCGGCAGTAGCCGTCGTGGAGGATGACGACCCCGTTGGCCGCGTCGTAGGCGATGGCGGCGTCGCTCCTGGGGGAGGGGCTGTTCTGGGGGCGCAGCTGGGTCCAGGCGTTCGCCTCGATGTCGTAGACCCAGGTGCCCCCTATCCGGCCGCTCGTGCTGAATCCCCCGAAGAGGAAAAGCTGGTGGCGGTCGGGGACGTAGACCATCATGTGGTTGAACCGGCCGCTGGGCCCGGGGCCGCATTCCACCTTGGTCCACGTGTTCGTGGAGGGGTCGTAGGACCAGAGGTCGTCGAAGAAGGTGTAGCGGTTCTCCCAGATCGCCCCGCCGAACAGGAGCACCCGCTCGTTCACGGGGTCGTAGACCATCCTGTGCCCAAACCGGGGGGAGGGACGGTCATCCGATGCGCGCCCGTGCGGCGTTGCTGTGCACAGGCCGAAAATAAACAATGCGACTAGGACAGTGACCACGCGGCGGCTCAACTCGACTCGCCCGGATATCGCGGGTTTCCAGATAAAAACACTGTTCAACACCGATACTACCTTCTAAGCATTCATCTTGTAGTGAAACTGTGTCAATGACTTCTGAAACGTGATGCCGAGTACTTGAGGCGGCATCTGAACCCACGTTCTCCATCAGGCCTGACCTTTGCCACATTCGCAACCGGGCTGGGGAAACTCCGCGAACGGATGCCTGCCCGGCCCTCGGGTCACTGCCTATTTTTTCAGTCTGTCCCTGAATCTCTCACGCAGCTTCGCTATCTTCGGATCTATGACCAGCCTGCAGTAGGGCTGCCCCCGGTTCCGTTCATAGTAGTCCAGGTGGTACTCCTCCGCCCTGTAGAAGGCCTCGTACCGCTCGACCCGGGTCACCACGGACCTGCCCCCTGTCTTCTCATTGTCGAGTCGTTCGATCGTCTCCTCGGCGATCCTCCTCTGCTCTTCGTCGTGGTAGAACACGACGGACCTGTACTGGGGCCCGACGTCCGCCCCCTGGCGGTTCAGCGAAGTGGGGTCGTGGGTCGCGAAGAATATCTCCAGGATCTTCCCGAAGGAGACCACATCGGGGTCGAAGGTCAACTGCACGACCTCTGCATGGCCGGTTCTCCCGGTCGAGACCCGCTCGTAGGTAGCGTCCTGCGGACGGCCCCCCGAGTACCCCGGCTCGACCTTGATGACCCCCCTTACGCCTTTGAAGACCGCCTCGGTGCACCAGAAGCAGCCTCCCCCGAGGGTGGCCAGCCCCACTTTTCGCTCCATCTCTTCTCCGGCGTCCATCCTGTCTCGTATCGGGGAGGGACGGCGGTTGTTTAACGTTGCGCAATCGCGACGCTCGGGCCCCGGATTTCGAGACAACCCATAAGTAACCCCGTTCCCCGGGGAATCAGGGGTCTGGCGGATGGTCGAGACGGCCTCCTACGTGGAGGTTGGGCGGATCGATGGGGTCGAGATACGCCTCTACTCGGGGCTCATACTGGCCACGGTCTCGGGGGATGCCGGGGGCGAGCCCTTCAGGATCCTCTTCGACTACATCTCGGGCAACAACTCGGGCAGGAGGAAGATCTCCATGACGACGCCGGTTATAACTCCGGAGCGCATCGAGATGACCGCGCCCGTCATCAGCGGGGGCGGCTCCATGTCCTTCGTCGTCCCCTCGAAGTACACCATGGAGGACGTCCCAGAGCCGAACGACAAACGCATAAAAATCCACGAGGTGCTGGAGCGAAAAATCGCCGTCGTAAGGTTCCGGGGCCGCGCGGGAGAGGAATCCGTTGATGAGCAGAAGGCCAGGCTCCTGGATATCCTCCGGAGGAACGGCATCGAGGCCGTCGGCGAGCCCTTCCTGATGAGGTACAACTCGCCCTGGACCCCGGGCTTCATGCGGAGGAACGAGATCGGCATTGAGACAAGGGAATGAGGGCCACGCAAGCCATCATTAACGATAAAGATAGCATGACCTGGAGCCCCAGCCATTTCTCCTAAAAGTGGAACCCTTGTAAGTGTAGAAAATACAAGGTTTATTTTCCGCCGTTGGAAAACCAAAACCATGACAGAACCAAGGGGAACGAGATTCCTCCAGATGGCGAACGTCCTCGGCTACGTCGGGGTTGTCGCCGTGAACGTGCTGGCGAGCGCCCTCCCCCTGGGCGGGAAGACGACCGCGGAGCTCTCCGACGCCTATCCGAACCTGTTCGTGCCGGCTGGGTACGTGTTCTCGATCTGGGGCGTGATATACCTGCTTCTCCTGGCCTTTACGGTGTACCAGGCGTCCCCTTCGAGGAGGGGCGAGGGTTTCCTGAGCAAGATCGGGTACCTCTTCGCCCTGAGCTGCGCCCTCAACATCTCGTGGATATTTCTCTGGCACTACGAGTACGTGATCCCCTCGCTGCTGCCCATGTTCGCCCTCCTCGCTAGCCTCATCCTGATCTACGTGAGGCTCGACGTCGGGCGGGGCAACCCCACAAGGGGGGAGAGGCTCTGGGTCCACCTGCCCTTCAGCGTCTACCTCGGCTGGATAACGGTCGCACCGATAGCAAACGTCGTCGCAGCCCTCGTCAGCGTCAACTGGGGCGGCCTCGGCCTCGGCGAGGTGGCCTGGACCGTGATCGTGATCGCAGTCGCCGTGGCCCTCACCGTCATCAACACGTTCACCCGGGGGGACATAGGCTACGCCCTCGTGATAGTCTGGGCCCTCGGAGGGATCGCCGTAAAGCAGATGGCAATACAAGCAATAGTCGCTGCGGCAGGTTCAGGGGCGGTCATAATACTCGCCGCTTTCTTCGTGAAAAAAGTAGGCCAGTTTCAACATTGAATATGAAGGCGCGCTCGGGGGAGCGAAGAGGGCGATATGAAAAACATAGCTAAACTGCTTGTTACAACTTCAGGATTAACGTTTATTATTTTATCATTATTTTTCTTGGGAATTGGACCATTCACTCGGTATGGTGTTGTTGAGGGGAAGGTAAATATAGGTCCTTTCTGTCCGGTTGAACCGCCTTCGGGCTGTCCACCGCCGCCAGGAACTTATACATCTCGAAAAATAATCCTACAGCCAAGTTACGGAAATGGGATCTTAGTCCCTCTCAATGAGACGGGATACTTTCAGGCCAGGGTCAAGGTCGGAACATACGAGGTCAACCTTACCAATTGCACCTTTCTAGGATGCGAGAATGCTCTGCCAATGACCATCGTGATTAAACCCAATCAAGTTACTAAAATAGTAATTGAGATAGACACAGGGATAAGGTAAAACACTAATGCGCGAGCAAACGCTCTCTCCTCATTAAGACCAAAGACATACGATGATCAAAGGTACTAAGTGCTTGGGACGGCGATTTGAACCCGTGCTCTCTATCCGGCCTGGGCGCTGGTGCCGCTGTTTTCCTTCGTACAGTAATCTAATATTCCATTACGCCCTCTTCAGGCATCTAGGGAGAATGAGGAACAGGTATCTGGAGCCGAGGAGAATAGAGTTCCTCGTCACAAATCTGTGCAACGGGAGGTGCATTCACTGCTACGCTCCCAAACAGAAGGAAGGATGTCCCCAGCACATCGACGCTTCCCTCGCGGTTGACATCGTGGAAAATGTGGGCCGTGTGTTCGATGTGGAGTCGGTCATGACCTTCGGAGGGGAGCCCATGCTCTTCCCCGAGGTTGTCTACTCGATCCATCGCGAGGCGGCCCGTCAGGAAGTATCCAAAAGGGAGTTGATCACCAATGGCTGTTGGTCGGACGACATCCGGGTCATCAGGGAGGTCGCCAACGATCTGGAGGATTGCGGCGTGAACCAGATCTACTTCTCGGTCGATTCCTTCCATCAGGAGCACATCCCCATCGGCAGGGTCAGAGCCGCGATCGAATCGTGTCTGGAGGCCGGGATCGAGGATCTCGCCTTGAACCCCTGCTGGCTCGTCTCGGAGGACGACGACAACGAGTACAACCGGGAGACCAGAACCATCCTCGACGAGCTTTCGGGGCTCCCCGTCAGGGTGTCAGGGGGAAACGTGGTGGAGCCCTCTGGGCTGGCCCTCGTGAACTTGAAGGAGTATCTGCCTCCGAGGGTGAGGGCGCCTCCAGGCGGGTGCGGCGACATGCCCTACACCGAGTCCCTCAACAATTTGAGCTGCATCTTGGTCGAGCCCGATGGAAGGGTCGCCGTCTGCGACGGGCTCTACCTCGGCGACGCCTCGGAGAGCGATATACTGCGGCTCATAGAGGGCTACGATCCTTTCGATGTGCCCGAGATGAGGGCCATCATCGATGGTGGCGTGGAGGGGCTGGCCTCGTTGGCGAGGGCCAGGGGCGTCGAGCCAGACCCCGAGGGATACTACTCGGTCTGCCACATGTGCACAGATCTACGTGGGCGGTTGAGAACCTGCTATAAATCCCGAATATGAGATTATGACGTATTATAGAAATCCGGGTTGCGCCAGCGTTGTTATTTCAAATTTTGGGAGCGGGATTTGAGCCCACACTCTCTATCCGGCCTGAGATCGCAGATGTAAAACAAATCGATGGCAGGTAAAAATACCGTTTATCCCGGATGCGGGTTATCTGGTGACTCGGTCGCAGGAATGTTAATTCATCGGCTGCTGGGTCCGAGGCCTACTCGGGCACGTGGCCCACTATGATGACGTAGCCCCCGTGCTCCCTGATGAACTTGGACAGCCTGTCGTCCACCCTTGCCGCCCTCCTGAACCGGGGGTCGCTGATCAGCTTCCACAGTATCCTCGGGTAGTTCTTCACCATGAAGGCGATCATCCCGGTTACGCCGAGCTCGCTGGTCATGCTGGGGGTCCTGGAGCTCCGCACCTCGGACATCTCGACGATCTCGAGGCCCGACTCCTCGAGCAGGGCCCTCAGCCCCTCGGGGGTGAAGACGCCGTGGGTGGCAGGGTGATCCTCCGCGATGCTGAGGAACTCCTCGGGGGCTGAAGAGCGGATGATTGACTCGTTCACCCCAACCAGGCCACCGGGCCGGATGACCCTGACGGTCTCACGCAGGGCCACGAGCTTGTCCCCGGGGAGGGTCGTGAGGACCGACTCGAAGAGGGCTACGTCGAAGGAGTCGTCGTCGAAGGGGAGGCCGAAGACGTCGGCGACCCGGAACTCGACCAACTCCTCCAGGCGCTCCCTCCTCGCCCTCCGCTCCGCCTTGGCGACCATGATCTCGGATATGTCGATCCCGGTGACCCTGGAGCCGTAAACCCTGGCTACCTCGCAGGCCGTGTGGCCCGATCCGCAGCCGATGTCGAGGACCCGGGTCTCGGGCGTGAGGGCGCACATCTCGAGGAGGTCCCTGGTGGCCTCTTCCCCCCCGAGGTGGATGGCGGGGATGACGTCCGCCATGCTGCCTATGAAGTCGTACCACTCACGGATCGTGATCTCCTTCTCTTCGACGTTCATGTCTCTGCAGGCCTCCTTTCAGCGTCAGACATCTCGCTTTCAGTTTAGTGTCCTTAAAAAATATCCGCAAGACGGATGTTTGCTAATCAACATGTGGCTTGAGGACAAGAATTCTAACGCACGTTATGTATCAGGCCTGGGCGCTGGTGCCGCAGTCCTTTAGATCATGAGTCCAGTGCATTAGCCAAGCTATGCTGCACCAGTACTCCCCTGTATCAATCAATATTAAAAAAAAGGCATGGACTCTAATGAAACATATTTTCTTAGCATGAGCATAGGGCTAACCACGTTCGTAACCATTTTAAAAGTACCGGATGCTAGATCAATCAATACGTTTAATTTTTTCTCCGTTTGAGCGCGCGACATAAATCATGCATTTATAGAATAATAGATTTTTCGAGCTCTTGCGCACGGGGATGCAATTCTCGAGCGAACTAACATAAAAATTCTTGAATTAAGTTGTATATTAACGCGCGAAGTGTTGTTGATGGAGGCTTTAGTAGTTTGGAGGCCTTGGAAGCTATCCGTAAGAGGAGAAGCGTAAGAAAGTTCACTGGAGAACCCGTACCTCGACAAGACCTGGAAACGATCGTTGATGCAGGAAGGTTAGCGGCGTCGGGGCACAATAAACAGCCATGGGACTTCATAATCATCACAAACCGAAAAACAATCGATGAGTTGAAAGTATGCACCCAGTGGATGGATAAGGCCGGAGCGATAATCGCGGTCGTGGTGGATCCTTCATCGCGGTGGTGGTGTGAGGACGGCTCCGCGGCGGTGGAGAACATGCTCATTGCATGTACCGCTATGGGGTATGGTTCCTGTTGGGTCGAGGGGAACATGTTGCCTTACGAAGAGGAGTTCAAGGTCCTCTTGGGTATTCCTAAAGAGAAGCGTTTGTTTACATTGATTCCAGTAGGCGTACCTGTTGAGTGGCCTACTAAAGACAAGAAACCGTTACAAGAGGTTATTCACTGGGAAAAGTATTAAGGTAATAAATGGGCGCTCGTACATTTCTCACTCGCGAACACACTTGTATTAAATTTGTTTTTTATTACGTTTAATCTGCTCAAGTACGTGCGCGGCATACTTGATATGTCACCGTGTTTCAGGATCAGTCGTAATGAAACGAGTTCCACGTATGGTTGTGATAGTCTCCATCGTGATAGTAGCTGCTGCGCTCTATTACACATACTTCCTAGGTGCCCAAAAAGGACAATACGGTGACGTCACAGTACAAGAGGCTAAGAGGCTGGTCGAGGAGAAGCCGAATCTGGTTGTCTTGGATGTCAGGACCCCGTCGGAATACGAGGATGGTCACCTCCCGAGGGCCATCAATATACCTGTTGACGATCTATTGGGGAGGCTGGATGAGCTTGATAGAAGCGACGAGATACTTGTCTACTGCAGGACGGGGAACCGGAGCACGAGGGCCGTCGGATATCTCAACGATAATGATTTCACGAAGCTGTATCACATGGTGGACGGGATTGTGGCCTGGGTAGAGGCGGGGTATACCCTCGAATATTAGGGAAAATACACCTTTTCGTTCATTGCTTTCAATAAAGAAAAGAGTTGTAGAATCTGGCCTGAGACCACCCCTGCGAAGTTTATCGCAGCCATAAGGGTGCCGCGCGCGGGGTCTCAGAAAAGGTATTGATGTTATCTTCTTTTTCAAGCCTTAATGGAGACCGCTAGCTCTCTGAATCGACGTTTTCATGTAGAATAAGTGCCGGGGGCGGGATTTGAATCTACGCTTTCTGTCTGACTTCCGTTAATACCGAATTATCCTATTTTCCATGATGACTCTAAACAGAGGCAGACAATATTTTATGGCTTTGCTTTTCATTTTTAACTTGTTAATTTTAAGTTAAATTTTATTGTAGGATAAAAGTTATAATATTTGATGGGATTCATTAGTCTGTAAGAAGGTAGATTGCATATGGGATCTCTCAAGAGGCTTTTTAATTTCTACGCCGTTCTTTTTATTCTTTTTTCATCTATACTCTATTTTGAGGCTGTCGAGTCTACATCTAGTCACGTAGTGATAAACGAGTTCGAGTTGAACCCACCGGGAAACGACAACTACCTTAGCGTAGAGGAATGGGTGGAGCTCTACAATCCCGCTTCTGAAGTTGTTGACATGGGCGGCTGGACCCTATCGACGACAAGTGGAGAGACGGTTACCGTTACAATACCTGACGACACCGTGATCGATGCAAATGGCTACTATGTTTTTCGCCGCAACTCCCAGTGGCTCGATAACGACGCTGAAGCCATCATACTGCGGGATGTCGATGGAAATCAGGTTGATAGAACCCCCACAAAGAGCGATGACGACAATGATAATTGGTCCTGGGCTAGGTATCCCGATGGCCAAGATACGGATTCGGATATTGATTGGAGGTTCCAAACATCCACGGAGGGATCATCTAACGGTAGAGAACCAGTCCCTCCTGAACCTGAACCCGAATCTGAGCCGGAGCCCGAGCCAGAGCCTGAGCCCACTCCCCCCTCATTTCCACTCACAGAGAACGTTACAGTGCATTTCATCGATGTAGGTCAGGGGGACTCAATCTTCGTGGATACGCCTGATCTCGACATGCTCGTCGATGGAGGGCCTAGGACAGCAGGGGGAACTGTCGTAAGTTATCTCCAAGCACTGAACTTCACACGGATAGACTTCGTCGTGGCCACTCATCCCCACGCCGATCACATCGGCGGGTTGATCACAGTTCTCACCGAGTACAACATATCTCAAATTCCCGTCGTGATCGACAGTGGTTACGAAGCCACGACGGTCACATACCAAGATTACGTCACCTCAGTGGGAGATAGAGCCATCCAGGTTGCAGTTAGAGGGGATAGCCTCGCCTTGGATGATGGCGTCGATGTTACAATCCTCAATCCCACCAGCCCCCTAGAGTTCGACGACGCCAACGATAACAGCATCGTCTTGAGATTACAGGTGTACAACGTGACGTTCTTGCTCACAGGAGACAGCGAGGCCCAATCCGAGGCGAGTATATTGGCGGATGGGTACAACCAGAGCTGCACCATCCTTAAGGTAGGCCACCATGGCAGTCGGACCTCCACGAACTCGGTATACTTGGAGGCGGTCGACCCCGAGACAGCCGTGATAAGCGTCGGGGAGGGGAATCGATACGATCACCCGCATCAGGAGACTTTAGATAAGCTGGCTGTCGAAGGCTTGACCGTTTATCGGACTGACCTTCATGGCACGGTGGAAATAACTACTGATGGTGTGGATTATTGCATCAAAACCGAGAAATATAGTCCTACACCTCCTCCGACGCCTGAGCCCGAACCTGAACCTGAACCCGAACCTGAGCCGGAGCTCGAGCCAGAACCTGAACCTGAATCCGAGTCTGAGCCCATAATCCCGGGGTTCAACATGTATCATGTAGCTGCTGGAATTATGATGGCTACAGTGGTTTTACTATTGATTTCCAGGAGAAAACAATACTCGTTTTAATCTATTATAACACTCATTCCTAGTTGGTACACTTCAACGAGCGCATACTATTATGAAAAAGGACTTGATGCAGATTTTAACACAGCCTCTCTATCCGGCCTGGGTTCTGTTGTCACAGTCCTTTGTATCATGAGTCCAGCGCAATAGCTTAGAAATAATACACCGACTACATCAAGTCTTCATAATATTTCCCGAGTTCACAAGCGAAACCTCTTGGTAACCTTATGAATTTTCTTACCTCAATGACCTCTGGTGACTCGTGATGGTCGGGCTCGGAGATGACTTCTCCAAAAAAGACTGCCACATATGACTCCGTCCATCTTCTGCCATTTGATATCTGGATGTTCTGGAATATTTTATACAAACCGGTGATTTTAATGGCTATGCCTGTCTCCTCGAACGTCTCTCTTATAGCCGTTTCCTCAAATGATTCGCTCTCTTCTAATTTTCCGCATATCAAAGACCATGCGTCTGGTCCAGCAGCCCCCTGGGGTAAGACGTAACTCATCCTGATGAGTACAAACTCGCCTTCTCTTGTCTTGGCTATCACGCACGATCCGTATGATGCCTTTTCATCGTCTCTGAACTCGTTCGGACGAACACTGTATTCGTGGCGAGTGATCTCACTGTGTCCGTATTTTTCACATAAATCTTGTACAATTTTGGGGAGATCACTCATCTGCATTTCTACCTCTTTTAATCCTAAATAAGTGTCAGGAGTGGTTTGTGTACCCACGCCCTCAACCCGGATCGCGCGCATGTAAATGTCTGTGATGATAAAAGGCTACGCGAGAGTGTACATGAACCTGGGAGTCCCTTCTATCCCCAACTCGAGACGGCGATCGACGTGCTCGACTATGCGGTCCTCGCGTTTCAGCGTCTCCACCACTTCGATGAACGGGTTCACCATGAAGACGCCGGAGTCCCTCAGGGCCTCCCACTCCCGGGTGGTGATGCCGTAGCCCTGGGCCAGACCTTCCGGATGCAGCTCGTGCCGCATCTGGAGGAAGGTCTTAGGGCCCTTCTCGCCCAGCACCTCCACGAACCTGTCGCCCATGAACTTCAGGTCGAGGCTCAGGTCGGGCACCTTCCGCGAGGGGTCCAGCTTTGTGATCTCGACCTTGCCCCGTGTGAGCTTCATCAGGCTGTTCTTGGGGGGCTGGAAGATGTTGGTCATCTCGTCCTTCACCTCTTTGAGGCCGACCTTGCTGCTCACGAAAATGGCCTCGTCGTCCCCCAAAGCCAGATAGCAGGGCTGGTGCCAGTTGGCGATGTACACGGTATCGGGCTCCTCGACGCCTATTACCCCGAAGAGGAACGAGCCTGTGAGTTTGGGCGCCATCCACCTCAGGGCCTCGGAAACGCTCTTTCCTGTAGTCGCCGCGTCGCTGAGCATGTGTACAGCGACCTCACTGTCCGTGATGGCGTCCACGTCATGGCTGTAGCTGCGGAAGGTGTGGGTCCGCCTGAGCCTCTCCCAGTGCTCCCTGTGGTTCTTGATGACGCCGTTGTGCATGAGGGCGAACCTGCCGTCGTCGGAGAGGAACGGGTGGGCCTTCTCCGCCGTGTTGTATTCAGCCGCGAAGGATAACCTGCTGTGGGCGATGGCGCAGGTCCCCATGAGCTCTTGGATGCCCGTTGTACCCTTGACGTGGGCCACGAATCCCGGGCTCTTCACCAAGGCGATCCCGTCCTCTTCGAGGGCCGCTATGCCCGTGGCGCTGGCTCCGAGGTAGGGCTCCTGGTGCTCCAGGGCGTTGAGGAGGAGCGGTGCGATGGGTCTATCACCGACGTACGCTGCGAGCTGGCACATTACTTGGACACCGTTTTATTGGGTATCCAATAATCGATTTCTGGCCTATATAAAAATATTGGATATGCAATATATTGATCAGAATGCACATTTGCGCGCGATGAAAAAAAAGTGCCGGGGGCGGGATTTGAACCCACGCTCTCTATCCGGCCTGGGTACTGTGCCACAAACCTTTTGATCATAGGTCCAGCGTATAATATCTAGAACCTAAATCGTTCATGTAGTAATGATCTTTCTTAATTTTAACTGTATGTTCTCTAGCTTCGGATATGAGCTCTCATCAAGGTTTTTTCGAATGCTCCATAGCTCACGGAAGACCGGCACAACTTCTTCCTCTGAGGTAGTGCCTAGAGACATCGCTGTCTCTATAGCGTAAACTAGGTCTGATAGGGCCTGAGCGGGTTCCTCTGAAAGTCTTTCGGAAAGTATCTTGCCCATGGCGATTCTTTGATCTCGCTTCAATCGAGCATCGTCTGCTTCGAAGAACTCCTCAAGGTTTCTCATGTCTTGTGAAGCGATTTGCCAGCCACTTCCCCCGAGGTTTTCTTCGAGGTGCGTTATCTTTGAGGGTCCTGTGAGGGCGCACACTACCTCGGGATGGGAAAGGACCCAGGCAATAGCAATCTGCACTGGCGTTTTCCCGTATTTACCGCTCAGTTCCTGGAATCTATTCACGATACGAAGGCCTGATGCAAGGTTCTCACGCTGGAAGAGGGGGTCGTAGTTGCGTATGTCCCCTGCTTCAAACTTTATATCCCCCTTGAGTTTGCCGGTCAGCAGCCCTCGCCCCGTTGTGCTGAACGCGATTGCTCTCACATCGTATCTTCTGCATATAGGTAGATGGGTCTCTCTGACACCGCGGGCAACTGCGCTCAGCTCCATCAGGACCGAGAAGACGTTCCCTATCTCGCAGTATTCCTTCACCCTCTCAAGGGGGAGATGCCCGACCCCGTAAACCCGGATCTTCCCCTCATCGACCAGCTCATTGAGGGCGTGAACGGTCTCATCTACGGGTGTGCGGGGATCATCGAAATGAACTTGGTAGAGGTCGATGTAGTGGGTCTGCAGCCTCTCTAGGCTCTCCTCACAGCACTTTCTGACGTACTCCCGCGAGAGATCGGGCCTCACATTCTCCTTGATCCCGATCTTCGTAGCCATGTAGACCTCATCCCTGTAGGGTTTTACGATCTCGCCGAGGACCCTCTCAGCATCACCGTAGACGTGGGCCGTGTCGAAGAAGTTAACACCAAACTGATACGCGCGGTCGACCATGTTCTTGAACTCCCCGGCCTCTTTCTTGCCGTAGACGCCGCTGAGGGAGTATGTACCCACGCCAATCTCCGAGATCTTAAAGCCCCTATGCTCTCTGTATTTCATCGTCAGAACCTACGCGCACGAAAGAAGATGCGTTTTGCGATTTATAAGACCCCACCAGAAATCCCGAACGAAATCAACAGTTGACATTCAGAGTAATTACTCTCGATGGTTGTCGACGAGGCTATAGAACACGTGGAGAAAATATCTCGCACAGGAAGTTAATCATATTCGAACCAAGACGCGAGGGGGAACATACCGCCCGCCTTTGAATATCGCTCCAATCAAGAAAGGGAACCTGAAAAAGACGCCATCAATGATCGATTTATGTCAAAAGGGGCATCTATTCCTGTCAAAAACACGATCTATTCCGCGAAAACCGCTATAAGTAGCAACAATTATTATGCCTCCCCTCAAACGTAGAGAAGAGTGCCGGGGGCGGGATTTGAACCCACGCTCTCTATCCGGCCTGGGCGCTGGTGCCGCAGTCCTCTGGATCATGCGTCCAGCGCTATTAGATAGAATAGATACTAAATACAAATAAAGTTCTCAATGTATCGTTATATTAATTTAAACAATTTGGTTTTAGAGATGTGAAGGCGATGATGATGAAAGGAGAACTAAGGATTAGAGAATCCGAGAAAGCGGATTTACCAGATCTCGGTTCTCTGATCCTTGAAGCAGAAAATTTTGGAGAGCCCTTTATGGAGTCAGAAATGTTGAATATAAAAAGGGATGGCATCTCCGATTTCGGTCACGTCTATGTGGCAACTTTCGGAAGCGAGGTAGTCGGCTACATAACCTTGAGGAAGAACATTTTCGCGGTGGTTATAGATTCTATCATTGTCAAAAAGGAGCACCAGCGTAAAAGGATAGGCAGAGAGCTCGTAGAAAAAGCGAAGGCTTATGCAAGATCGGAGGGATTCAGAGTCTTGAGAACCGACACGGCTTCCTTCATGGAATACGCAATTAAGTTCTATCTTGCGTGTGGCTTTGTGCCATGCGGGTATGTGCATCACGATTTTGGGTTAAATACTACGCAGGTGCATTTCTACATAGATCTATCAGACAAATGTTAAGGTATTATGAGTGCCGGGGGCGGGATTTGAACCCACGCTCTCCATCCGGCCTGGGCGCCGTGCACGCGCATTCAAGGTCAAATAGGTTACCTTCTGAAGACACGATAGACGATTAGCACAGCGGCGAGGATACTCAGAGCAATCAGTGGTATGGTGTAGTTCCATCCCCTTGGCGAGCTTCTTGCTCCCTCCGGGCCGTATTCCAGAATATACATTCCTTGGTTGACAGTAGCAATGTATC
>Ga0224501_10002024_pt1 | contig 15816 bp, 7 predicted proteins | sample SF_Oct11_sed_USG_4_FD_169105 | JGI IMG/M metagenome (GOLD analysis project Ga0224501, IMG submission 169105) | Sediment microbial communities from San Francisco Bay, California, United States - SF_Oct11_sed_USGS_8_1 | ecosystem: Environmental > Aquatic > Marine > Sediment | place: USA... | reverse complement strand
AGTGAGTCGAATGACTCACAATCACTCACTAATGGTGACTCACCGACTGACAGTCATATTCACAGGGTGACTGAACAGTCTCATTCTCGGACCAATCCAAGTCCAGTTTGAGTTTAGTTGCTTTAGAGTTTAGTCTAGACTTAGTACCACTACATGTGAGTTAATTACCGAGTTACTCGAGTCAGTCACTACTGACTACTCACAAGTCAGCGATCACACAGTATGGGAATATCAATGCACTACCATGCCTTATAAGTTTTACACTTACAGTTAGTATCACTGTTCTAAAAAAAAGTAGATCAGCTTTTACAATTGCTTGCATCTCAGAAACCTGCTTGCCACAAACCGATGAATTCATTTGATCACGAATGGTGTCTATGATCATCTTTAAAGGCCTATTGGGTCAGACCAGCGCCTACTAGTGTTGCGCAGATAGCTTTCAGTATCACCAACTTTTTTCATATCTTAAATTGACTCTACACATATTGATACTCAAACTATCTTTTCAGTAAAAGACTGGTAATCATGAGTGAACAGAATGACACATGGAAGGATATTCAAGCAGTAAGAGACAAGAAGGCCAGTCTTCGCGAGAGGATGGCTAAGCGTAAACAAGCTATTGCCGCAGCGAGTCTCACTGCTACAAATGTTATGGCTAAGACTACACAGTCTAACTCTAAAGTAAAACCAAAAGCCAAACCAGTAAAGGATGCAATGAAACCTTTGCCAAAAAAAGAGCGAGTGTCGGCCAGTGCTCAGCGACTCAGTGAAAAGGATCAGGTATGGCATTAATAGATTGCAACTTATTTCACATAGGTTTTTAATCTAGAAAATATTAAAGGTTGACTGCTGAGGCAGAGGTTTTTGCTCAACAGAATCTAGATGTACGTGCCTCGAAACCTATATATAGAATATCAATTATCGCTCATACAGACTGGACCATCTAATGGAAAATTAGTTTTATAGAGGAATTTTGTTTTGTTGAAATGTTATTGTTTAATGATCGCGAAAGACAGACACAACAGTCGATACGCATTACTGTTACATATGTTGGGAGATATTTCGCTTTGAAACAAGTTGGTAGCACCACTGGTGGTTCAATGTTTTACTTGGTGATCCCACTCTAACATTCAAGGTCTTTCAAAACCTGTTTTTTATGTATTGCAGTCTGCTATAGAGAAAGCTCTACTAAATGAGCTCGATGTCTGCACATGTCCAATTGATGTCGGTCTGCTCTCCGAGAAGGTCACTGAGGAGACTAAAATTACACATAATCTCACTACGATCACGGAATGCTTACTGAAGTTTGAAGCTCAAACTCTTATTCTGTGAGTATGCTGCCAATTAAGATGATAGCTGTGGCCGTAGAGGTGCCGTGGTTAGTCCATCGGTGCTGAAGGTACAGGGCTCAAAACACAGCTTGTGCACGGGATTGTTCAAGAACTCTCTCTGTTCACACAGCAGTGAACGGCTACCCGACTCTCTTCAGAGCTGGTGAAGGCGATGAAGAAGAGAAGTGGGGTCCCACCTCAGTTAACGCCAATGCGGGTACAAGTTGGCTGTCTAGCACCTGCTTTCCGACATGGCTATTACGGGCTATGAGAACAGTCTTTACCTACCTCAATACTGATAGCAGGATAGCTCAACGCTTTGATCGTACACGGCTTCCTTTTCAACTTGTTCTATCGCATTAAGGGTACGGCTTATAGTGTCTGTTAAATTTTGTCTCCAACTGTCTTTGAACTAGGATATATGCGAGGGGCTCACTCGCAACACGAGCCCGTCATGCTGGAGTTTTAACCCGGAGTCATGCCATTCTGGATCATTCTTACTGATGCCAAATTTCATACCGGCAACAGCAAGCAGTATGCAAAACATTTGCTCTATAACACTCGGTGCGAGTTGCCATCGCCATCAAATCAGCAAAGCAGACTGGGTGTTTCAATGATTGACACCATTGGTAACTATATGTCACCTGGCAGGTCATGTACTCTGGGAATTACATAAGTTCTGAGCTGGTGATTGGGAAGTGAAATCACCAGATGATTGTGAGGAAAGCATAACATACTTTGTTCTTTTTCATAGAACCGAGCAGCCAGATAAAGCAGACATAAAGTCATTCACAGTTCTCTCTGCCAACACTGAAAAGGTGAGCCCTTGTATCATTGTGTGCAGGCCTTTAATCAACATACAAGACTTGCGGCTGAATACACATTTTCCAAGGCTTTCCAACATACATTAGCAAAAGCAGTATTGACCGCTGGGAAAGCTAGTTTCAATTCTGTCATATTTTCGATTTGTCAAACAAAAATTTCTGTGTTTTAACATCTTGGCACACCAACTTCATATATTCAAAATATGTGTTTTCTGTTCACTGCTGGTGACACTGGAATGGTCTAAACTCAAAGCTGCACCTATAAACTTTCCCGAGTTTCTCATTTTTAGATAGGAACAGTTCTAGTTAAGACCGGAGCAAAGCGAAAAAGAAAAATCTCCGGGTATGTCCCTACAAGTATGAAATGGATAGCTCCGCTTTCTCCACATTTTTTCATCTGATACTCTGACGAGTACAGTATATCTCTTTCCGGATTTGGCAGAACATTTTCTCTCTAACTCTCTCACTCATTTTGGAATAAGAAGGGCTACATTATCTAGGGGTGCTACAAAGGGATAGCGGGATGGCTTGATTGGAGATTGTCAGACGTGGAGATCAAGTCCTGGTCATGGCGGGCTTCCATCACGAGTATGAGGTGCTCACACACATAATCCCGAGCCCAGAGGAGTCATATCAAGCCTCTGGCTTTAGAACTCCACAACATGGGATGACCCAGTGTCCGCTTGAAGCGATAAACCAATCAACTAAATAGGAATCAACACACTTTCGAAAAGTAAGAATTTAGAAATAGTCTCATATTCCGGTAACAACATTACAGAAACAGTGAAGAGGACTCAACCAAAAGGAAGAAAGTCGAACTAAAAGTAGAGGTGAGATGCGCCGCTCAGTTTTTGGGCCATACTGTGACTTGCCCTGGTTGTATTGAGAATGGGAATGCACGCTTATAGGTGCGAGTTTAGTTGTATACCAGGTATCAGGTGTCATGTGTGTTTGCTAGCATTTAAGATGAATGGACCTAAAATCTGATTGATGCCAGCATGTGTTTGTTGGTAAGTTACCTTGGGATTATATATAAAGACTATTGTTTATATTGGTACAAAATGGAATACTTAACTCACGAATGAAAGATCTTGACTTCCAGACCTAGTCATGCTGAGAGCCCACTATGAGAATGAGCTTTTCACATAATACCTAGCCTCTATCGCTCCAACAAGACTTAGGCCGGCCAGCTGGTCAAGTAGGAGAGTAAATGAAGAATAAATGTGTTGGTGGTTAAAGTTTAAGCATCTTGTATCTGGTTGGTAGACACTACTCGCTAGTGAGACAGCTAAGGAGAGGGAAAACAAAAAGCAGAATGAGGAGATCCAGGAGCTGCTAAACACAGCTTCCGCCAAAGAGCAAATGATGGCCACTAAGTTCAAGTCACAGGGAGGTACGTGCCCACCCGAACCCATGTTACAAACTATGCGATGTAAGAAGTGAATGACATGAAATCAAAACTCTGGCTAAACGTGTCCCAAGAGTAAGAGTCATGTAAGGTGGGAACTCATGGGAAATAGAGCCCAAATGGGCATTACAGTCAAGTAATTAAATATCTGAAGGCCCCCATTTCTTGTACCTCACCCCAAACCCAGATACCCTATATCCCATCTAGAAAGGTTTTTGTTCCAGTGGCCACTATCAACACCTTATAGTATAGGGCTGGAAACTTACATGGCATGTTTCTTCTTACCATAGAAAGTGTCTTTGCATGTAAGATATGTATGTCAAGAAACAAATATGGTGAAAAGTCAAGGGGGGCAATGTTGGTTCTCCCTGTACCACATCAAATACAATTAACTCATATGTACATGAAGACCTTTATTCTCCATATCCCACCTAAAATGCAGACATCCTAACTATCCTGACTACCCATATGCAGACCAACTGTTGCTCCATTTAAAAAGTGTCAAGTGGTTGAGTAATCGATTTAAGAATTTCTAATCAGGAATTGTCAAGACCCAGTAAATGATAAACACTTATTTGCTACTCTCGTGACAAGCCATTAGGTCTTACTTCCCAACGTGTCATTTTTCAGGTACCATGAAGGAATTTTGCTCACACGGCACGCGGGCTGATTGTCGCCAGATTCAAACCCATCTATGTGATAAAGTGCACTTCCGACGTTTAGTCCACCAGCACACCGATGTTAATCTGGGAGACTGTTCCTTTCTCAACACTTGTTTTCATATGGACACTTGCAAGGTAATTTGCGGAGTATTTTACTACTCGGACACTTGGGCGTCATATTTAACAGGCCTACTAAGACTGAGGTTTGTTGGAGCAGTAGGAGATTGGTATTATGTGAAAAGCTCATTCTTGAAGTGGGGGCTCAGCACGACTACGACTTGAGCCCAGGATCTTTCGAGCTCTCCCATTATCATTATGTATACTGGCTTTCTCGTGGACTTTCGAGACTGCCAAAAATTAACCATGTGTGTTCTCCATGAGTATAAATTACAACTCAAGGTGAAGACCCACCTCTGTTACACCATTGCCAGAACAATGTGTGTCTAACAGGCACCTCCTCCCCCACACGGCCATTGCCTAAGGAACAGCCTAGTTTCTCATTCCAGTAGTACCAAGTTGCGTCTCTTTGTATTATTTAACACGAAAGACTGGTCATGAAATCACACATTTATGTTTAAATTCAGACTGAGCGCGCAGTAATGTGTCTACCAAGAGTGGCCGATTCTCATTCATATACCATAACATATGATCATTGGGTCAGTCATAACAGCTCAGTGGGAGAATGAATGCATCTGTGGGCCCGGTGTCAATTCCCGGTTGTGGCGGAGTATTTTAAAGGGGTTATGTCATGTTCGAGTGTTGACGCACTTTCAGAGTTGCTTTCCCTATTTTTAATGGGAGGAACTCTGCATTCATTGCGAGTGGACATTATCCTAGAAGCGAATATCGGTCAAATAACTACGGCCCGAATGGTCCAAATAGAAAGAAAAAGGAATCTATTTACTAAAACTTAGTAACCTAATGATCTTTACTCCCTCATAACATTGGGTAGAACTCAAAATTGAGCGTAATATTGGAGAAAACTGAAGTTATAGGAGGTGCTTTGCCGGTTTTCCCTAGCCCTTAATAGAGGCCCTTGCATTAGGGCCTCTATCATTGCACAATAATGACGCTAACGCTCGCTGACAAACTGCGCTATGAAACCCTATTTCTATATTTTTGTTGAACATTTTCTCTATTCAGACTTGTATAAGTGCAGGTCTAGTATACACCTGCAAGAGGATTTTCCAAACATCAGTGCATAAGCTGAGAAATCAATGCCAACACCGACAGTTCTGTGTTAATTTCCTATCTCGAGGCCAATTCTGTTGCATCAATGGTTTAAAAAGTGCGTCACCGAGGGCGAGTATGCGCATTGGATAGGACTATATCTAAGCTTCCATTTGAGCTGGGTTTTGGGTCCATTTGTTCATGGTAGGCTTCAGAATCTAAGTGAAAACACTTTTGGTCGTGACATAACCCCTGTATGGGACTTTTCCCTGGCTGATCACACTCTGCCAACCCGTCTTAAGCTAGTGTGGTAGAAAATGGTCCAATCTCCCCTCGATGGCATCACAGAATCGGACATCGAGGAGGAAGGCCGAAATCCAACAATGGACAGGCAATGCCTGAAAACATGTAATCAGTAAGTGACATCTTGTTTTTCTCCTTCTGTATGCAGTATGTACACTATGAGGTAGACCAGGATGACCTAAACAGAATCAAGCAGAAGAGTATGTCCAACGCGATTAAATCACTCAAAGCAGGAGCCGACTACAAAATGATGAGCCCTCAGGTACCGTTGTGATGGATCACGTTATCAGTTAACAATGCATACGCATGAGCTGATCACTCTCTTTAGTCCTTATAACCTCAGGGCAGTCTTTTGATAAAGAAGGGAGAAAAGTGTGTTGTGAAGCCTTATTCAGTGTCGTGATTGAATTGACCTGCACCTCAAATAGAAAAGCTCCTACCTTGAAATCTAGCGCATTGTTTACCAGGGTTGGATGCATATAACTGCATGAGATGTGTAAAACGGCCCGCGCCCTATGAGCTGCATAATTGGTGTCCAGTTGATCGCAGCATTTCTGACTTGAGTTTGCATATGATAGGAAAAGATTGTTTTAGTTTACATAGATTAGAACATTATGAAGGTGAAGCCTTGTTTTCGAATGGTCCACGAAACAAATTCTTCACGATTGACTAAACTCAGGCGATGTGTGTGGTCAAAAGTATTCTAGTTCGGAATCTGAAATATAGTACCCAACAGACCAATGTGAAGAGTTGCATATAATGCATAGAACACGACTCACTCCACCTGAACTGCATAATATGTATAAGGGCAATATTTTTAATTTGATAATTGCAGTGGGTGCAATGTGACATGAGAAAGTTTGATATGTCTGTTCTGGGAAAGTTTGCGGTGATAATGGCTGACCCTCCGTGGGATATTCACATGGAGTTACCATACGGAACCATGTCAGATGATGAGATGAGATCACTAAATGTCCCCTGTCTGCAGGATGAAGGATATATCTTTCTCTGGGTCACTGGCAGGTGAGTCAGGTGCTCAGTTTATATGTGATTGGTTAGTCAGGTAGTGGTCACTTTATACGACCGAACCAAGACGTGCACTTTTCGGCACGTTGTGCTAAAAATCAATAGCGGTGTTCTAGTGCAAGCCAGATCGGAAAGCAGGGCATCGATGCCGTACTATTCGCCCTGGCTAAAGCTGAGTCAATGTTTTAATGAAATCGGCGACAAATTTTCAATAATGGAAGGGTTGTCCTCTCTTGCTAGTCAGTGTAGCGGTCCCACTTTAGCTTCATCAAACACTGGATACCGCCTTTGAAGTTCAGCGCGGTCTCAGCACGGCAAATCGAGAAGTGCACCTCTCCGATTGATTGTATGAAGTGGTCAGGAGTCCCTTGACGAATCTGCGTTGCATTTGGCTCCATATGAGTCAGATTTCCATCCCATATTTTCCACTCTTTTGGGATTTTCGAGATTCAATCACTCTGAAATTTTACTGAGTTTGTTAGTTAATTATGCTAAACCAGTAGGTGTAAACAACAAAAACAATTTCATATCGGTAATATTTTCCTCGCATTTGCAGAGCGATGGAGTTAGGAAGAGAGTGTTTGGAGCTATGGGGGTGAGTGTCCGAACTTGATACCAATGTGCTGTACTGGTATTGTCACATCATTATCCATAAAGCTGTCCCCTGTCTCCGCAGCCGCAACTCACTCTTTATGTTCGACTGTGTATCCTGACCATTAATCCTAGCTCAAAATGCAAACAATCTCACTATGAGTTGGTGGTGGTGACTCGGTCCTGATTCTCCATGCTAAGCCGCAACCGGCGAAAAAGCAAATATCCTGACAGGTTCACCATAATAGGCGTCCTACAAGAAAAAGAAGCAAAGAAACATCTCTATCTGAGGAATTTTGCAATGGAAGAATGATTTTTATAACACAGAACTGTTCTTAAACTTCCTATTTGCTTCATACCTTCTTTGCTTTTCCATCTACGCACTCTCAGTTCAACGTTCACGTGGATGAATCTTCCTAGGTATAGGAGATGTGACGAACTAATCTGGGTGAAAACTAATCAGCTTCAGAAGTTAATACGAACAGGACGCACCGGCCATTGGATCAACCATGGCAAGGAACACTGTTTAGTACGTTAATTCTTATTTTCTATTCATTCTCTAGTTTGGGTGTGCCCAGACTGCGGCTCGCGGGCCTCATGTGGCTGGTTGATTCAAAATTGGCTGCTCCTGGTTTAACCAACATGTTCAGCAACCTACCGTCTCACTATCTCCAGACATAGACTGGTGTTGAACTCCCATGATTGTTACCTTTTCTGCAGGAAACGAAAGTATATTCGGCTTTTCCTGATATGTCTACTTTGAGCTGAGCAAGTTCGTTTTCTGCTATGGTAATCTGTGCTGAGTTCCTGGCTCCCCTTTGGCTCATTTTTGAAAAGAAAAGTGGGGCACACCTGGTCTAGACCGCACTTTCCTGTATGCCATAGTTCCATGGAGCATTGTATGCATGTCATGGTTTTCCCTCACAACTAGGAAGTGTGATCGTTGTTCATCTCATAGTATGACCAATAGAAGTCCCACCTACCGGATCAGGGCATGTCATCCCTGGGCTAGTTTAGTTTATAGTCTATTAGGTAATGGTAGCTAAAACGCACCGTACTATTCAAAAGCCACATGCTATGAGGTATAAAACTTGTTATATATCTGCTCGTCCTACATTTGGTACTTAAAAAGCCGCAGTGTCCTGGTATATAAGAGTTATGTAAAATACGCTCTTTATCATTTAAAATGCTCCTAGAGGACAGATACCAGCTTAGCACAGTGAGCAACGAGTTAGATGATGCCCAATCATTGTCTCACAATCACTAGCGTGGTACTGGCAGTTGAGTGCTATGTGTAACCTAATACCTAATACCCATTGAAGAGTGTACTTTTATAGATTGGAGTTAAAGGTAACCCTGCTGGAATGAACAGAGGACTGGATTGTGATGTTATTGTGGCTGAGGTAAGATACAGTCGTCGCCTGTCATAATGTCACTGGTGGTCACTTTAAGTCTGAACTACACACCAACAAGTGCAGTATGTTTGTGTTTGTATTGTGTCAAGACATGATGCGCTTCAACCATTCACTGGACTGCACATAGATCTACAATATACATATAGCGATAGTTGCACCTCATATTGTCACACACTTTTATTGTCGCCAAGTCCTGAGAAGGCTAAAGTTATACTCCAGTAACTAATGGTGACTAGAGTAACAGTCCTAGAAATGGTAAACAACTACCCATTACTTCATGGCAATGATAATTCAGTGAATGAATAAATGTATCTCACTGTTCTTCCGTAGCCCTTGTTCAATTCCCGGCCATGGTGGAGTATTTCAAGGGATTTTTCTCTGACTGTTCACTTGTTCTGCCTTGTACGCCAACCTGGGAAGACGAAAGCCTTTGACCATAGTTGAAACAGTGAATAAAAGTGAAGTGTCGCCCCTGCAGAGAAATGCCTTCAATCTCATGACGATCCTAAGATGCCCTTGGGTTAAACCGGCGAGCAAAAAAATACTGGGTGAAATGAACAACAATTAGGATTTTATCATCAGGAGACTGGCGATGTCGTCCGCGTCCATTTATTTGGCGCTCCCTTTCTGTTATAACAGGTTAGAGCTACTAGTCATAAACCGGATGAGGTATACGGAGTGATCGAACGTCTCTCACCCGGTACCCGTAAAATTGAACTGTTTGGTCGTCCACATAACATTCAACCAAACTGGATAACACTCGGCAACCAATGTGACGGTGTTCAGCTACATGAGGAAGACGTAAAAAGAAATTTTAGGAAACGCTACCCAGATGGAAAGTGTATATAAATCAGAATACTCTTTTATATATATTACATGTACAAAGGATTGTTTCTCGCATTATTAATGGACTAAGAGACTGGACTCCATCCAAATCATACGTATAAAAAATCACTTTATATTGATCATTTAATACTTCTTTAAAACTTTTTTAGGAAATTCATAGTCAATTTCTCCTTGGCTATGTTTTGATTGTTCAACGTATACAGCTGCCTGATTTGCCCATATAACTAACTTCCTTGTTAATGTTTGAGTATACGTTTACTATTCAAGCAAGCACACTAAGCATAATATTCATTTTTCCTGATTGAGCTATGGAGGGCAGTAGTCTTTTTCTATGCCTTCTGTGTCTAGAGCTGGCATGGGTTTCTCAAGGTATGTACATATGGGATATGGCAGGTAAAATGGTAATAAATTGAGGACTTGCAAACCTACTATTAGATCAGTCATGACTGCATTGTAGTTGATTCTTCTGTGTTGAATTGGCTTCACATCCTAATTTCTTGCGAAGGTGTTCGTATAACACACCGTCCTTCGTTCGGACGTGTCCTTTTTCACAGCGGTCTGTTAGCAGTAAAGTGTAGAATGCCTTTGAACGCGTTGAACCTTGGAACTAACCTTTGCGGCGCTTCATGCAGTCCCATCAGTTAGCCAAGCAATTTGCCTCTTTGCGTCAAAACTTTGCAATTCGCATGCTTTGAGAGAAGTCATGGTCACGTTATCAAAAAAAATTCGTAGCAGACAAATACGTGCACATATGCGCTTGGTGAGTTTAATGCTTTATGCAGGTCAGCAGGTGAATTTAGCTAGAGGTAAGGCAGCCAAATTATCTTCGGTGAGAGACAATCACATGGCCAGTAACGCCGTGGATGGAAGAAATGACACCTTTGCTCAGTCCAGGTTGGCATCTGGCCAGTGGTGGTCCGTCGACTTGGGACAGAAATATTGGATATCACAGATCAACCTTCAAGGACAAAACGGTATGAACAGAAAGTCCTATGTAGTAATAACTATCAATCACATTGATCAGATCATTTTCTATAGATTTGTTATTGAAAATGATGAAATATTTCCGTGGGCAGGCGCTCACATACCACAGTCGTTATAGTCTTGCTAAATGATTTGGAATTCTTATTTTACAATATGGCCTGTCACTATGTGCATGCTTATCTCGAATTATCACTTGAATCAAAATCCAAAATCCATGTAATCGATTAGTCTACTTTTGCCTTTTTTGAATTAGCTTGTTTCTAAAGCGCATTAGAAATCTTCGATTGAGTTGTGGTTTTCAACGTGTCCCGTAGAGAAAGCTAGCTATTGTTGGTCATCCTTTATTTAGCCTCACAATCCTTATCCAATGAGGGACGACAAAGTTGCACAAGTTTGAACTGGGAAATGAACCAGGAACCTCTGAGTGCACTACACACCGCTTCTCTCCTTCAACCTTCAATTTTTCTTTTCAGTATTTGGTTGCCCTATTCAGCAGGCCCACTAATCCTGAAGCTTGTTGGAGCAGTGAGAGCTAAAAATTATTTGAGGAGCTCATTCTCACTGTGGGCGCTCAGAGTGAGCAAGACTTGAACCAAGGATCTTTCTACCTGCTATCCCTAATTCCGTTGTATGAATTGTTTCTTTTTTAGACTTTATTACTGTGCTGAGCTGTCTTGATAAAGTGTCCATTCCAACTCTGCCTGATCATACTTGTACGCAGAACTGTTCCTGGAGCCGACTCGGAGAATTTCGTGTCTTCCACGACTTTGTTACTCTACAGTTCAACCAGTACAAGTCATTCCGCCATTTGGCAATTTACTCAGAAAATGATGATGGCTTTGTCCTACGGGAGGTGGAGGTTTATGGTAGGTTGCCCGCGCTTCCCCCAATTTTTGTCTGGTCTGCCTACCAGTTTCACTAACACCCTATCCAGATCAGATTCAACTACCTTGTAGTTGTAGCATTGTTTGTGACAACTAAAATTGTAAGAGAATATGACTCAGTGCAAAGCCCTGTGCTACAAGGCTAAACAGATAGTCCTGGGAGCTTGTGACATGGTTGACTTGAGGCAAGTTTAGACATGTCACTTGCTGAGAAGTCGCCTAGAGGCTTAACTAAGACAGTGACTGTCTCAGACAGACTTTAAGGCATTATGGTGCGTATTACCGTGCCAAACAGCATTTAGAGGACTAATACCCACTATCTTCACTGCAGGAGTTAACTACAAGCCAACCAGTCTTACCTACAACCAATCAGCTCAACTCTCTACTACCCTCGGCAATCACTTTGCTAAGTACTCTGTGGATGGAATTATCCAATCTGATGCACCTTATTCTTCAACCAATGCCACGGGACCCAGATGGTTGGAAGTTCAGTTAGATGGCCTTTATAATCTACATCATATTACACTTCATCCTTACATTAGAGGTGAGTTTAAAACACGTTTGGTCTAGTCATATGGTCTGGCCTAGTCGGTTCTAGTCGGTTCTAGTCGGTTCTAGTCGGTTCTAGTCGGTTCTAGTCGGTTCTAGTAGGTTCTAGTCGGTTCTAGTCGGTTCTAGTAGGTTCTAGTCGGTTCTAGCCGGTTCTAGTCGGTTCTAGTCTAGTCGTACTGATAAAATTATCCCCACCAATGCTAACACCAGTATGTAGTTAGTATGGGTGGGACAGTTCCAGAGGGGTCTAATGAATAGGCACACGTAATTTATATAGAAAAATTGCGGGACACTTCAGGGTCACAGTTTTCTACATTTACTCAGCAAAAAACTTCTTTGCTATAATCCAGAACACCATGTGGATGTAATAGCGTAGCCTGATGTGACCCTAAAGCACGGACTCCTGCTCTGTTGGTAGTATTGTCGATATCAGGGGTATAATCTTTTCATTTTGCTTTTATCCTCGTTATTTTACAGCAAATGCTTCGGATACCAGCAATCTCAACCAATTTCAAGTAGTTAGCAAACAAAAGCTATCCTCTGACTGGGAAGTGATCCGCCATCAGAACAGCCCTGTATTACAACCAATGGACATCAAAGCCCTTGACACCATTGCCCAAGTGCTGGCTGTGACAAAAATGGGCGATGGCCCATTAGAGCTGACAGAACTTCAGGCTTTTGGAAGGAGTAAGTCCTCCTCATAGATTTTTTCTTGTATGACACCCTCACTGCCGCGGTGAAGCTGCAGGGTTTTTTCACCGATTATGGTTTAGTATGAAGCACCACATGCGGGTCAGTATCAACACTCTAACTCTTACTGAGGCTTGTTTTTGCTTTGATCAATATTAAAAGTGTGAAACTCATACTCACAATGGGAATGGGAGCTCATCGTGAGCAGGGTTTGAACCTGGATTCTCACAGTTGCAGTGAGCTCAAGATTTGACCGAATAATCAAATTGTCACGCGGAATGCAAAAATATATACGCACATGTGATTCGCTTAACATACTTCCTCTTTCAGATCATCAATAATTCACACAACGATTCTTGAAAACAGTGAAAACGAGATTAATTGAAGTATAGTTATTCGGTTATTCATTTTCAACGCGTGTTGCCTATAGCGCATTGTCAATTATTCACTAGGCAGCCCAATCACCGCTCATACCCCATAAGCCAGTTTATAGACCCTCAAAGTCGGATTGTCACTATGTCAGGTCTGTTTGGTAGAAGAGTGTAGTTTTCATATATGTTCTTTTCAGGATGCCCTGAATTGTTGGATTTAAACATGATGGTGGTAAACCTGAGTTATCAGGCCGTAGAACTATCATTTAGAACATGGAGCTATCAGATGATTGGGGACTTTAGTCCTGATGGGTAAGTAATACAGCCTTATGGGGACTCTAATCTATCTATAACCAAGTTGTCTCAGTACAGGTTATCTGAGCAATTGGTGTTTTAAGTCCTTAGGGTGAAAAAAAGGAAACCAATTCCCTTTAGTTGCCCGATATGTGAAGCCAGGGGGTCAGGGTGTCTCAGTTGATAACAAGCCCAGATTTGCACTCTATAGATTGCAGTTCGAGCCTGGCGGGGCCTTTAGCAAGCCCTTCACTCCAAATTGCTAGTGTGGATCACCACGGTAAAAGATTGAGGTCCCAACCAGTGGATAAGAGTCAAGATCACTCCACGGTTGTTAAAGATCCACCTCTCCCTTCTCGTTAACAGCAGCCGAATTTCAGCGGGTGACGCGTAAACAAATGGCTTAGGTTGATTGACCTCCAACCTCCCAGGGCCATCCGTTCAGTCTTGTAACTCACGCTTCACAGTGAATCAGCGGGTGTACGTTCTGGTGTAGAGTGGAGCTGACCCACGGCATGGTCAGTTTCTACTATACCAAACTTGCCCATCAGTTGTGGTCTTTGTCGCACTGCGACCAACAGCGATTGTTATGAGAAGCCATCAGTCAGGTGAAGATTTTTACTATTTGGGAAAAACTCCTTGACCATGTATGACCATTGAACGTGTCAACATCACCCATATTTCTCTGAAGAATTCTAGGCTTGGAACCGAACTTGGGCCTCCACATGTTCCGGCCGTCACTATTTGCATTCAGACATCTCTTTTAGATATTCTATAAAAACAAAAGGAGAAAATTATGAGGTCATCGAAAACAAAAGAAGCAATAGCCAGTCAAAACTCGCAGCACAACTCACAGCACTAACTTCTAACACGACCTACCTGGTTACTGTCACATGCTTCCTCGGTGATCCAAATACCAAGTGCTCCGGGAAGCCGTATTCATTTGAGTTCACTACAGATTACTGCAGAGGTAAGAGAAGGAGGGGAAAACGACTCATTTGGTGAGGAAAGGTTTTTAATGGGCTTCCTATGCCCGAGGCCTGTTGGAGTGATAGGAGCTAATATTAATGTGAGGAGCTCATACTCACAATGGGAGCCCATGAATGTGATTCAAACTCAGGTTTTCATGACTGCGAGCCCAGCCTTCTAACCACTGAGCTATTTTGCAACTTGAATAGCCGCTGCTACTGGGTACCTGGTGTCATGCTCATGACACATATGGCCGATAATAAGATAGCTCAGCGGCCTCCAGCATTGGGGTTAACAAAAAATATCCTGGGTCTAAGTCATGGGTACAAGCTCCTTGCATTATTCTCTAATTCAACCGCTTCAGAACAACTCTCCACTCAAAGCTAATGGCCAGGCGGCCTCATTAAACGAGTTACTGGGCTCATCACACAACAAAGTACAGTCCGTCTTTCACCTTGATGTTGATGAATTTAGTGAGCCCACACGCTTACATTGATGTAAATAGCATCCAATAAACGTGCAGACGATCCGATTGTTTCAGACCCAGGCGCTAAAATCAGCTTATCAGCTAAGCAGGAGAATGGCAATGGTACAGAAGTTACCATGGCTGTAATCGTCCATTTTCAGGTAAAGTTCAATGCACAAAGACAACAGTGGAATTTCTTGAATGTCTGATTTCTATCTCCCCATCCACTAGGAGAAGTGGTGGCTTCGTGGGTAGCGCATTCAGCCTTGCTCTGGGTAATCTGGGTTTGATGCCAAATTATTGTGTCAATTTATGCTTTCCCCCTTGTCGAATCGCGACGTTGAATAAAAGAGGCCCGTTCATACGCCATAACTGACGAAAAATCAGTTTCACCCCAACACTGAAGATGTCATACACAATCATACATTCTTGCCTCACAAAGTTTAGCTTGGGGTGATAGTGATAGATGATCAGTCACTTTTATTTCAGACCGTGAATCCACGGTGCTATGGGTTTATCAGCGCCGTCATTCGCGTCTACTCAGAGGGGAAACTCATTACAACTACTCAACCACAAGATGTGTATGACAACTCCAAACTTAGGGTTGTTAATCTCACAGAAAATACGGACTACGAGCTCATGATTCAAATTGAGAACCAAGAGAGAATAGAAACAACTTTGGATTTGAAGATTACCACACCTGCATTTGGTATGTCCTGGTTGTCATGTGTTTTCTTACCACATCATAAATGATCTAATAAGGCCATGTGCAGTTTCAATTTTTTGCGCACGTGACTTGAAAAACGGATGGCTACGCCATTTCATTTCAAATCAAGATCTTGGGTTCAAGTTCTGCTATAAGTGTGAGTTTTTCTCACATTAGTCCCAACCCCAGGGCAAGCCTCCGGGTTGGGAGAGTCGCTAACTCTGATGGCCAAGCTCCAAATAGAGAAATAATAGAAATGTTGATAAATTAAGTAGAAGAGTGGAAGTCAATAAATTACATGTAGTCATTTTAAAATGCTTCTAA
>Ga0224501_10002023_pt1 | contig 15824 bp, 19 predicted proteins | sample SF_Oct11_sed_USG_4_FD_169105 | JGI IMG/M metagenome (GOLD analysis project Ga0224501, IMG submission 169105) | Sediment microbial communities from San Francisco Bay, California, United States - SF_Oct11_sed_USGS_8_1 | ecosystem: Environmental > Aquatic > Marine > Sediment | place: USA... | reverse complement strand
GTCCCCCACAAGCATTAGCATGTACCTTTACATGTCTCACTAGCAAATGTATCTCGGAGATTCGCCAGATTGGTAAAATCTTTGTAGGTGGAAATATGGCTGGGAGAAGTAGCGATCTCTAGGAGCTGGTAACGCTTCGCACCATCGATACCGACAGCAAAGATGGTGGCGTTCTTCTCTAGTTTCAATCTATCAGCAGCACCCTTTACATCGCCTTTACTTTCACCATCTGTGATGACGAAGACAAGGTTGGGTGCATCCGGTCTGAAAGTACGCAAGCCTTTATACATTTCTCATATAAATGTTAAGAGTATTGCTCGAGCATCATGTTCTTGAAGAGCAACAAAATGTCACAGAATAAGAACTATTGATGTCTTACATATTTCTAGAAACTGGCTTTAAATAGCCAGACAGCCTGATAGAGTATAAAATTATATAGCTGTGGTAGGGCTCAACCAGGGTTCATAGTCTCCAAGGTTTCTCAATCCATGGCCTCTCCCCAATTCCTATCTGTTTATTGTTGGGAAGTGGAAGTGTACACATATAATTAGCTCTAGTGTAGTCTAGTTCTAGCAGAAGGCCTGGAAACTCATACTCAGGGGTGAAAAATTTGGCCCCAGGAAAAACCTAATTGACACAGTTAGGTCCTGAGATGGACAGTCATGCAATGATTATATTGGGGGATGTGATAAAGGGTCAAGGTTTAAATCCAGATCAGGTTTTATGACCGGCACCTGTGTGTGTACTTGCATTGCAACTATCTCTGATAATTTGGTAAATGATAAAGTAACTATCTGTAGATAGACAAAAGAACTTGACATAGTGACCTAAGTGATTCTAAGTGGGCACTGTGCTATATTGAAGTTTTCGCATGGTTTTTACTCAATCCCGTACTGGGTCTAAAATCGGGGTCCAACGGATTGATTCCCAGTTTGGGCAAAAACTTTGTCTATTGCAACACCCTTGTCAGTTTCGGATTGCACCGTTTAGTTTAATACGGGAGCTCCAACCATACATTAACTTTTCTATGGGTCCACGAGTGTGAGCAAAAAGTATCCTAAGGAATTAGCCCGTAAAACGGTGGCCAAATATATACTGCAGGCCAATTCGTGCATCACCCCTGACAGCTGTTCTGTCATGGAGACACAAAATTACTCAGTTCAATTCCATATATACCTGTCTGCTGCAGGCGTCAGGACATTCAGTCTGACTTTGTCGAGTCCTCTGTTAATGTAGGTCAAGCCCGATATCTTTCTTGCATTTGTTAGCGCGGCAAGCAATTCTTTTTTTGTTGTGTATTGTTGCAGATCAAAGATCACCTGACTCTGACTGCTAAATGTAACCAAGGCCACCTTGACTGCATTCGGTCCTATGTTAAATGTTTCAGCCACTGCTCCAGCAAAGCTTAAACTCTGTAACAATACAAAAATTATTACAAGTATAAGTGCAATAATAGTTATTCACGCGATTCTTCTCTGTGTATCTAATCTATTCATATGTCATTAATAAACTGGGGTGCATGGTTGGAGCTCTTGTCACAGGCACTGAAGGTCCTGGATTCAAGGACAGGTTGCGCATGCAATTTTTCAGCAAGTACCTCTGGTCACCCAGCAGGAAATGGGTACCTGACTCTCGTTTAGCTGAAGAAGGTGAATGTGGTGACAAAAAGGGGGGCGCAGTGCACCTCAGTCACACCTTTGTTGGTATAAGTTAATTCGCCAACAGCCATTTGCCCATGCAACCAAAAATGTCATTAGTGAGGTTTTTTACTTTTACTTTTTTACTTTAGAGAATAATAAAAAGACCTACCTGTTTCCATTCATTTCGGTCTACGCTACCACTAGCATCAATCACAAACACCACATCAGCCATTGTGACTACACAATCTGCAGTCGTTGTCGGTTTAGGTTTAGTAGGCTTGATTGGAACAGCTGGGTTTAGTTTAGTAGGTTTAACAGGGACAGCTGGCTGCCCTGTGTTTGTAGTGCTCAAACCCAAACAGCAGGCTACTGAAATTTAAAATGGTGCAAATGATCATGGTAAAATGGATAGAGAAGCGAGTTACAACAAAAGATAGGAAATAGGAGTTGTTCTCTCGCATCAACTTTATGCCTCAATCCGTTGAAGTTTGAGGTGGAAAAGATTCACGAAATGTCCATGTATGATGAATCTCGTACCACCCAAACTAATGCGTACTAGGTTATTTCCCATATGCATGTACGTATGTGACTCGGTTGCTTTCAGTTGCAGGCTGCACCGAATCAAATTTTTGATCTGTACACATATGGCGAAATTGTAGGAATTAAGATGATCGACCAATGGTATGGAGAACAGCTAGGTTTAAAAAGATTTTAAAAGTGATGCGACGAGAACCTGCAACCTTTTACTTTGTATGCATAAAAGAGAGCCAAAGATGCTGTGGTGCTTACAAAACCCATATAAACTACCGCAGGCTTTTTACAAAGTGACATGGGATTGAGAGATTGCTCAATGGCTAGAGCACTTGGCTCAAGGTTCCGAGTTCAAGTCCTAATCATGGTGAACAATGACTGTCAGAATGAGCTCCTCGCTCAATTCATAGCTCCCACAATAGCTTCAGTCTTAAAAGGTTTGTCAAATAGGACGACCAACTGTCCAAGTAGAACAGTAAACAATTAATAAACAAAAAGTGAGTTGTTGAAAATCGCATTGCGAGGATCTTCTGTGCGATAACCTTGATTAGGGCCCCTACATAGGTTTTTGGCACATAATCTTTGTATAGCTAGCAAAAATCTTACCAGTGAGAGTGGCAAATAAGAGGACCTTCATGGTGATGGCTGAACTAACCAAAGCGTCCTGATATTGGAACGGCTTGTACATATTAGACGCCATCCTATCACCAAAAAGGTTATCTACTCGTGATAACTCTTAGAAGTGTCAACAAAATCAACTTGATACTAAAAGATTAAATGAAATTGAATTTTAGTGTCGCAATACCGATAACAAGGGTCTCAGGGTCTTTTGAATCAGTTAGAACAGAAACGCTTAATCTTTATATATGAGTTAATTAATGCCACTTCTGAGATGAAGTTTTATATAGCACTCAGTGAATAAGACCACATTCATACACATGGTATTTCAAATCAATAAAATGGAATCCGAAAGAAATAAGGCGCCATTGTGCTCCAGAAGGATGGTAGCTTGAGTGAGGACGTGGTTGGGACATGTAGACAAACGGACTGAGGGTTATGATGACTACTAATGGGGCAGATATTTGATCGATGCAATCTATTTTTCTCTACTAATCTCACTTTTCTAGGCACAGTTAGTAGCGAAACCACGTATTCCAAATGTGATAATCTTTTTCTCAAAATCACAAGTGCGGATGAGCAACTACCAGATATCATCATTCGAACAAGCCCCTCATGAGTTTTTTTTCTCCACAAGAGTTGAAAATAATTGTTAGTATGATTTCATATATTGATGCAAATATATATCGATCGGCAATCGCCCATCCATATATTCCAATTAATGGTTTCATATCGTATATACTATAGCTTGGTTGTTTGTCATCTGGCCCGATTTGAGTTATACCCATTCAATTGGAGATGCATGGCATATGGTATTATGATATTAAACAAGAGCTGGTAGTTACCCGCAGCCAGATTGCGGAGATACTTATTGCGTTTCCAGACCTGCGGAGAATTCTCACCCAAATATCAGCGCCGCAACCAGAAATTAAGACCCGGATCAGATTTTAAGATGCCATGGCTTATTTTGTTGTCTTGAATACAGAATAAATAATACACTTTGTAGGAAACAATCCATTGTAGAAAAGTTATATATATATGAGCAAGTGCAAAAGTCATCAGATGGATTATTATGTGGACGGATTACGTGGACGGATAATTATGTGGACGCATTCGTGTAAAATAAAAGCAGAACTATATAATATAAATTTATCAAATTAATTGGAAGGACGGAGTACATTAGTAAAAATAAGATCTACGTTTTGTCACCAGTCTTAAGCTAACAGCCACATGGCGTGTAACAGCATTTGATTAGCGCATTTCAATGTCGGCTGTAGTAATAATACCAGTCATTATTTCTTTTTCCTGCCTTTGGATTTCTTAGATAACTCTTGGCTAAATTCGCTCCCTGCTGTTTGCTCAGACTGTGCACGCGCTACGTGAACACTTGTGGATTTCCTGGCTGTGTCCATGTGCTTGGTAAGCTCCTGCTTGCACTTCTCAATGTTTGTAGTGATCGTCGACCTCTGCGCTTCCAAAGTCACGATATCGGAGTTTAGCGCCGAGACTCTTGCCCGTAGCTGTGAGATACTGGCAGCAGTGCTTTCATAACTAGGGTCAGCAGCGTGAAGCAAATCAAACATATCAAGCAGAGATTTCAGGTCTACCTGGTGTTCAGAAATCATGTCCTGCAATGAATCAACCTTTACAATCAGATTCCGTTTCGGCATATAATTCCTCAAATAATGATGACCAGTTGATGTTTCCAAATCATGAATGAGATGGCCGAGTGTAAGGCGATGGACTGCTAATCTGTTTCCCTCTGTGAGCATGGGTTTAAATCCCACCTTTGTCGCGTAAGTTTTATCTATCTGGTTTTTCAAAATAAAATAATTACATTTCCTTTCAGCAAAAAGCATATCACCCGTGATCGAACTGGGGACCTTATGCGTGTTAGGCAGATGTGATAACCGCTACACCATGACAACTGTACGCATTCCGCTTCAATGGGGTGCCCAACAAAAATGCGATAGGGTGACTAATTCCTTTAAATCGAGTCTTCACACAGTCCATTTTCAATTGACCATCTGACGAGGTGGCCGAGTGGTTAAGGCGATGGACTGCTAATCCATTTTCCTCTGGGAGCATGGGTTCGAATCCCATCCTTGTCGCGTGAATTTTATCCACCTTTTAGTTCAAAATGGAAGGAATCACAGTAAAAATGCATGTTGTCACCCAGGATCGAACTAAAAACCTTCTGCGTGTTAGGCAGATGTGATCACCGCTACACCATGACAACTGTATGCATTCTTCCTCGATGGGGTGCCCAACAACAACGCAATTGGGTAACCCACTCTCTTGAGTTGAGTCTTTTCATCGACAAACTTTCAATCGATCAGTTGATGAGGTGGCCGAGTGATTAAAGTGACAGACTGCCAATCAATCTTGCTCCGAGAGCACGGGTTCGGACCCTTTCATCAGAAACTACAAAACTAACCTGTTTATGTGTAATGTCACAAGTAGCTGTAACAAAGTCCGTATTCAACTGATCAAGTTGTTCCTCCAAAGCAGTCGCTGCAGCAGCCCTTTGTTCTTTAGGTGTAGCTTGGCTACGGTCAGTATCGGATTGAGTTACATTCACGAAGCGATTCCACATGGCATTGCCAGTCATATTGGAAAGGCTATCCACTCGCTGTTTCACGATTCTCCTTGTCATGAATGTATCACCTATAGGCGGTAATGAGCACATTACCATTTGGAATGAGCTAGCAGTGAATGCTCAATTGCTTAGTGACAGAGTAGCCGAAATCACATTGCCTAGTTGGGGCAGTGAATAGGGCCTTGCAAAGATGGTTGACTGCTTTCTTCAAGGATTCAGTTGAAACTGAGGCGGGTACAGAGCAACGTAAGATTGATCCAGCATTTACATTAAATAAATGATCTACACATCCAATGACTTAGAGGGGTTAGGACAGGGGTTAGATGGTAGATGCACTTTAGGAGTTGTGTTCCCCATTCTTAAAGGGAGGCAACTCTGCATTCATTGCAGCGATAGCGAGTGGTCTTTTGCGACAAAACAAATATTGGTCACTCGAATAACTACGGCCCAAACGGCCCAAACAGAAATAAAATGAGATCCAATTGCTAAAAATTAATAATTTAATGATCTTCACCCCCTCATAACATCGAGTAGAACTCAAAACTGAATGTAAGATTGGAGAAAACTTAAGTTATAAAAAGTGCTTTGCCGGTTTTTCCTAGACCTACATAGAGGCCGTTGCATTTAGGCCTCTATTATTTCACAATAATGGCATTAACGCTCGCTGACAGAGGTGAAAAACTGCATTCTGAAACCCTATTTCTTTATTTTTGTTGAACATTTTCTCTATATGGACTTGTGTAAGGTTTAGTGTGCACCTGCAAGAGGATTTTCCAAACATCAGCGCGTAAGCCGAGAAACCAATGCAAACACCAACAGCTCTGTGTTAATTTCCTATCTCAAGGCCAATTCTGTTGCGCCAACGGTCTGAAAAGTGCGTCGCTGAGGGCTCTAAGTATGCGCATTGGAAGGGGTATATCTAAGCTTCCATTTGAACTGGGTATTGGGCTCATTTGTTTATGGTAGGGTTCAGAATCTGAAAACAAGTGAATACACTTTTGGCCATGACATAACCCCTTTAACAGTTGCTCCATGGCGAGCCTGCCAGACAATGCGCAAACTCTTTTCAGACATGCAAATAGAGAGCTTAGCTGACAAAACAAAACAGATAATTTCCCAATAGGAGGTAAAATGAGGATCAACTCATTACCTGTGGTTAAAGTCATTGCAGCATCTCATATTTGAATAGCAGCTTTTTTTGGTCTACACATTGATGGTCTGAAAGGGCCACTAAAGAGTTATATCACTAAAACTGCCATGGAAATCAAGACAGAGACCAATGTATTCCACTGCATTGATTGCAAAATACATTATATTTGACCGATCATCCCGTCTTCATTTTTGACCTACTGCCTCGTTTTCCCTTGTGGAGCATTTTGCAAACAAGGATTTGTCTTGAAATGTTATCCAGGTAAAAAAATTAATTTGACCTCAGAGTTGTTGTTATTTACTGACCAGTGAGAGCTAGTTGTTGATCAATCTGTTTTTCTGTACCCAGATCGCGTGCTCTGTCTACATTCTCCTCCACATCGCCGAGATACTGCTCGAGCTTATGACTAATAGAGAACTTGCTATATTTTGACAGCCTACAATATACAGGGCTAATGATGTGCCTAGGCGGACCTTGGGAGGCAAAAGAAATAGAGGCCAAAAACTAGATGGGCAGCGGATATAATAAAGTTCGGCGGTATAAACTGGCATCAGGCGGCGCAAGATAGACACGGATGGTCAGCTCAGAGAGAGGCCTATGTACAACAATGAATGTAAACTGCTGATGACGATGACGATATAATAGTGATACATTCTCATGCATGTTTTCCTAAAATTGATTTCGATCAAGTGTGCCCAAAAATGAGCTGGAGTTTTGAAAGCAACCATATGGGATCCAGGAATTCATTCATCTGAAGTCCACTTGGATTATTGCAGCAGGGAATAAACCTGTCCAGCCAGGTAAACGTAAACAGACATGCCAGTAATAGCAGAAAATACTGTCATTTCCAACAGAAAAAGTAACAATCACGCGGGTTCATTAGCTTGGACACACCAGATCTAGGTCTGACAGGCCATCTTTTTAGATCAGCTGTAGCTTAGTGATTCAAATGAGCGATTTATTCACAGAGAATGGCTCAAATCCAGAAAAAAAGTCAACTATGGCGGCATTAAGGGCATCTGGCTTCGTTTACTCCTAAGCTCAGACAGGGAGCAACTTACACGAACCCACATAGGGAATAATGATGTGGAGCATAAAAAAAGACGAGATAGAAGAGTGTAGACTGTACGCTATGGGAGTCTACAAAGTTTATTACTAGTTACCGACTCATAATTTATTACTCCGACTAGCAGGTAGGATATCATACCTCTCTCTCATTCGTTCCTTGTTGAAGATAACTCCCTTTTCATTGGTTGATGGTAGTACTGTCATGTCCAGCAAATCATCCACCAGTCTACCCTTCTCTTCCTCGTTGTAACAATCACCAAATAGTTCAACCAGCATGGCTGTGAAGAATTTGATCAAGTGTTTTTGGTATGAGAACAGCGACTTTGACCACCAATAAATACATTGATGTGTTGGTGATTTAACAGAGGGAGTTTTGCAATTTATCTGTTACGGGGAATTATGCGAATATTTTGGGAAACAGTACAGTTTCTCAGTACAAAAAATGGGTATTTCCGAGGTTCGCAAATCTGTATGAAAATTTGATTTAACTAAAAAACCAATTCGACATCAAACTAGTTTACCTTTTGCAGCCTCTAGGGTGGTAGTGTTAGTTCTCTGTTTGAGGTTATCCACTACATCTGATTGGAGTCGATATCTGGCGAAGAAAAGATCTCCACTGACGACAGCGAGAGCGCGATGGAATTCCCGCAGGAAATCAGGCTGGGAGTCGTCCCGCAGGTCACCTGCGTTGATGGAAATGACAAGAATTAATTGGCAATCAAGGGAAAGACAAGCTGATGATCGATGACTGGGTGAGGGGCATCGCAGAGTCATTGTTTAGAAAACATACATTGTCAACTCGAACTAATGCATTGAATAAATGGTCAAAATAAAGATGTCCATATCACCTCGGTACTAACAATAACCATGTGCGATTTTACCACTGGTTTCTTTTTATATGAAAGAAATAACATTGCAATGAAACATTCTATGACATATCGTTCTTGATCCAATCTCCCTAAAGTAGCAAATAAAATGGTAGTTAGTAAAGTGGGTTGGGAAATGGGATTCCTTACCAAATTTAAACATCGCTGGGAAGGAGCTGCCATGAATAATGCTACCAATAAACCCTAGCTGTTTTTTCCGGAACGATCAAGCGCACACTGGACCTCAGCATCGACAGCATACCCATTATATAATAAAGACATACCTGCTTTGATGTGGGCGAGACAGTGGACAAGCACGGTAACAAAATCACCGACGGACTCCAGTCTTTCCTGTCTAATGTATAGAAGGCGGTTGTTTGCATCAAAGTAAAAGGAGTTGCGGTAGGTATTTCTAGCCAGGAGCTTATTGGCTGGCACCTAAAATCATATAAGGATGTCCATTATGAGGTTGCATCTCTGAGACTTGTAATCCATGTACAGTAATTTTCTGTGGGCTTTTATCTCGTTTCTATGAATTATCAATTTTACATCTTGCCACATAGAGCAGAGTGCGCGGTTCATACAGTGGTAATACTTTATCAAGTCTAGGAAATCTAATATTTCAAAGTTTTTAGAAGCAGAGTTTGGTTTAGCTTTAGGCCAAAGCTTCATACAGGACCCTGCAACGTCTAAGATTTGTTGACCACCTCAGGGTGACGGGTAGCGAGTAAATTCTTATGACACAATCACAGGGAAGAGTTAATCTCCCTATGATTCAGTGACGGAAGCTAGCTATGAACTCGAGATAGGAGATTCTCTGCCTTTGTCACCGTTGAGTTCAATTCGGTTCAGATTAAATGGTCATTCGCAAGGATCCTTCGCAAACCACGAATCACATTTGAATTGGAAACGACTCGATTTTTTAATCAATATATGTACAGCTCCGTTGTGCAGTGGAAGAAACAGTCACTGACCTTGGCAGCAATAAGTAATGTGACAGGCTGATGCTGACAGTGATCGGCGACTAAATCAGTAATGAAGCAACCGAACTTGTAGATGACAAAGCTTCTAGCAGGAAGTTTATTTAGATCCACTGGTATTAGTTCTGTGTCACTCTGCCATTCAGCGTCACGAGCATCCATGTAACCCTCACCTACGAAAACAAATTATTCCATATGGACAAGACAGCTTTGATGTGATGGGCTCGCATTCGCAATGAGAGACCGGGGTTCGAACCCAAGTTCTTGCAATTGTGAAGCAAGGATTCCATCACTGAGCTATCCTGCTATACCACTATCTTGTGAACCACCATTATCCAGGAAAAGAAAATGCTTTCAAGAAGTTGACTTCGTACAACTCCGACCGCCACACACCAAGGGCATAGCTTGTGAAGTGTAAAAAAGGTTAACAAGAGATCGGGTAGGTTAGTAGTCAGGTTTTGTGTCGCATATCTGTAACCAAAACTTGCAACAAATAATTATTTTCTCAGTTCATGTGACTGGGAAAAGTTAAGGGACAGATGAAGTGGAAACAAATGGAAAATAAAAAAGCACCAATCCTGTACCATAATGTGCTCATTTTATCTTACCAGATTCGCTTCCTAAAAAGTCATAAACTGAATGTGTAGAGGACAGGAGAACAATATGATAGTGCTCTCAATGTGTAACTATTCTGTAGTTGGCTCTCAGTTTAGTTACTCATACTTCAGGTATAGTATACTGTATTCTGTATATGTGAACGGAAAACGACTCCGAATCGACATCATTGGCGCGCAAATGCAGACGAGTTCCCGTACGTTTGTATGAAATTTTTTTCCCAATTCTGCATGATGATCTTTACTACACTTTCCTTTTACTAGTCCATTCAAATAAAACTGCCACAGTTCATACGCACTCACTGATGGTATGAACTAATATGCAAGCTATAGTAAAATATTTGGACCCATATTGTGCATTGAGTCACTGAGTAATATCGATCCAAAATGAGCAATGTTTGCACTGAGTGAGCGAACGACTCATCGAGCGAGTCATTATACGTCAGTAGGTGGAATCGCTAAAATTCTGGTTTCAGAGCAGGGTACACAAGTCCTCAAACTCTCTAATGTTGCAGAATTTTCTTATCAAATCACAGAAATGAAGGACATTTGTTCATGTTATTGGTTGAAGAGTGGCCACGCAACAAAAGACCAGTCTGACATCGAATGGGCTAGCGCATCCATGCGCTTGCAAAAGGCGGTCATCCTAATATAGCTTCCTTCCAAGCAGTTTCAAACCTCGTACGAATTTACTAGTCTGTCATTTGTACATTTGATTTACCATATTGACAAGATAAGTCTTATGTTTTTAGATAAAAGTGAACTAGAGTATCTTGAAACAGCGACTCACCAGGTGCAGGTCTGTGCCCAAGCTTCACGCCTCCAGTTAGTGTCCTCTTCATATCCTCCAGCTTCTGATAGAGAGGCGAGGCCAACAGTAAAGCCGTCAGCTCAGTTTCATTCAATGGTTCAGCCATAGCATAGCTAACTGGAACTAATTCACGAGACGAGGAACCAGAAATGGAGTCTGAGGGTGCTTTATCACTGATAGACCGAGGTTCGGCTGATTGCATGTTCTGTTCAGAGACTGGCTTATGAGTAGTGACCGCTGTATCTGGTAACTGGTCAATGTTTAGACTCTCCTTCAGCGTTAAGGCCTACAGAAATGGTTGCAAATGCATCATTTTGGGTCAAAGTTGGATTACAGATTACTAACAGTAGAGGGAGCAACAGAATGACAGGAAACTGCAGCCAACTACAATTAAGCAATTTATTGGGATAACTTTACAGTTTTATTTTACAAGGAAGTCTTTTTTTCTTTAAGGTCCATGAACAAAGCAAAGCAGTAATCAAGGACAGTTAATGGACAGACATTTCTTATTTCCCTTGTTATAGTTATAGCTCAGACTAGGCAACCTGGGCTGTCAAACCCAGGAGACTGTTGAGTTTAATTCACGAAGAATCATCACTCTTTGTCATCATTCGCTATAACACAATAAATTGTGTTACAGGCAAGTGTTTACAACACTTTAACCATGCCCAATAACGCAACGGCAAGGCAAGTGTATCTAATGGCACCACTATCAAAACGGTGCATGAACTATTCAAGATAAACCCAGTTCAACCAATCTCCGAAAGATGGTAAGACAACAGAGAAAGATCTATTCAATACCCGAAAACCGAAGATGCTATTATAAAAATCGAATTTAAAATGAGATATAATAACGGAATAACATATGGCTGGAGGAGATAACTCCGAACAATTACGCCTTCGCTTCTTTTTGAGTTGAGTGCAGCACTCTCACAAACCTACATATTTTTAGCTAATCTTTTGGTGTTATCAAGTTAGACTCTCATTTGAAAGCAGTGATCGAACCTCTCCTTGGCCTCATATTCATTGTAATCACAGTGTTGAAGGTGTACACTTGACCGCCAAATGATGTCCACAAAGAAGCGATCGTTCTACGTGGATACGTGCACAGGTTGATTATTTCCCATGTGATGTACAATCGAATCGACAATTTTTCTTACCTCGTCAGCCTTCATGTTATAAGATTCATTCTCTTTTCGTTCTTCAAATTCTTTCATTCGTTTTTCAGACTCATCGGACAGAGTTGCCTGAGCCTTTTTCAGCTTTTCCTTTCGTCGCTTAGCCAAACGTTCCTGAAAAAAAATACAGATAATGCTATTTTGTGGAGCAAAACAGTACAGTTTGAACATTTAATAGAGAGTTTGGAGAACTTCGCGTTTCCATGTACATAAACAGAAATTGGCCCCGAACTGGAGTCATTGGCGTGCAAATGCAGACGAGTTAGCATAAGTTCGTCTGAAATTTCTTCAAAATTCCGTATGATGATACCTAATACGTTGTCCTCTTTCTAGTTTCTAGTTGTTACGAACTGATAAACCAGACATATTCATATGTTTGCAGCCATACTAGGCACTGAATCACTAGTAATATCGGCCCAAAGTGAGCAATGTTTTCACTGAGTGAGTGATTATATGTTAGTAGGTGAAATCGCTAAAATTCAAGCTCCGTAACGAGGTGCGCAACTCCACAAACTCTCTAGTTACAAAGTTCAATTATCAGCATAAAACAGATTCACAAGACAACTTTATATTAGCACACACTTTGACAACCAGGGTGGAATCGACCAGGAAGGGCAGAAGTATCAAAAACTATACAGATTATATAAGATTATCTGCCATCAGTTACGCATACCCACTCTTTAATTGGCTTAGTTACCAATCACAATTCCTCTATGAGAAAGACTTCTGCGTCATGACTACATTCTCAATGTAATGGGTCAAAGACAAATTGTTAGTTCAAACCTAGAGGTACATGCGCACCTCTTGGCACAGGCTTCACCGCGTAGCACAGTGTTGAGGTGTGCTACATGGTGAGGTCCTCGTCTTGGCACCGCCTTTGACGTCCAAGACGACATGCCGAGAGGTTGCACCGCCAGTTTTGGCCTTTAGAACAGCTGAAAGAAGCGTTCAACAGCTGGATATATGTAGGCATTGGGAAGTGACACACACCTCCAGGTGGCTTTCCATTCTTAGTTTATCAGCATCCATTTTGTTGACAAGTTTCTCCAGGTTCTTGTTATGCTCCTCCAGTAGTCGCTCCTGCTCATCTTTACTTGCTCCTCCAGCAGAAGCGGCTGCTATCTCATCCTAGGTAGCCATAGATATACAATAATGTGCGCGGTTGCACGCACATCTATGGTCTCCTAAGGGTTGGGGTTGGTAGTGTTTAGTACTGTAGTGTCCCCAAATATGTCGGATTAAAAAGCCTTTGCTAGGGTTTTAGACGGACGGCTAAGTCGCCCAACATGTATGCGATCAATGGAAATCGTCTGGCTACTGACGGGCAGCCACATCCTTGGTCGACACAGGTTTTGATAATTCCACTTTTTAACTTCTTTTTCGTGATTCAACTGCTCTAAAATTTCACAGTGAGCCTACACTAACATTCGCTAGTTGTTTAACACACACCCATCGTATCTTTAATCCCTTGCTGACAGTCCCACAGTTGAAAACCGTTTTAACAAGCCATTGTTTCGGAGGTTAGTGTCTAACCTTGATTTTCTGTCTTTGTTGTCTGACCATTTCCTCTTTCCTCTGTTTTAGCAGCTCTATATTTCTCTCATGCTTGGCTTTTTCATTCTCAGAATCTCGCTCTAGTTTTTTCTCGTATTCCCTCAGCTGATTTTCCAGTCGTTTCTTCTCCTCAGCTTCATACTCTGTCAACCAATGCAATAAGTCAATAACATACGATGAGCTGAAACTGATTGTCAGCTAATAGGTACACAGTTGTCATGGTGTAGCAATTATCACATCTGCCTAACACGCAGAAGGTCCCCAGTTCGATCCTGGATGACAACATACGCTTTTTTTTCTGGACAAGTAACTCATTTTACCTTGTACAACAAAGGTGCTCTTTCACTGTCTTAAATCAAGTTGTCACCTATAAGAGTCACCCTTTATCACTCACCCTCTTGTTCTCGTTTCAGTCTCTCAGTCTCTGCTTGTTGCTGCTGCTCTAATTTACCCTTGACCTCTGACAGCTGATCAGCGGCAGCATTGAGCTGTTCGATCGACTGATGATCAGGAGCATGCTCTCTCAGTTTAGATGCCATTTCCTACAACGAATGGTATGAAACTCATGGAAGAGAACGCGTATTAACATGGCAGTTTAAATGCAACAAGGTTATAGAAAAAGCAAGTGTAGTGGATCAACGCCAAGGGAAGGAAGATACCGTTTACAAGTCTGAATAAAGAAAATGTTCAACAAAAATATAGAAATAGGGTCTCAGAGTGCAGTTTGACACCTCTGTCAGCGAGCGTTAGTGCCATTATTGCGCAATGATAGAGGCCCGAATGCAACGACCTCTATTTAGAGCTAGGGAAGACCGGCAAAGTACTTCTTATAACTTCAACTTTCTCCAATATTACATTCAATTTTGAGTTCTACCTGATGTTATGAGGGGGTGAAGATCATTAGGTTACTAAGTTTTAGTAATTATATCCCATTTTCTTTCTATTAGAGCCATTCGGGCCGTAGTTATTCGAGTGATCGATATTCGTGTTTTTGGAAAAAGACCACTCGCCATCGCTAGAATAAACGCGGAGTTGCCTCCCTTTGAGAATTGGGAACAAACTCAGAAAATGCATCTACATTCGATTGTGACATAACCCCTTTAAACAACCTAAACCCATTATTTGACTTGGAGGGAGAGAAAAAGCCGAATCTCACATGTGTATGTCACCAACTGTTCTCATTTTCGAGATCAAGTCAAACTAACGCCCCTATATGAGGTAGTGTATCAAGTTTATTCCCAGTTCATGGCGTGCGCACATACCTTATAGTGTCTCTGTTTGAGATCAAGTTTGGCTTGAGCGTAATCAACCTCCCAGTCAGCGAGAGCTCCCTTCTCTATCTTCTTTTGTTCCGCTGCCAACTTTCTCTCAAGGTCAGCCATCTCCAACTGTTGCTCATTGAGTAAATCAGTTCGTCTCTGCTGCAGCTCTTCGGGTGAAAGATTCTCAGCCTGGTAAGCGAGAGCGTAATTGGTCATGATGTCATAACTTTGTAAGGAATGAGAAATAATTTAGTGATGGGATACTATTGAGTTCGCAAGATTGACCATACGCTTGTGGAAGATACTTGCAACAGAGAGAATGATGGATCCATTTGGTCTAAAATGTAAAACTCAACACTCAAGTCGCGCTTGTCAGCTTTTCACACTTGGCAGCACGATCTGTAATGCATCTCTTAAATAACTGTACAAACTACCTAGCAACATACTTTCAGTTGAGTGTCAGTGTTGCTATCAGGAATCAACCTACGTAGGGTGCAGGGCTGGAATGATATATACTGCGTGATATATCAACAATATATATCGGTGATAGATATAATTTAGAAAAGCAATATTTAGGATATTTTTAATAGTTTTGCTTATCCATTAATTACCCTATTACCGAAGGTTTATTAGACAGGTAAACAAGGAGATAAAAGAATTACAAGTGACTTTATTGGTTGACAACTGGACAAAGATAATTTTTAGTTCAAAACTAATGTTCATCAGGCAGTGTAGAGAGCATCTTTAGTACATTTGCTGTGGGGCAGTGTAGAGAGAATTTTTAGCACATTTGGTGTGGCAAAAATATCACCTGATATATTTGATACGATGTTTTTAAAAATATTGATATTTATGCCAACCCTGGTAGGGTCTAGTTATTAACATCCAAACACGTCTTACAGTAGTGGAAATGACTAAGATACACAAGCTACTGAATGTAGATTATGAATCTT
>Ga0224501_10002022_pt1 | contig 15825 bp, 10 predicted proteins | sample SF_Oct11_sed_USG_4_FD_169105 | JGI IMG/M metagenome (GOLD analysis project Ga0224501, IMG submission 169105) | Sediment microbial communities from San Francisco Bay, California, United States - SF_Oct11_sed_USGS_8_1 | ecosystem: Environmental > Aquatic > Marine > Sediment | place: USA... | reverse complement strand
TCAGAAAGGAGACCAGCCTTTCTGGAGGGGCTTCGTCAGTGATACACACGTAGGTTATGTCCTCGCATCAACTAATTTTTATGACGTCACCAAATCGTGCCCTGATAATGCTATATCCCAACCGAAAGATATAACCCGGTTTATACAAGTAAAATGCGATACATGTGGTATTAGATATTCAAGTAGTGGAATGATAAGTACCTTTAGAAGCCATTTTGTACAATTCATACTTTACAATTTTCAGTGCAAGTGACTATTGATATGACAGTGTCAAATAAACCCGTCCTCTTTCATATGACCACCGGTTCAAAAGAATTCAACAAACACGTCAAAGCACAAAACTTTTGTTGGAAAAAGTGAATCTCCTAAAAAGTTTCTAGGCCAATTTTTGTCCCAAATGATTTGATATAAGAAAGGAATAGAGTAGCCATGACACTGGCCATTCATTTTCTGCACCCTCCCAGTTATTTTTGGGCTGATGAGTGAGGTGGATCCTCAGACGAGTAACCCATCAACCTATTAAAAACACCTCGCACAACATCCTACCATTTCCAGTATACAGTAATACTTACATTGGGATCTACTCCTGTTGGGTTGTGAGCGCACGCATGCAGAACAACGATACCTCCAGCTGGAATTTTCTGGAACATAGAATACAACATCATCCGCCCTAGTTTCCTGTTGACTCTGCTTCTAGAACTAACCTATGGGGCCATGATGCTTCAAACCAATAAGAGGCATGTTAGAAGTTACAACCGATTAGCCGTGCTTTCATCTTGAGAATCATTCTGAATGGATTGAACGTTTAGATAATAGGAAACTATGAAGCTATCTCCGCATGCCAAATATGCCGCTTTTAAGAACTCATTTTAAAATCAATCAACATTCATTACGTAAGCACTTTCCAATAATTTTTTGTCATGACCTACTTGTCGGGCGATGGTTGTAGGCAACTTCTTACCGAAAGATCTTCCATTGCTCCCTTGAAGTCCATACCACATGTGTTTGGGTCATAGTATCTGTATGTCTGCACATCAATGCCCGAATGCCTACAAAACACTTCACAAGCTCGAGATTGAATGATGCTAGTGTCATGGTATTTCTCAAAAGTGATCATTCTCATACTCCCTGCAGAGACACCATGTACAATCATGCTTCTCAGAGGACACTATCTGACGATGAGGTTAGAGGAGCGGTGGTAGAAACCAAAGCAGGATAAGTCACAGTAAGATAACTCCCGTGTCATGTAGTGCGAAGTCAACTGCAATGGTTGCAATGCAGAGATAAGTGGTCATCTCTGCAAATGGTTAGTAGTTGCTTTGTTATCCTTGTTATCTATACCTTTTTAGTTGGTCGAGCTAAGGGGCCTGTGCGGTATGCATATAATTGCTGAGTGTTATGCGATTTCAATTCCTACGATAAATAATACAGAGCTCTAAGAGTCTGGTACCACCATTAGACCAGAGATCTGCAGTCCTGGGTTCGATTCCGCAAGCTGCACCACTTTCTGATTTGACTGTAACTTGCAATTTGTTGTAACTATCTTCCTGCCTGGAGTGCAAGTCAGCACAAGTCTATATAGAGGATTGCCGGCAGGAAGAGGATGCAACCGTAAAACATTGCTTCCATGGAGCAATGTGTCAATCAGTATATCACGCCTGGTACATGTGCAGGGAAATAGGTAAGAAAAAATCTTAATAACCATACCACAATGCTGCCTATTGTTATAGAAGCACGTTTTTGTTCAGACAAGAAAAAAACATTCAAGCTCACATTCTATCTCCATTGTGTTATTTAATTGGCCTTTATCTGAAAGTTATCCTTGAAAAGACTTGATAGTACACTCAAACAGGATATAATACAGAGCTAGATTACGTTTACGCCGGTAAACCTGGACAGTGGAGACTCACTTGAAGATTGGAACATGATTTCCCCATGTCGGTGATGGGAGCCAAACAGTTTTGTTGCTGTGGTATTTGGACATGAAAGCGGCTCCTATTCTGAGAGCTCCCGTTCCTAAAAGATATTCAAAGACGAGCGGTAAAACTTCTAAAGCGCCCACCGATAAAAAGCAACAATAAATTTTAAACAACATCTCACCGTTCTTCACAGTGTGACCTTTTGCCGTCGTCAGGACAAAATGGATAAATTCTTGAGGTTTCCGTCATTAGTCCTTCCAAAATTTCCCCGATATATTTACTCTCTCTCCACTTGTGATTAAACCCTTACCTGATATGCTCTGCGTGGTAGCATTTCGTCCCGAGCTAATGACCTTGGAGTCATTACCAAATGCAAGTTTAGCTGCACCGGTGCAGAACTCAGGAACGCCGGTGATGCCAGCATACTCGTGGTCCAGGTTCTCCTTGGCCATCATCTCCTCTGCCTGACACAAAAATGAGACGCAATAGAATAAAGGCCCACTTTTATTTACAATGAAGGAATGAAGCTGAATCTTTTGATAGTAGTTATCAAAAGATAGCGGTAGACGAGAAAGAATGATTAAATATTATCAAACTACTGGCAAAGCTCGCTGCTAGCAAAGAGTGGCTTCATAGCATAAACTAAATCTCCCAAGTAGTTTGTAATTCAGATGGAAACTATGGAAATATAGTCGTCAATGGAAAACCATGCGTCGAAGCAATTTGTGGTGATACCTTTCTGACAACAGGTAGAACGTATGGCTTGCCATTCTCATCTCTGTAGGCTCCCACACCGAGATTGACCTTCTTTGGGTTAGTGTCTCGTTTGAAGGCTTCAGTCACACCAAGAATGGCATCTGGTGGGCCCATCTCTACATCAGACCACCAACTCCTGTTCAATGAAAACATTGAAAAGGCTTTGATTTATGTTATACAACAATTACAATGTACACTCCTGTTAATGTTAGTCCTGTAACTTGCTTGTAACTATAATATAAACTCAAGTCAAGGCAAAACTGAAAAAACTTTCAACTTTAGCCTTAGGTCAAACTCAAATGTTAAGTTTAAGTTTATCCTTAATGAGTTAATCAAAGCGAATCAAACTCAACTCTCATTCAATGAGTTAAGACTCCCGCCTCGGTCACCCACCTCCCATCCCGGTCACTGACCGTCTCTGACTTGGAGTGGAGCTTGAGACTGAGAGTGACTCAGTGAGACAACTTGAACTTGACAGAAGACTTCACTTCACAGTCTGACAGTGACAACCGCGTACTCAAAATTAATAACTTTGTGCAGAAACAGGTACGTTCCACCTACTTTTGCCGGAATTGCAGTCCCGATGCATGTCTTGTGACATTGGCTCCTCTGAGAAGGCTTGTCAGTATGTTCGCGCGGGTCATTCCAGCCATTTTCACGCAGCGGTCTAGTAGCTTGCAGGGAAGTAGTGGTTTCGCTTGTGCAAAGCCTTTTCCGGTGAGATACAGCCCTCAATGGCTCTAGGTCGAGTATACTGGAATAGCTATATACCGTGGAATACTATATACTGTCTTTTGATTGGTCACATTCGAGATTAGACGCCTATAGTCGTCGATGTAATTGCGACAGGCTTGAATGGTTATGATTGGTCTAAACTGGTTGGCAGGTTTCAGCTGCTCTTTGCCTCAACTGTTCACGCCGGTTGGCAGACCGAGAGGTTTTCGTGACACCTTTGAAGGCAAGTACAATTCGACATTCGCGCTGAATTATTGACTTGAGCGTCAGATTAATAGGTAATCTCCAGCTTTCCTTTCCCCAGAAACAAGCTTTTGGTGTTCATAATTCAAACGAATCAGTCAAACTAAAATAAAATTGCATCGACCGGGCCCCGGCGCATGATGATTCAGTTCACTCCGTAGTCCGTTCATTTTGGAGTTTGGTTTGTGACTTGTGTCTTGTCACTGGTTCAACTTCCAAGTCACCGCCAAACCAGAACCAGCATCATTTTAATAAATCAGTTTCGGAGTGATTCAGTAAGTCCTATTCCATAATACACAGTCGAATCGGTTCATACGCCACACGGCACTGGACTAGTAGGGTAGACCGTTGTCGGTTGTTGTAGCTTCGGGAGTAGGACTAGGAGTAGACAGTACCGAGTAAGAACTACAAAAGAAACCAAATTACCAATCCAAATCCAATGCGTCTCAGTCTCAAAGTCAAACTACTATAGTCAAACGCGTGTTGAATTTGATTGAGAATGGCTAAGTATGAGTCTTGGCTCCCTCGCTCACACTGTGTGTGTCTCTGTCAGTGTCGTATGCACCTGTGACTGTGAGTGTATCACTATTATTTTTTGGTGGGTTGGGAGTGGATGATTCACTTGATATGTAGGATAGAAACTTAAAGTAACTAGTCTAGTGAGTCAATAATCTACTTGATTACCAGATATACGGTACTGCGGCTGTCTCTCGGTGCCAACACTTGTTCTACTTGGCCACCTTCCTTTAAACCATTGCTTACATTTCATTTTATCTTTGCAGGACTAGTTCAAACAGCGAGATCTGTTCTGTATCATACTGCTGGAGAAGACTAGACCATACAGCCGTTGCAATGCTTCGACTAAGGACGTTAAACAAATTGGCTACGGCCGCATTGACTCAGAAAACCGCTGCCAAAAATATAGGATATGCTAGCATAACACAAATGCGACAGCAGAGCACAGCAGCCTCCGCTGCAGCTGAGCCGTTTTTGAGCGGAAGCTCCTCAAACTATATCGAGGATATGTATGACTCTTGGCAGCGGGATCCAAACAGCGTACATAAGGTACAGTGGATCACTGCGAGTGTCTGCGAGTATCTGGATTATCATTCTCATGAAATTGTTGATTCACGCATTCGACTTAGTTTTTGCCATTGTAGGTCATCAAAATGGACCTGCCAGTTAACAGTCTATGAGGGCCTAATAAGCGTATTAGAAATTTACTCTAGTAATGAGTTGAGCTCGGTGGTTGCGCACGAGATGGGTTACATTCACATCAGTGGCATCTTCCAATTTTTATGAAGACTGGGTACTAGATAGTAACAACTAACTGTAGGTTATAGCCATCATGGTCTTTAGTAACCTCAAATGTGACCAGTTTGTCAACAGGTCACTAGTTTACTGGCGATTGGCATAACTGTGAACCTTGTCTAACCTTTTGTCCAACGGCATTGAAGGCGACTTGGCCGTAATCCAAACTGAATGGAAATCTCCCAGACTAGTTGAATAGCTTTGCTAACTATTCTGATACCAGTGTAATTAGCGAAGCAACGGTTATAATACTCGGTACCGAATGAGAAGGTTAAACTATGTGAAAGTTGAGCGGATTGTATGACTAGCAGCCATTGCAATCGCATCGGTGTTTACATGGGGTTTTTAGGCTATTGAGTATATTGCTATGTCAATGACATGTGAAGGCTATGGTGAATGCCCAAGAGGGATTTCATTAGAGTGTGGTCAGACTACAGGGCCAAAGGCCCATTTGTTGGACTCTCATCACCTCATCAAGGTGACTCGTGGCATATTAAACCCATGCCAGGACAACGCACCATGCTTATCTCCCTTGGGCTATACAAGGACACAGGGCAGTCTTATGACATCAGCGGCAGATTATAAGTGATATGAAGGGCACTTTACCTGCAATGATCTTTAGACGCATATCTTGTGTGTAAAGAGTAGAGACTGAGTGAAAGAGTGAAGGCAAAGTTCCTGTTTTGCCCACTATTCTTCCCCATTCCAACCAGCATTTTTAACGACTGCAACGGGTAAATGTGCTCCAAATGACCACCGAGTTCTAGTCTCAACCGATGATGCCGTAAACCAGGAATTCAACCTGTTCACTCATCAGATTTCATAATTTACCGGGACCACAAACAACAACAATCCCAGGGGCAGGTGGTGGTTTATTTTGTTTATTATCAGGATCTGTGTAAGATCCTGTCATTTGCCACCATCTTGACTGTGCATTCAAATAACTGTTACGTGGATAGATTTGCACAGCGATAACTTACACAGGATCATAGCTCAAGCTGTGTGAAACTCCTACCATATTACGTCTTATCTGATGTGTTCATTGCGTAATTTGCCACCTGCCTCTTCGGAAGGTCCATCTCCGAGATAAGGACAGATGTGTCTGTCCCTGTAAGCCTGGTGTCATTCTATCCTTACATATCATGGGTTAGTCGCATGTACATTGATATTTTCTACATGTATATTGATATACTTGGGTAACTCTATTTTGCTGCGCTGTTGGGTGCATGTCGGACTGTCTCGGGTGGTGACGCTCAGAATTCGTGCCGCAAGGTACAGGTATGCATGGGATTTTGATCCAATTAGTTCTGAGTAGAGGTTTGCTTGATAACCCAGTTCAACAATCAACCACCTATTAGCACTGCTGATAATTATTTTCTCTGCAGTAAATCCGGTATGAACTGGGGATTTCCATCCCTTGAGGCCCATAGTACTAACCCAAGGCATTCCCATTTCCTAGTGATAGTTGAGGGAGTATTCATAATGGTGTTTGTGAATGACTTTTTTTCACATTCAGAAGTTATGTTGTAGTCCTGGGATGCGTTTTTCCGCGCTGCCAGTAACGGCGCTCCTCCAGGTGGGGCACATGCCAAGGTACCCGGTTCCGGCAGCCCGGTCATTATGACAGCGCTCCCCGGTCAGATCAGCAAGAAGGAGCTGGCTGATCATCTTTCTATGCAGGCGCTCATCAGAGCCTACCAGGTAAAAGTTCCCCCTTCATTCCAACCCAAGCCCACTCATTCACCACAATACCATTCGATACTATTGGCTTTACGGCTCCATTCAGCTGGTGTCAGTAATGTATTTTTGGTCCAGCTGATTAGCCAGTATGATAAGCTGGTGTCATGGGTCCTAATGGTAGGGTGTTATGCCTTTAACCAGTCTTCTGCAATTCGCTAGATGCCCACCTGTAGTGATAGCTGGGCTATTTTTTTTAGCAAACCAACTTGTTGGCATACTGTTTTCTCATTGTAGGTGGCAGGCCACCATATAGCTAAACTGGATCCTCTGGGCATCAGCATGGCTGACCTAGACCACTCAATTCCGGAGAGCATTCGTATGGGAACCTATGGACTAGGTAATTTCACTGGACAAATTCGGAAGAGGGTCTGGGGAAATGAAAGTACCGACCTAGCGCCCACATGTAAACCATAAAACTCTGGGAGTATTTAAAATATGTGAACAGGTTAATGCTTGGCTTCAATGAGCTAGCTTGGATGCTTTGGCTTCCAAGGGGTTGTGCATGCAAAACTTTCCTGTTGATTGCTGTATTGTTTTGTATATACAGTTGTCAATGTTATCTGGTTAGTAGGTACTGCAATTGAGGCTGACTGTTCACTTTGACAATTGAAACTAACTGCTTTATTGGATAATTATTCAAATCAAACTACAGAGAATCGATGAATGGAGCACTGGATCCTGAACACCCTGGATATAGTCATATTCAGGAAACCGCACATGGTTGTACTCGGATTGTGAATTCATTTTGGTGTTATCATTCATCCCAAAACGGTCACACTAACTTGGATAGCTCAGCACTGGCGAGTTACATAATTGTTTACATTTGCCACTCAGTCAATTAGCTGTCAGGGGTCAGGGGTCAGGGGTTGTAGAATCTGAACAAACAAAAAAAACTACAAAGCTCAACCATCACTTCAATGAACCAGTCACCTTCCTGATGACTAAAATGCTGCTATGGTGTTTAAGGCGAATCCGACCTGGACAGGGTCTTTAAACTTCCACCAACGACACACATCGGAGGCCAAGCACAGGAGATGACTCTACGTGAGATTATAAACAGACTGGAGGTAGGCGCTATTCCCCTCTATCCCTGCTACAAAGCTGTTTTCAAGACATTCCCTGCCCCATCTAATAAATTATGTGCAATGCAGTGACATGGATCAGGCACTGACGTTGAAATGATGTATTAAGCAGTAGTAGTTGTGTCAAATACGTCATAACCACAACGGGCTTTTTATGGTTTATTCTGTGGTGTAACTAGTAGGTCTTGAGACTGTTTTTAGTAAGTCTGGCGGTATCTTGCATGGGCTGTGTCAATGAACAGCAAAAATGACTGGCCTTCTCAGAACACAGCCTCTTCTAAACAGGAGCTTATCTGGATACAGACTTTTATCAGGCAATCCAAGCCAAGTTCTACTTGCAAACTACACGTATTGATCTTTCCCCTGTTTCAATCATAGATACACAATCACAAACAAGGTTTCAATACCCGCTCGTTCATTTGTGCAAATAAAGGCTGCAGCGACTAGGGACACGCTAGGATTCAGCCTTGTGTGCTTCTAGACGACACCCCTCTAGAGACTGCTTACAATGCAGCCGTCGTTCGGCTCACATAACCTACTCATTGTTAAGAACTTGGTTCTCCATGGGTCTATCATTGTATTGAGATCAGCTAGTAGCTACACTAGTAGTGTACTGTGTGCTATCTCCGTAACGTAACGAGGCCTGGGCATGCCATTTCTGGGTGTGTGTTTAGCGTCAATTTTGCCTAAATAGGCCCACTGGTCAGTAGTTCCTCAAAACATTTATGTGGCTCCTCACTGTTCAACTGTTATCAATTTTCCTGTTCAAATGTTGCATCATTAGAATCTGAAAGCGATTGAGGAAGGCATTGATGCTCTGATTGTTTCGCTAGTTTGTTTTTTGGGAGGAGTCATCATAGCTTATGCGTATAGAGTATGTGCCCGCTGAGATTGGAATGTCTGTCTGACATTTATTATTTGTACATGTATATAATCTAGCTCAGGGCAGCCGCAATAAAACCCTATGCGGGATGCTAATATTAAAATGTTCATATTTCTACTGTTGATAGAATACCTACTGCCAAACAATTGGTGTGGAATACATGTACATCAATGACCTGGAGCGGCGACGCTGGCTTAGAGAGCGATTCGAGACACCCAACTGCATGAGTCTGGACAATGATGAGAAGAGAGTGCTCATGGCAAGACTCGTTCGGTATGTGATGCGGTGACACCGTGATACCGATTGCTGTCTGGGCCTAATGACTCCCTGTATGTTTGACATGTGTGATGCAAAGCCATCGAGGGGCTTTGACTCGCTATAGCCCGCTGCCTGTTGTTGAGTTGATTTACGAAATCGGTGCGGTTGGTAGTATGCATTGCTAGTTGAAGCTGGCATATTGGGTATTAGGCTATTGGCGTCTTAGTATTGGCTATAATCAGTAATTCGATTGCTGTTATGCAATGATGCAGTTCATAGACCCTAACCATTTCTTTTCTACTAGAGTAATGAACCATTAACTAAGCTGTGGCAGCCTTATCAATAGATTTATGCTGTATTGCTCGATTATTAGCTCGAACTCCTGACTTGACAGTGGTGATAATCCTTCTCCTACTTAACTCTTTATCACCTGAGATGACAATGACACTAGTACTGTACAGTACAGGGATACTTGACCTTTACAGGAAGGATGAGCATGCGTTTTTACCCCGGCAGTCGCTGTCTATCCATAGATCCTATGTCAGTAGTCAGCCGAGCTATATGTCTCTCCCACTTGTTGCAGATCGACGCTGTTTGAGCAGTTTTTGGCAAAAAAATGGTCGTCGGAGAAGCGTTTCGGTTTGGAGGGATGCGAGGTGCTCATTCCTGCGATGAAGACCATTATCGATCACTCGAGCGCCAGGGGGGTAGAGAGTTTTGTCATGGGGATGCCTCACAGGTCAGTGCTCCCACTGCTCCATCACCTACTATTCTGTAATGTTGTAAAGAACCAGTTACTTTGGTGATGCACTAGGTGCTTAAAGCTAGTGGCACAAATATGTCGATGGACAGTTTGATTTTACAATAAACATGTCCTTCTGCCTTTTAGGGTAAACAAACCTTTGACAGTGACAAAAAGAATGAGTCTTATTTGGTCGATGTACCACAACAACCAGCCATTTTATGGCTAGTCTTGAGTTATAGCCGTCAATCTAGATGGGCTAGTAGAAATGTAGATGAAAATAAGGCAATATGACTAGGCTCGCCAAATCTAGCATCTCCCAGTTTTACCAACTAAAACCATTAATGCCTCCTCTTCAATCATGATTGTTTTGCATCGTCTCTCCCCCTTCTTCCAGACACTTTAGTTTGGGATATATCCTTGAATCCTACCCTGGTATTGTAAGGCATCCTGGTTGAATAACCATCACAACAAATAAAATTTACAGATTTTATGACAATAATGTTAGAATCCTTCTGTATGCTCTGTATTCATTCATGGTTTTGATTCTATGATCCCATTATGTAATGAAGGCTTTTCTGCCTATGTAACTCTTCATTCCAACAGAGACCATATATTTGATTTCAATACTGAGGCGTTATATTTACCCAAGGCCATCTGTGTTTGCCAGGGGTCGGCTGGATGTACTGGCTAACGTGGCTCGAAAGCCGCTGGAGCACATCTTCTGTCAGTTTGACTCAAAGCTTAACGCAGCTGATGAGGGCTCTGGAGACGTTAAGTACCATCTGGGCATGAGTCATGAAAGAATCAATCGTCTCACAAACAAGATGATCAAGCTGTCGGTGGTTGCCAATCCTAGCCATTTGGAAGCGGTGGACCCAGTTGTAAGTCCTAGCGATTTTGCCAGCTTCTCCCTTGGAGGTGATTGTATCAATGAAACTCGATAAGCGTATCGAGTATAGATTATGAGTGGGTTAGTTCCAAGGCTTGTGCTCTGGTACATCCGATGATTTTACCCCCATGTTCTGAGAGTGATTGTATCTGTGATAGGCGGGGAGCGTATTAAAGAAGGTACAAGAAGAAGGTGTGCGCATTCTTTGGCTATGTCCTCTGATCAGGGTGACCGATTCAACATCAATCTATTGGCCTCCAACAACCTTCAGCTTTGAAGGTCATCTAGTCATCCAGCATCTGTGCAAAAGAATTGTTCCCCAAATTGCTTCATTGGATATCTCAGTGACTCCCTCAGATCTCTGGATGTCTTCAAGGAAGTTTTGTTGTAGCAAATTATTACAACATATGATAGGAATGTCATCATGATGCAATGACAGCTCGGGTGTCTTGTAGGGACTCAAATACAGATCGTGATGCTTGTTTGTCCCTATCGGTTTCAACACGCTTCTCTGACCCATGTTCGTCACCCGTATTGGTCTCAAACCAGCAGTAACTGCCGCATTCCGTTGTCACAACTAGAACTTCAGGCCAAGTTAACCACAAATTGATATCGCATATTTACTGGTTTGAACTGGGAGAAGTTTGAGTGGGACTTTACAGAGACATACATACACGTATGTCACTGGGACTTCCCACACTAATAGTTTCTGGGCTTGCTATTCTGTTTTTCAGTCATGAACAGCAACCTTTATACGTACATTATGTGTATGTCTATAGACTATCTTAAAAGTGCCTCATTTCTGCTTTTACTAGTCTACCACTACGGGTTTAGGGTATTGTAGATGTTAGCCCAAGCCCTCCATCTGACGTGTTTGGCTGATTCTTGTCCGCGACTGCTTATTTGTTATTCATAGCTGGCCCCCATATCTGAGGCAGTTTGGGTATTCGCAACCTGTCGACGCGCTAGACAGTAGAAGCTTGCTCCAGGGATGGGTACCCAGTAAGGTTGCAAGAATACACAGCCTATGAAGTTGGGGAAATCCGCGCTGTGAAGGAATGGGGTATAAAGTGGTCCACAAACTTGATATGAAGTGTGTGAGGTAAAGAGGTTGGGGAGTTGAGTTTTTTTAAAAAAAAGACCCCAAATTGATGTCATTGGCACGCAAATACAAATGGGTTACCGTACAATCGTACAAAATTTCTTCCAAATTCCGAACGAGGATACCAAATACGTTTTTATTTCTGCAGTTCAATCAAATATGTCTGCCGCAGTTTTAGACAATCACTGGTGGTATGAACTAATATATAATATACCCATAGAGTTATCATCCTCCTAGGGATAACTCTATGAATATACCCGACATACTTAAATGCGCCCAAATCGCGCACTGAAGCGCTAGTAATACCGATGCAAAGTGAGCAATGTTTTCATTGAGTGAGTGAATGGCTCCCCGAGCGAGTCATTATACTTTAGTAGGTAGAATCACTAAAATTCCGGTTCCGTAGCAGGGTATGCAACTTCGCAACCTCTCTATTATCTACACCGGAGAGCAGCCATAGAATGCACTGCACTGCAGATGACAGACGCCCAATGCTAACTGGAAAATCTGGAAGGCCTGCGTACGAGTCATTATGTTTACATTCTTCACATCATCGTCTTTGAGCTCTGGGGTTCTGAACTCTCTTTAAGTATGTATCATTTTAAGTTCGGCTAGCTTTGCGACCGGATGCCGTTTTTCTTCTCCATCTCTGAGAAACTAACCTTCTTCATACAGGTGCAGGGCAGGGTTCGGGCAGAGCAGTTCTACATGGGAGACACGAATGGTGAGAAGGTGATGAGCATGTTGCTGCACGGAGACGCTGCCTTCTCTGGGCAGGGAGTGGTTTATGAGACCTTTCATCTTAGTCATCTGCCCAGCTACACTACCCACGGTGAGTCTCTGCGACTCTGGTGACTCCATGTGACTCTATGTGACTTCATGATTCTCATTCCTTCTTGTGATAGCGGTAGAGCGCTGAGCTCTCAACCCTGAGAACGTGGCATAATGGTCTCCTGCTGCCAGTGTGAGCTCCTCACATTCATCCTAGCGCAAAACAAAACTCACTATGCTACTGACCTGCCGCTCGCTCCTGGTGTTGCGCGCTAGGCTGCAACCGATGACAAAAGACAAGTAATTGACCCACCAACTTGACCATCACGGTGGAGATGTCACGTGTGAAAAAATTGCGAGTACGTCATCTTCACTACACAATATGAATTGGCATCATCAGCGGTACACGGTGCTTTTCATTTATTGCTGAATTCTTCTCACATGGTCAATGGAATAGCAATAGTAGAGGTTTCCAAACTATGCGTGCCAAGTCATGAATTCTAGCAACACACATGTAGGATTTCATGGTGGTATATGTCACGTCTGCCGTATTTGAGCTGAATGTGATAAGGCTACAGCGGATTCTTTCATTTAACTACCACCAACACCGCTATGCTGAGAATCTCATGCCGGGGGATGCGACCGCAACAGATGACAAATGACTTTGAGTTGCATATCTGGGCAGGTGTAGCCATGTCTTAAGGAATGTTATTTATGTCGTAATGACAGACCTAACAAATTGAGCCGTGATGTGTCAATGAATTGGTAGTGTCAGATCAAGTTGAATTGGTTTAAACCTTCGTAATGTCCATCCTTTTTACCTACATTTGTTAAGCAGACATTTTTTCGAATGGCGCAGAGTTGTTAAGGTTTTAGAACCAAAGTACACATAGATTGTAACATCGTAAGGCAAATTATTTGGAGTTGTCATACTCTGATAGTTTTACAACCAAGGATGGATAACTCCTAATAAAACACCTGTACATTTGTTCCTGACCATCCATGAATACGAATGGCTGAGGAACTACTCATCACACTACCAATTTTTTCTTCTTTAAAAATCCTCCTTTTTTGTGGCAATAATCCTTATCTGCTCTTGCTTGCAGGCACTGTGCACATCGTGGTCAACAATCAGATCGGCTTCACAACTGACCCGCGACTCTCGCGCTCATCACCGTATTGTACAGACGTGGCGCGCGTCGTCAATGCCCCCATCTTCCACGTAAATGCTGATGATCCGGAGGCTGTGGTGCACGTCTGCAAGGTTGCTGCCGAGTGGCGTGCCACCTTCCACACTGATGTTGTCATCGATTTGGTGAGTTTATTGTCACTGATAGCACGCTGCAATCAAAACAAAGGCGGTCTATTCCTGTGTCCCACCGCAATGGTAAAACTATAGTGGCTTCTCACAATAATGAGCTCTAACTCGCATAAGTTTCCAGTTTAAAGAATGGAGCTAAAACTTTCAGTCCTTGATCTTAGATGATATCTATTCCCCTTAACACAGATTTATGTAAGGAGGCTTTTAGTTTAAAGTGATATCTATGGGTAGAATAACTAGGTTCCAGATTAAAAGATCACTGTTTTGGCGACTTATAGTCCACCCTAACGACTTGTCAAGCAAAAACTCCGAGAAATTGGCTTGTTTGCGAATTTGTAAAATCTAATCGCCCAAAAATCCATCCCAAAATGTCCCAGGAAATTGCGCTGATAAAACTGTGTGCTCTGTGTCTTACAGGTATGCTACAGAAAGAACGGTCATAATGAGATTGATGAGCCCATGTTTACCCAGCCAACGATGTATAAGGCTATCAGTAAGCACCCTCATGTGCTCACACAGTATTCCAGCAAGCTGATCCAGGATGGCACAGTTACTGAGGAAGAGTTTCAGGTAAATTCGGCTTACTGTTTAGCGTACTAGGCTTAGGACACAGGTCGCTGGTCCAATTCATGCTTCTGGGGAATTTTTATCTTAATCTGTGTCGGATTGTATCGTCTAATGAAAAAATCTGTACATCTATTGAGCCACCTCCCCTATGATGCACGTGGACGTAAGCGCAAAGTCTCTTACAAATGCACCCCGGAAAATGCTGTGAGTGAATGACCCAGTTGGCCACTTTTGTTATATGACAGAAGACACGACAGACACGATTTCAGCGGGTCCAATCGACATATTTCATCTGAATGCAGTTTTACGGTTTATATTTTTAGCGCAAATAAAGAATCTGAGCTATTGGGAGTTTTTATACACCGGTAGTTTTAGAGCCAAAGGTGGATAACTCTCGATAAAACCAGCAACATCGATAGGATTTAATGAAATAATTTTCGGCTTATTCCACTGGTATTCTGAGTTTGAGGCTATGCCCACCACTTATTATTGTTACTTGTTCTTTGCAGAATGAAATTCAGAAGTATGAACAGATCTGTGAGGACGCTTATGCTCGGGCAAAGAAGATTACCGCCATTAAAAATGCTGAATGGTAGGTGCTGCGGACTTTGTTTTTATGATAAATGCACCCATTTATGACAATGGTAATATAAAAAGCTGTTGCAATAGTTGAAATCTCAAATATTGTGCATTTGTTGATTAAAACCTACCCACATTACTGCCATCTAGAGTGCTTGGGCTGGAAGTGTTCCTCGAAAATTGGTGCCATGCCGCCCTTTTCCCCATTGGTATCATTTTAATGACCTTTTAAATTTTCCGGTTGCCAGCATTGGCAGGTAGACCATTGTACACCCAAATGAGTGTTGTGCTGTTTGTTTGTTATTCTTTCTTTTTATGCATTACCCACTGCTCAGGTCTACAAAAATTATGCGCAGAAGTTTATGACTAATAAGCCCATAGTGATATTTTGTTATGGTTGTATACAAATATTAGCCGGTCTACCTGCCATAAGGCTAAGTTTGGGGCGTGTGGAAGTTTTGGGCAATTCCTAAAAAGCAGCTGTCCATAACTTGATTACCTACCATCTGGCAACCTTGCAAGGGCGCAGCACCGAAACGGGCCTAGAACTAGTAACAGTTCTCATTAGCTAAAGCTCATTTTGGTAACAATCTCATGGATCATAAGTGTATGTACTTAGATTAGATAATAACTATAGGTATATGTGAGATTATGTCAATAGGTACCTTACTTGCGGATTATGATTTTTAGATTCGCACTGCAAAATAAACTGTGTTTTAATTTATTTGTAAATCGCCCATGCTGTCAATTATGACTATTTAAATTTTTTCCACATACTCTCCTATAGAATTTTACAATGTAAATTTCTAACACTGCCCTTTTTACAGGCTGGACTCTCCCTGGCCTAACTTCTTCGATGAGAGGGACCCTATGCAGGTGCCCAGAACATCTGTCTCGGAAGATTGTCTTGCGCATATAGGCAAA
>Ga0224501_10002021_pt1 | contig 15828 bp, 12 predicted proteins | sample SF_Oct11_sed_USG_4_FD_169105 | JGI IMG/M metagenome (GOLD analysis project Ga0224501, IMG submission 169105) | Sediment microbial communities from San Francisco Bay, California, United States - SF_Oct11_sed_USGS_8_1 | ecosystem: Environmental > Aquatic > Marine > Sediment | place: USA... | reverse complement strand
TCAGCTCAACTGCGTAATCGGTGGCGTACATAGGTTCATCAATAACAGACTTGCATTTATCTGTTTTAAATTCAATGTGTTGGCAAACATTACAGAATAATTCTAATGTCTTGAGGGATGAGTTGATTCCTCGAATTAAAGGTTCCTTGGTTAGTTGCAGGTCTCTTTGATACCCTGAAGGAATTGAAAGAAGACTCTGAAGTTCAGTCATGCTGGATTGGATAATGGCATAATTAGCACGCATCAACTCAATTAAGTCAGGGTTTCTTTTATTAGGCATGATTGAGCTGCCTGTTGTCATGGTCTCTGGCAATTTCACAAAATCGAATTCCTGCGTGCTAAACAATGAGACATCCCAACAAAACCGCCTGACATCCAGCATACATTGGGATAAAGCAGAAAGCACGGCCAGCTCCAATTTACCACGACTGTTTTGGCAATACATTGGGTTGATTTGCAGGCGAGAAAAACCTAGTAATTCGGTGGTGAGTTGTCGGTTCAAATCCAGATTGACCCCGTAACCCGCTGCAGTTCCTAATGGATTTGAGTCAATTAATTCCAGAGCTGATTTCAAACCAATGATATTATCAATCATGGATTCTGAGAATGAAGCAAACCATAAGCCAACAGAAGAGGGTACTGCACGTTGCATGTGGGTATAACCAGGGATGGCAATATTTTTGGATTTTTCAGCCTGTTGCAAGCAAATGTGAGCACTCTGAATTACCGATGTTATAGCTTTATTGAGACTGTCCTTGAGATAAAGTCGTGTTGCAACCAGAACCTGATCATTTCTGGAACGACCGGTATGGATTTTTTTACCTAATTGACCTAAATGCTCAGTGAGGTAGGCTTCTATAGCAGAATGTCCATCTTCATATTCGGCGTTAATTTCAAATTGTTTAGTGCTTATTTCGGTTTCCAATTGAGACAAGCAATTCAGCAGAGATTGCAGTTCTTCAGGTGAGAGAATGCCTATTGATTCAAGTCCTTGAGCATGAGCTTTGCTGGCTTGTATATCATATTGAATCAGGCTTGCATCCAGTTTAATATCTTCGCCAGCCATATAGGACATCATATTTTTGTCAATGTTGATAGGGGCATTTTTTTGCCAGATAGGTTTTGTCATAATCTTAAACTCCTGTTTTGTCTTGTAAAAGACCAAGTGTTTGGTCAAGATTTAATGCATGATTGATATTTTGAAGGGCTTGAGAGGCAGCGCCTTTCAATAAATTATCCAGACAGCTCACCAGAACCAGATGGTTACCATTCACGGCAAATCCTCCAATGTGGCAATTGTGAGAATTGACCACTTGCTGTATCAGCGGTATTTCTTTGCAGATTTGTATTAAGGGATGTTTTTGGTAAAACTGTTGATACAAAGCCATCAGATTATCTTCCGATAAATGCATGGTTAATTGACAATGAATTGTCATGCTGATCCCGGCAAAAAATTCGGCCACATGGGGTGTAAATTTAACAGGTAAATCAAGATGGGTGGAGACTTCTCTTTCATGCAGGTGTCTGATCAATTGATAGGGAACAATATTATCTTTGAGATGAGCCGGATCATTGTTAAGACTGGGTTTTGTGCCAGCGCCGCTAAAACCTGAGATACCAAAGCATGATGGTGAACCTTTTATCCACGATTTGATTGGATGCAAGGCAAGTTGAATGGCGGTAGCATAACAGCCAGGGTTGCTGATTAAAATAGTGCTATTATTTTTTTTGTTGAATTTAACTGTGTTAATAAGTTCACCATGAATTTCAGAAACACTGTAGTGCCACTTACTGTCAAAACGATTATCTCCCGATAAATCAATAATGACTTTTGGGGCATGTTTTACCGCCAATAGTTTGTTAACGAATTTTTGAGATAAGCCATTGGGCAATGCCAATACCACGACATCTGTCTTTCTTTCCGCGATATCTTCAGGAGTCAGATTCTCAATCGCCAGTGTCGCATCGGTTTCTATCAGGGTTTGAATGGGTTGGCCAGCAAGTTGCCTTGAGCTAATCCATTCGATAGAGATTTGTGGGTGTTGATTGACCAGATCAAGCAGCTTTTGGCCAACATAACCTCTGCCCCCCACAATGCCCAGACTGTATTTTTGATTATGATCTTGTTGAACAGACATGAATTATTCTCCAGCAATTAAGGTTTCCGGCTTGTTGACCGCGTACTCTATGCAATTTTTAATTTGTTGCATATCAGTTATCCCATACCAAAAGACAATCCATTCACCTGATTTAAAGCATCCATCGCAGTGGTTAAAATAAAATTGATTGATGGTGTTGTTAATTCTTGAACGCCAAAATAATTGAGGAATATTTTTTTTCAATTCCTGCCAAACTGCACTGCCCAAACCTTCACCTTTGGCGCTATCATCAACCGCATACTTATCCAAAAAGGGGAATTCGGTTTCTTTTGTAACTACGGCTGCAGCGCGATAGCAATAGGTGATAAAGGCTCGAAACAAGCTATTCTGCTCAAAATAATCGGCAATTAATTTTTTTCCAAAGCCGGATTCAATCAACAGAGTTAGTTTGTTACGTTTGATTGTTTCAATCGTTTCATGTTGCATAATGGATTCACCTTTGCGAATCAAAGTGCCTGAACCTTTGTGGGTAAACAGTTCTTTGGCCAAATGTGACGGTCTGGTCATTGATACGGACGTGGTGGCTGGCATTTGACTGAGGATTTCTGCAATTTGCTTAATTTTGAGTCGCATTCCCCCATGAAGCCATTCTTTTGACATAAGTTGGTCGTAATCGGTCACCAGATTTATCGTTGAAATCAGCTGTTGCTGTTGATCCAAAACGCCACCAGTTTCTGTTAAAAAGATGATTTTATAGGGTTTTAGTGTGATGGCCAGGTGTCGGGTTGCCATGTCAGCGTTAATATTCAGTGATTGACCTTCTTTGGTTTCCGCCATAGAAGACAGGACAGGAATTGCACCATTTTTTATCGCCATTTTGATAGGGTCCAGATCAACCTGTGTCATTTCACCAACATAGCCTAACAGACGATTTTCACTGAATTTGCCCTGAAAAACACCAGAAGTAATCGATGCTGCCTTGACGCCCATAGATTGCAGTCTATTAGAAAGGTTGAGGTTTTCTTCAACAAAGGTCTTTTTTGCAATCGACAGTACTTGCGCATCAGTAACTCGCTGACCATCAATAAATTGTCCTTTAATTTTTGCTTCACTCAGCTTTCGATTAATCTGAGGTCCAGCACCGTGAACCACAATAGGATAGAGTCCGATTTGCTGTAAGAAAGCCAAAGAGGAACATAGGTTATCCATATCATTTTCTAAAATACCGCCGCCAACTTTAATCACCGCAAAATTAGTTTTACCAGCATTTACAAAGCGTTTTAAATATTGATCAATTTCCTTTGGGTTGGCCAAATTTGAAAGCAGTTGAATAATCGTTTCTTTGGTTGTATTTGACTGCGATGTCATATTTGATAAGACCTGATTCATAGTGATTCCTGTGATGATTGCGCGATAATTTTGCAGTATTGCTTTTCAACTTCAACGAGTTGATCAATGTTTACCCATTCATTGGCAGTATGTGCCTGTTCAATATTTCCTGGCCCGTATACAAGGGTAGTGAGACCTGCTTGTGAAAACAGGCTGGCTTCTGTCCAAAAGTTAACGGGTTCGCCGATAGAAATGCCTAACTTTTCAGCCAGATTTTTTGCTTCTATTATCGACTGTTCAAAGGGTTGGTTAGCTGCGGGTAGGGTAGGGCCACTGAATCCTGAGTGAATTTCGATTGAATCTGTTGATAAATTACCCATTTTGACAATATCTTCAAGAATCTTTTGGGCGTTTTGTCCAGGTAACGGCCTAAAACCAAAAGCCAATTCGCAATGATCAGCAATCATATTTGCTTTAATCCCGCCTTCAATTTTGCCAATATTAAATGGCATACCAACCAGTGATTCATAGGCGTGCTGATTTGCCTTTACCCAGGCTAAAACCGCTGTCATCCAATGTGATGCTTTATGTATGGCATTGTCATATAGCGCTCTTGATTCTGAGGCATGACCAGAAACCCCCTTAAAAATAGCCCTTGCAGATTGAATACCTCTGTGTGCGACACGAGCAAGTGCCTGAGTGGGTTCTGCCACAATCGCGGATTTGTATTTGGGTTTTGTTGCTATAAATGCCTTAACCGCTTCACTATTGCCGTGTTCTTCATCGGAACTAAACAGTAAAGCGACATCTCCTTTTGTCTGATTAACCGCAGATAACATACAAGCTGAAGCTCCTTTGATGTCACAAGAACCCAAGCCATACACTTTGTCATCTCTGACGACCATTTCAAAAGGGTTACTGTTCCAATTTGCTGCAACAGGTACTGTATCAATGTGAAAGTTAAACAGTTTGTCAGGGGTTCCCCTTTCAGCCAATAAAGCCAAACAGCCATTGCCTGCATCTATGATTGAAAAATCAAAGTCAGTCAGTTGCGATTGGAGATACAAGAATATATCGCTACTAGCAGTGATATTCCGTGGCGGATTTTGCGTATCAAAGCTGATTAATCGCTTTAAATGCTGTAGTGTCAGTGATAATTTGGTTTGATGGTTCATGGCTTTCTCGCTATCGAATTTGAGAGTCGGTTAGCCGCCATAACGGAAGATTTGCCAAACAATTTGATAAAGCCAACGGCTTCTTCAATGTTCCATGATGCAGATTGTGCGTAAACGGAATTTGAGTCGATTAAAATATTTTCCGAACAAACTGACACTGCTTGAGCCTGTCCCGAAGTCAGATTGATGGTTACCACCCCTGATACCATATTTTGTGAGGAGTAGAGGAAAGCCTCCAGATCATTTTTTAATGGTTCGTAAAAAAGTCCTTCATAAACCAGTTCACTCCATTTTTGTCCAATTAAAGATTTAAATCGGTTTTGTGATTTAGACAGTACAGCTTGCTCTAAAGCTGTGTGTGCTAGATGAATGACATGCAAAGCCGGTGCTTCAAAAACAATTCTTCCTTTTATTCCGATAGTGGTATCTCCGGTGTATATTCCTCTGCCAACACCATATTTACCTACAATATGATTTAATTTTTGAATTTGAGATTCGACACTGTGATTATTATCAAAAGGCTGGTCATTAATGGCGGTCAAAATACCTTGATTAAATTCCAGAGTAATGGCGCAGGGTTTGAATATGGAATTCTCAGGCGCATTGGTTAATACATAACTTTCACTGCCAGGTTGTTGCCATTGATCAATCTCAGAACCAGATATTGTTGCCCCCAGCAAGTTGGTATTTATAGAATAAAGAGAAACTTTTTGTTCAACTTCATGACCTCTTTCATGCAAAAACTGAATTTCATAATCTCTGACATGTGCCGTCATTTTCTGAATTTCACGGATCGGAGAAATGATGTTGTAGTCACCCAGTGACTGTACAGACAAATCAAACCGAACCTGATCATTGCCCATTCCGGTACATCCGTGCGCAAAATTTTTGGTGCCCAATTGGTCGCAAATTTTCAGGCAACTTTCTACAATCAGATATCTATCGGAACAGAGCAGGGGGTATTGATTTTGATACCATTGGCCACTTTGAATCAATGGAATAATCACCTGTTCCCATAATTGATTTGTAATGTTAACTTCAATGTGTTTGACAGCTCCGAGCTTGTAGGCTTTCGCTTCAATTGCTTCTTTTTCTTCCAGGGTTATTCCGCCAGAATCTACAAAAACGGTGGTAACTTCATATCCTTGTTCCAGAAGATAAGGAACACAAAAGCTGGTATCTAATCCACCAGAATAAGCCAATACGACTTTTTTATCAGTGGCGTTTGTTGCAATGTTGGTCATGTGGGTCTACCTCAATTTTTTGATTGGTTTCGTCTTTGCTAATTTATAAATCTTGTGTAATCAGATTTTCCATAATGGCTTTTTGCACATATAGTCGATTTTCTGCTTCGTCTATCGCAAAACAACTGGCGGAATCCATCACAGAATCTGTGGCCTTTATGTTTCTTCGTAAAGGCAAGCAGTGAGAAAATAAGCCGTTATTGGTCAAGGACATTTTGTCGTCATCGACAATGAAATGCTGATATTGATCTCGAATCGGTTTCTCTTGATCCCATTGGCCAAAATAGGGTAGTGCCCCCCAGCTTTTGGCATAGACAATGTCGGCGTTTTCGTAACCTTCTTCTATGTCGTGAGTGATGTTAAAGCTGCCACCATATTGCTCGATATTTTCCTTGGCAATATCAAGATAACGTTGATCCAAGAGATATGATTCATTGGGGCAAAGCAAGGTTACATCCATACCAAATTTGGTTGAAATTAGTAACGATGAATTGGCAACAGCTGTATTTAAAGGTTTCGGGTGATAAGTCCAGGTTAACAGGTATTTTTTCTTTTGAGGTTTTCCAATTTTCTCCTGAATAGCTTGCATATGAGCCAATTCCTGACAAGGGTGTGTAATAGTTTCCATATTGATGACGGGGACTGAAGCATATTTTGCAAAAGCCTTAATCATTTGATCCTGTCGATCAATTTTCCAGTCTTCAAATTTTGGAAAAGATCTAATTGCTATGATGTCACAATAGCGAGAGAGGACTCTTGCCGCTTCGATTACATGTTCTTCTGCAATGCCATCCATTTTTGTGCCTAGTTCGAACTCTAGCGGCCAGGCTGATTTTCCAGGTTCAAGTACTATCGCGTGTCCGGACATTTGCCAAACACCCAGTTCAAATGAGGTTCTTGTTCTTAAACTGGGATTAAAAAATAGTAGGGCAACCGATTTGCTTTTCAGGACATCACTTGATGCCCCCGATTTAAACTCGTTTGCACGATTAATCATTTGTTGTAGCTCATTCTGTTTCCAGTCAGCAGTGGTAATAAAGTCTTTCATCAGTTTTACTCTCTCGGTCAGTTAGTTTGTCATTCATCAGCAAAATATTCAGGCAAAAAAAAACCCGACTTAAAGTCGGGTTTTTCGATTTCAGTATATAAAAAATACTATCCATCATACCCGATAAAGCAGGTACGACGGCGGCGAACGATTTCAAGAGCAACAGACATATCAGAACGATTAGCAAAAGCCAAAACGGTCATTTCTTTGTCATTTGTCAAAAACAGTTGTTGCTGTGTCATGTTCTTTTCGTTCATAAAAAGTTGTTAATTTTCAGTGATGCATTTATAACTTTATTGGGCGCCGATTACAATGAAACCAACAAACCTTTTTGGAATAAAGAGTTTATATTTTTACTAGACAAAAATATAATGACGTCATTGTCATTATCTATTTAAGAGATAGTGGCAAATATTGTATAAATTTTTGTTTTTCTCATCCAAATGAGGTCTATACTGAAATAAGGATGAAGTAAGATGTAGAAGTATGGAGTAGTAATGTACAACAGGGATGCAGTATGAAGAATTATACCTATCTAAAACGTGTCAAGGTTGACACAGACCAGTTAAAAAAAGGGATGTATGTAGCCGAACTTGATAAACCCTGGGAAGCATCATCTTTTTTATTTCAGGGGTTTCCTATTGAAACTGATGACCAACTCAAACGTATTGGCAAAGAGTGTCAATATGTCTATGTTGACTTTCCAACTCGGCAAGAATATGAAGTTTATCTGGAAACTAATCTGGATAAAAAAGTAATTGAAAAATTACCCTTAAGGGATCACCAAAAAGAGAAGTTTAGAGTTTCTCTTGAAGAGGAATTACCAAAGGCCATTTCAACTATAAAAAGATCAATAGCCGTTGTTCAACAAATAAAATATGCTGTTGTTCAAGGGTATTCTTTTGGTGTTGATGAAGTAACCAATAACGTAGCCGCCATTCTTGAGAGCATATCGCGCAATCCAGATGCAATTTTGTTAGCCATTCAGTCAAAATCGGAAGTGGCATATGACGTGGAGCATTGTGTGCGAGTATCATGTATGTCTCTGGCATTTGGTCAGCATCTTGGCATGAGTCCGGAACAACTAATGTCCCTGGGTATTGGCGGGATGCTGTTTGATATTGGCAAGTCGCAGATCCCTGAATCTATTCTTCACAAGAAAGATAAATTAAATCGTGCTGAAGCTTTTGTTTTAAGAGATTATCCAAAAGATAGTTTTAAGATATTATCAAAAATCAAGCATGTCAGTGAATCGGTTCTTGATATGGCTTTATCTCATCAGGAAAGAGAAGATGGTAAAGGTTATCCCAGACATATCCCAAAAGAGCGCGTTTCCAGACCGGCAAAAATTATTTCTCTTATTGATACCTATGATGCGATTGTAAGCAATCGTTCCTACAGAACTGCGCAAGCGGCGGATGGCGCATTTAAATATATTGAAGAGCAAAAATACCTTAAGTTTGATCCTTTTTTGGTTGATAAGTTTCTTGGCTGGATTAAACCCTACCCGATGGGAAGTCTGGTAGAAATGGCATCGGGAGAGGTTGGCGTTGTTCTATCATCCCATGGCACGCAAGGTAAAAATGTTAAAGTTTTGTTAATTACTGATGAGTTTAAACGCAAAGGGTTTACAAAACTGGTGGATTTGTCTGATAGCAGTATTCATTCAAATGGAAAACCTTATCAGGTGTCGGTTTTAATACCTGAAGGCTCATACAATATTAATCTGTCTAATCTGATTGACTCTATGGGAGAAAGAAAAGGTCCATTTCATTCTTCAGGGTGGTTAAAAACGCCTTTTGCCAGATGTTCGTAATTTCTTATCATTAAGCGAGAAGGTGCATGGTTTTGTTAGAGTTATAGCATTGTCCTATTATTTTTGAAAATCAGAACTCGTTATAAGATAGATCTTTTAAAATTATGCGCTGTGACACATCTTTAATTGAAATTTGCGCTTAAAATTCAGACTTGTATTTATTGTTACCTTTCTTTAAACACGATGAACATTATTTTTGTCATCATCAAAAAAGCCCAATGTTGTTGAAAAATAAATTGAATTTTAAGTTCTATCTTTTGGGCATTTTGCTTGGTGCTGCCAGCGTGTCACTTTTTTCTGTATTTCAGAAACTCATCATGCACGTCGAAATTGTCGCTAAAGGTTTCATTGCGCCAATATTTTTGGGTGGTCTGGTTGGCTACATCATTACTTCTTATATACTTAAAAATAAAAAATTGGTTTTGGAATTGTTGGATAAAAATATTGAATTAGAACGTTTGGTAGAGAATAGAACCAAAGAGTTAGTAGAGAAAAACAAATTGTTAGAGAAATTATCTATTACGGATGGTTTGACTCAAATTCATAACAGACGTTATTTTGACGAACGAATTCAGGAAGAGTGTGCCAGACTTTTACGAAAACAATCTGAATTGTCGATCATTTTATGTGACGTTGATAATTTTAAAGATTTTAATGATTGCTATGGTCACCAGGCTGGTGATGATTGTTTGATAAAAGTAGTCAAGGCGTTAAAGTCCTGTGTATCAAGAAATGATGATTTCGTTGCAAGATACGGTGGAGAAGAGTTTGTGATAGTGCTCCCCAATACTAATGTTGAGCAAGCCAAAGCAATTGCTGAAAAGGCGCGATTAAAAATTGTAAAAATGAAAATAGAAAATAAAAATGCCAGCCCCAATTTTATTACAATGAGTTTTGGTGTGGGGAGTGTAAGCAGTGATAATTTTGATATAAATGACAAATATAGTAAATTGGTTGAAATTGCCGATAAAAATTTGTATTTGTCCAAATCTAACGGTAAGAATCAAGTCACGCAATAAGTGATTGGTTTTCACATAAATGTAAAGGTATAATCCCCGCGCCTTGAATAGAGGCGATGTAATTATTTAGCTAACAAGGAATGTTGTATCATATGAGATATTATTGTGATTGACTATACCTTACTTTCTTTATTTATCCCCACCTTTTTATTTGTTGCTGCCACACCTGGGTTATGTATGACTTTGGCTTTAACGCTTGGTATGACTATTGGTATTAAGCGAACCTTATGGATGATGTGGGGAGAGTTGCTAGGTGTTGCAACAGTGACTATTTTAACGGTTGCGGGTGTTGCGAGCCTAATGCTGAAACATCCCGATGTATTTCAATGGTTTAAGTATGCAGGGGCTGCTTATCTGATTTACGTCGGCATTCAGCAATGGCGTTCAAGAGGGCGATTAAAACTTGACGAGTCTTGCGAAAAACAATCTGACTTTACACCTCTTGGATTGGCGGTACAGGGTTATATTGCTGCAGTAGCCAACCCAAAAGGTTGGGCATTTTTTGTTTCACTTTTACCGCCTTTTATTAATCCTGATTTACCTATGGTGCCGCAGTTAAGTATATTAATCACCATTATTTTGATGAGTGAATTTCTGTTTATGATGATTTATGCTTCAGGTGGTAAAGCATTAAGTCGGCTACTTAAACACAGCGAAAATGTGCGTCTGATAAATCGCATATCCGGTTCTCTTATGATAGGTGTTGGGTGCTGGCTGGCATTAGGATAATGTTTATAGAGAATAGAGAATAGAGAATAGAGAATAGAGAATAGAGAATAGAGAATAGAGAATAGAGAATAGAGAATAGAGAATAGAGAATAGAGCAATAGCTAATTCAGGCAATCTTATTTAACGTATTGATTCTCATGACATGATCGGGATCATCTTTAGGTCGTTTTTTGCTCAACTCTTCTGTCATATCGTCCGACACAGTGTTAAAGTTAACTTGAAATAAACAAAAGGTTCCGCATGTTTGAATGTTGATGCTGCAAGTTTTCAAGTGTATTAAATCGGGATGAAAAATGAAAAAAGTTCTTTTTTATGATTTTGAAAACGGTGAAATAGAGGAGTTTTTAAAACTAAAATTAAATATTAAAAATGGTTTTCATTGGACTCAGATTTATTCATTAAATAATCTCAAGGCGCTGGTCAAACTGAGTACCTGGGATTTATTTATTGGCTATTACGATGATAAAGACAGTACTTTCGTTGATATTGTAAATTTTATAGAAAAAAATAGATTAAACATTCCCTGCATAGCTTGTGTCAAACAAGGATATAAGAACCTCAATGAGTCAAAAATATCCCTTCTGAATAAAGGTGTTTACGAAGTCGTTGAGGTGAACAGCCACGACCTGATAACCTTGTATGTTGACCGAACACTTCAAAATATTGCTAACTTTAAACGTCTCTGTCAGATTGAAATAGAAAGAGATGAAGAAAGAAGTTTGCGACAATTCTTGGCTAAAAATTCTGAAAGTGCCGTTGTCCATGTCTATCAGGGAATTGTTATTCAAGCTAATCAGGCATTTGTAAATTTAATCGGACTGGATTCCATTGAAGAAGTTCTCTGGATGCCATTTCTGGATTTTATTGCTTCTGACGGTAAAGAAGAAATGCGTAAATTGTTGGCTGATGAATCCAGATTACTGTCCATAAGAAATACAGAAAGATGTAATTTCATATTATCTTCCGGTGACACGCAATTGGTATCTATACATTATTCTGTTGGAAATATTGATGGACAAGATTGTACACAAATGACTATCAAGGCTTTAAAGAACAAGCACGAACAACAGAATAGTGGACATATAGAAACTGATTATTTAACCGGGCTTGCAAACAGAAAAAGGTTTTTAAAAGTCGTTGATAAAATTATCAAATCACCAATCAGCGAGCATAGTCAGGATTATGTTGTTTTCATTAAGCTCGACAGATTTGAAAACACTATTGCTGAAATAGGTTTATCGAAAAGCGATGAAGTCATTAATAGTCTATCTCAATTACTTCTTAAGGTTGTTGGCAATAATCTTTGTTGCGCGAGATTTTCGGAGCAGGTTTTCACGGTTTTATTTTCTGCTGAATCACAAGATGAAATCTCCAATAAAACAAAGAATATTGTAGAAGCATTTGCCAGACATATTATCAAGTTTGATGAAATTGAGGTGACAGTTACTGTCAGTATAGGTATTAGTCTGGTAAGTCGTAATGTAGATAGTTCTTATACTGTGATGAGTGATGCACACGCTGCCTATCATGATGCTTTTGATGCTGGTGGTAATACATACAGGCTATATAAGCCAACCACAAAGGCTAAAATACTTGGTAATGAAAAACAACTTCAAATGATTGAATATGCCTTGTTAGGTGATGCCATGGAAGAGTGTTACGTTCCTTTTTGTGCATTGAGAGGTCACGATGAGACTCAATATGAAATCACGGCAAGGGTCAATGGGATAAAATCCAATAATTTACAAAGACTTTTGGCTAAGGAGGCAGATAATAATCTTTCAATATTGTTAGACAAGTGGGTTATTTCCAAAGCATTGAAAAGAATTCAGGAACATGATTGTGAGCGTAAAAGCATTAAAATGTTCTGTTATTTATCTGCTGCAAGCATTAATGAGCTATCTTTTAGAAAGTGGTTAAAGGATGAATTGATGAGCACCAAGGCGCCTCTTGAGTTGCTGAATTTTGAGTTAGATTTACAGACAGTGATTGACTATGCCCAAAGAAGTCGCCAGGTAGCAGACAGATTGATTTATCATGGCTGCAATGTGACTATTTCCAATATCAACACTGAAATTAGTAATCATCATTTAAAACAACTTTTATCAATTAATTTTGACCATGCAATTGTCAATGATTCAACATTTGAAAATATTCACGACCCTGATGTGACAAGCAAAATTCAAAATTTAATCAGAATTCTGAAAAACGAAAAAAAGATCATTATGGCAAGGCAGATTAAATCAAGTGATCAGTTAATGTATTTGTGGAAAATGAGAATCGATTATTTTCAGAATGAAACCATGTTATCTGGTGCTAATGAGCTTGAGAATGATGTTAATAATTTGGAAAGAAATTACTATCAGGATGTTATTGTCCTTTAAATTATGCGTTTAAATTTAGATTGGGAGAAGTATATTATGATGTTTGAAAATAAAGGTTTATTGAAAAAATTATTTTGTTTGTTGGCAGCTTTTCTCATTGTTAACTCAGCAACCGCTTTTGCCAATGAGCAGACTTCTCAGGTTGAGAAAGTAAAGGGAAATGAGGAAACAACTCAGAATCAAATAAACAAATTAATGCCGGATCATCCTTCAATAGATAAAGACCAAAAGTCCAATGCAGCAAGCAGTTCTGAGGGCTATTCAGACACAGGTATCGTAGAAGAAACATTTAATAGCGGTAGTTATACCTACGTCTCTGTCAAAGCAAATGATGAGTTGGTTTGGTTGGCGGGACCACAGGTTAGCCTTGAAAAGGGCAACCAGATCAGCTGGAAAAATGCTTTCCTAATGAGTAATTTCACCAGTCAGTCATTAAACAAAACTTTCGAGAAAATCTACTTTGTAGGGAGTTTTATTCAAGCCACCCCGCAAAATTTTGATGAAACCGGAACTATCGAGCAAAAAATAAATGCTGGAACTTATGTTTATCTTGCGGTGAAAGTAGCAAAAAAACTGAAGTGGATAGCTTTGCCAGAAGCGAATGCACAAGTTGAAATTGGTAATACCATTGGCTGGAGTAAAGGTGTACCAATGAAAGATTTTACCAGCAAGACACTTGATAGGAAGTTTGAAGAAGTGATTTTCATTAATCGAGTTTTTGTGACAGAGGAAAAATAGGGCTTTGATCCAGAATTTATTTGCAAGGGATTGGTTTAAGCAGTTTTGATATACACGGGATAGGATCGCTTTTAGTGTATTTAAAATAAACAAATGCCTGGACAGACAGTTTCCTGAACCGTCCAGTTTGTAAGGAGTCAGCCATGAATGAACAAGTCAATATTCGGACTCATGATGTACTGATTGAAGATGAGAAAATTTCACATTCGACAGGAATAGCCAAAAGTATTTTTGATATTTTATTAAAACCACAGCATCAGGATATTGATCCCTGGAATGCGTATAGACCAAGGGTTTTTGTTTCGGCAATTATCAGCCTGATCCTGGCTATTATCTTTTTCAATTTACTTTATCTTATGTCAGGATTTCAGCCGTCAGAGTTTCACAGAGTTGTTGTAATTACCGCATTGTTATCTCTGTTGACTATTTACCTTTATTACCGGTTTGGTGGCGATTTTAATATTGCCAGTCATCTGTTTATTTTTACAAGCACGGTAATTTTAGGTTGTTTTATCTGGATGACAGGTGGATTTATATCTCCGATTCTTTATCTGCTGGCTTTAATTCCTTTTATGGCGTTGGTTCTGGGACATAATAAATCGGGTTATTTTTGGGTGTTTGTTAGCATCACCATTTATGTGGGATTTTATATTATCAAGGCCAAAGGATTAGCAAGTCACTTGACCATTAATGATAAGTATCTTGATTTTGCTCAGGTATTTGGCTGGATCACTTTAACCAGTTGTATTGTTATGGGGTTGGTTGTTTATCGAAGAGCAAGTGAAAACACAACTAAACAACTTCATTCCTTTGGGCAGTCATTGGCTCGTAAGGCAGAAGTTGATCCACTCAGTGGCCTGTTAAACAATGTCGGGTTTGACAGAGTACTTTCAAACAGTCTGTTAAATCCTGAAATCAAAGTAGTTGGTTTAATTTTATTAAAAATTAAAAATTTGTCAGATATTCAAGCCAATCTGGACAGAGTTGAACTTAAGGACTTTATGCAGGTGTTAGCTAAAGAATGTAACACTACGGCAGGATTCAGGGCGCAAATTGCACAGCTTCATGATGATGAAATTTGTTTTGTAATGACTGACTTTTATTCAACTTCCGTGCTGGATCATTTGGCCAGAGATCTATTCAGAAACTTTAAGAGAGGTATATGGGTTGTTGATAAAAGAGTTAACATTGATATTGCCTGTGGCATTGTTATGGCACCACAACATGGCAGAACAGCCTCAGAATTGTTAAAAAAAGCGGATGTAGCGCTATCTTCAGCAACTGAAAAATTGCCTTGTCAGATCTATAAAGGTTAAGACATTGACAGTACTATTTTGCCATTTTGATTCATGCTGGAATATATAATTGTCATTTTTGGTGATCTGATATAGTCTGCTGTTCAAAATAATTTTAATATTTTTCAGAGACTAAGATATGAAACCCTTTATTCATTCCCTTATACTGTTGATAGCAGTTCATTTTCCCCATTCATTTGCGAGCGACAAAGATAAAGAATCAAAATTTAATGACATCGTTGATGAAATGCAAAATCAAACTTTTTCTGATGAAGAAATAAAAGCCATTCAAGGGCTCATAGACAACGTATTAACCTGGACTGTTGAAGAGAATGAAAAAGGTTATATGATGTATATTGATTTTCCGTATCTGGATATTCAGAAGCCTGTTGATTACTTGAGTTTGACACTTGTTAAATTCAAAGGTGAAAAGCAACCAATTATTTTTTCTATTGTATGTTCATCAATTATTGATGCTTCTAAAGGAATATCAATATCTTTTGGCAAAAGAATTGCTGATTCACAGAAGATTGAAATGTCAAAAAACAGCCTTAAAAATATAGCATTCACTGAAAGCAATGAAGAATTTCATAAAATTTCCTTTGAGCAAATGAAAATGGGTGATATCAGTTTATTGGTTGAGTTTATGAATAATGACCATTTATTCGTAGATTTGGAAAGTAATAAAGGTGAAAAATTTGAAATTGCATTTCCACTGTTTAAGTTCAAGGAACAGTATAAAAATTTGAAATAGGCTCGTTCTTTTATTCAATAAATATATCGGACAATAACAATGCGTTTTGAAGGTTTTATTTCAAAGTGGGACGATGACAAGGGTTTTGGTTTTATCACTCTTACAGGTGACAGACAGGTCTTCGTTCATATCTCTTCGTTCGGTCGTTTGGCCAAAAGACCAGAAATTGGCTTGCAGGTCAGTTGTGAGATCACTAAA
>Ga0224501_10002020_pt1 | contig 15831 bp, 16 predicted proteins | sample SF_Oct11_sed_USG_4_FD_169105 | JGI IMG/M metagenome (GOLD analysis project Ga0224501, IMG submission 169105) | Sediment microbial communities from San Francisco Bay, California, United States - SF_Oct11_sed_USGS_8_1 | ecosystem: Environmental > Aquatic > Marine > Sediment | place: USA... | reverse complement strand
ACGCCGTTCAAGGCGGCCAAAGCGGCTGCGGCGGTCCCATGAGGCGGCGCACGCTTTTGTCCTGCGTGCGCGGGCTGCGCCAGATCGCCCTGGTCCTGGGGCTGAGCGCCGGCGCGCTGGCGCAGGCCCAGGCTCGGACCGACAGCCCGCCGGCGCTGTACCAGACCCACTGCGCGAGCTGCCACGGGGTGCAAAGGCTCGGCGCTATGGGGCCGGCGCTGCTGCCTGAGAGCCTGGCGCGGCTGCGCCGGGCCTCCGCGCAGCAGGTGATCGCCCAGGGCCGCGCCGCCACGCAGATGCCGGGCTTTGCCGACAAGCTCGACGACGCGCAGATCGCGCAACTCACCCAGTGGATCTACACGCCCGTCACGCCCAGCCCGCACTGGACGGCTGACGAAATCCGCGCCTCGCGGATCGAGACCCCGGTGACCGCCGCGCTGGCGGACCGGCCGCAATGGCGCGCCGACCCCATGAACCTGTTCGTGGTGGTCGAGGGCGGCGACCACCATGTGTCGCTGGTCGATGGTGACCGCTTCGAAGTCGTCCACCGCTTTGCCTCGCGCTTTGCGCTGCACGGCGGGCCGAAGTTCACGCCCGACGGGCGCTACGTCTTTTTCGGCTCCCGCGACGGCTGGATCACCAAGTACGACTTGTGGAACCTGCGCGTGGTGGCCGAGGTGCGCGCCGGCATCAACATGCGCAATGTGGCGGTCTCCGGCGACGGCCGCTGGGTGATGGCGGCCAACTACCTGCCGCACACCGTGGTGCTGTTCGACGCCGACCTGAATCTGGTGCGCAGCTACGCTGCGGCCACCCGCGACGGCGCGCAGAGCTCGCGCGTCTCGGCCGTCTATGACGCCACGCCGCGGCGCAGCTTCGTCGTCGCGCTCAAGGACATCCCCGAGCTGTGGGAGATCTCCTACGACCCGAAGGCCGAGCCGATCTACGACGGCATGGTGCACGACTACAAGATGGGCGAAGGCCTGGCCACCCCAGGCTATCTGGGCGTGCGCCGCACCCTGCTCGAAGAGACGCTGGACGACTTCTTCTTCGACCAGAGCTACGCCCAGGTGATGGGTGCGACCCGGCCCAAGGGGGACGGCAGCCCGAGCGCGCAGGTCGTCAACCTCGACATCCGCCGGCGCATCGCCAACCTGCCGCTGCCGGGCATGCCGCATCTGGGCTCGGGCATCACCTTCGCCTGGCAGGGCACGACCGTCATGGCCTCGCCCAATCTGAAGGACGGCGTGGTCAGCGTCATCGACATGAAGACCTGGCGCAGCGTCAAGACCCTGGCCATGCCGGGCCCCGGTTTCTTCATGCGCAGCCATGAGGCGTCGAACTACGCGTGGATCGACGCCATGATGAGCCCCACGGCCAGGGACACGCTGACCATCATCGACAAGACCACGCTGCAGATCGTGGCCCAGGTGCGTGAACCCGGCCACACCCTGGCCCACATCGAATTCACCCGCGACGGCCGCTATGCGCTGGCCAGCCTGATGGAAATGAAGGGCGCGCTCATCGTCTACGACGCCAAGACCTTCAAGGAAGTCACGCGCCTGCCCATGAGCAAGCCCGTGGGCAAGTACAACGTCTGGAACAAGATCACGCGATCGGAGGGGACTTCCCATTGACGGCGTGTCGGACCGGCGCGGCCCGCTCAGCTGCCGCGCTCTGGTTCACGGCCGCCGAGCATCACGCCTACGGCGGCCACCGCCAGACCGGCCAGCAGCGCATGCGCGACGACGGCTGAGAGCGTGCCGTCGAAGCTGGCAGCGACTACGCCGGTGAGCAAGCCGGCGCTGAGCGCCCAGGCGGTCGCGCGTGGCCAGCGGCTGCGGCGGCTGGGCCAACTCATGACGACGGCCCAGGCCACGATCAGCGTGGCCAGGCCGAACAGGCGGTGCATCAGGTGCAGGGGCTGGCCGGTGGCCGCGTGGGCCAGCAGCTCGCGCGCGCTGCCGGCGCGCAAGGGGTCGAGCAGCGCGATGTGGCCGGGCAGCCAGAACTGATCGCAGCCCTGGCTGCAGGCGGCGCCGGCGAGCCGCACGCTGATGAGCGCGCCGCTGGCGGCCTGCCAGGCCAGCGCGAGCAGCAGGACGATGGCGGCGTTGCGCGCAAAGCGCTGCCACGCGGCGGAGGTCGGCGCACTCGATTCGACGGACGGCGCATCGGTGGACGCGGCCAGCAGCCACGCGAGCAGCAGCAGCAGCGACAAGCCGCCCAGCACGTTGATGAGGGTGATCAGCGGCAGGGCCGAAGGCGTGAAGCGGCCGATGCCCGCGAGCAAGGCGGTGACCAGCAGCAGGGCCACGGCGGCGCCGCGGGCGCCCGCGCGCCAGCGCCGCCAGCCAAGAACGACGGCGAGCAGCGCGACCAGCGCAAACGAGGAGGCGCTGAGGCGATGCGCCAGGCGCAGCGTCTGCACCAGCAGGCTGTGCTGCGCTGCGGCGGCCGTGGCCGCCTGGCCATAGCAGGCGGGCCAGGGCGAGCAGCCGATGCCATTGGCGCTCAGGCGCAGGGACGCGCTGGCGCCGACGATGATCAGGGCGAGCACGAAGGCCAGCATCAGCAGGCGGTGAAGATGGCGTGAAGTCATGGTGTGGGGCGGCGCAGCGTGCGCAGCACGAGAAGGACAAAGACAAGGCCGCCGATGACGGCGATCAGGCCGCCCAGGCCCATCAAGGCCATGCCGGCCACCTCGGACGGAGTGCGCAGCACCTGCTCGGCGCCGGCGACCTTGCGTTGCACGCCGTAGCCGCCGGACCAGACCAGGCCGCTGATGTGCAGCAGCTGACCGCCGCCGTAGAGCCAGGGCTGCCACCTTGCCAGGCGCGGCAGCGTGCGGGTGAAGCCCAGGCGCGGCAGCAAGGCATAGGTCAGGCCCATGAGGGCCAGCGTGATGCCGACGATGGAGCCGTGGTAGTGGGCGGGAATGCGCACGTCCGAGCCCTGGATCAGAAACCCGATCAGGCCGCCGGCGCCAAACAGCATCAGGGAGCTCAACAGCGCGGCGCGGCAGGGGCGCAGCGCCGGCTCGGTGGCGCGCGCGCGCAGCAGGCCCATCAGCACCGCCACGGCCACCGGCACGATGGCCAGCCCGCCGCCGAAGCGCATCTGCCAGGTGAAGAGTTTCTGGTGCTCGGCCGACGCCACGTCGAAGGCCAGGTAGATCAGCGGCGTGGCGAAGACCGACAGCAGGCCGATGCCGAACAGCAGCACGACGATGCGCGGACTCAGCGCCACGGGCGCGCCCGACAGGCTGGCCAGCCAGAGCCAGGAGACCATCATCACCAGGCTCCAGCAGAACTGGATCACATGGCCCGGCCCCCAGAAGAGCAGCTCGTAATAGGTGCGGGTGTCGAGCGCGAGGGAGACGCGGCTCCACGACCAGGCCAGCGCCAACAGGGCCATGGCCGCGGCGACTGCTGCGGTGTTCAGGCCGAAGCGCAGCGCGCCCTCGGGCGGCAGCATGGTGCCGACCTTTTGCGGCACGGCCAGCGCGCGCAGCGCACTCAGGCCAAAGCCGGCGCCGAAGATCACCAGGCCCCAGATGAACAGCGCGCTGTCGAGCACAGGAACGTAATTGGCCATCACCGCGGGCCCGGGGTTGAGAAAGGGCGCGAGGCTCATGCCTGCCGTGCCCAGCGCCGCGAGCCACCAGGCGACCCAGGCCAGCCCCAGCCAGCGCTCGGTGCCGGCCACGCTCCAGAGCACGGCGGTGAAGGACGCGAACCAGACCAGCACGGACAGGTCGACATGCACGACCAGGGCGACCCGGAAGAAGTCCACGCCGGGCATCAGCGACTGCACCGCCGGCGTGCGCGCGGCGACCAGCAGAATCGAGAACACGCCGCTGATGAGCAGCGCGGCAATCGCCAGGCGCAACCACGCCGTGCCCAGGCGCTGGCGCTCGCCGGCGAAGATGTCGAGCCGGTAGTCGGGCACCGCCGGTGCGGCGGCTACTGGAACCAGAGGCAGGCCGGCGTCCGGGGCGGAGATGTTGTTCATCGGATCAGAATGCCTCCAAGTTCAGGGCGGAAATCGATCAGCAGCACCTGGCCGGGCCGCACGTCGAGCGTCACGCTCTTTTCATAGGGAAAGTCGGTGCGGCGCGCGTCGTCGTTGATGCGCACGCGCAAGGTATGCGAGCCGGCCTGGATGGGCAGGCGCCGGTAACCGGCCGCCGCGCCGTCGCGCGACAGCCCGGCAGGCGCGAAGACCTCGTCGATCAGAGCCTGCTGGTCGAGCTCGACGCGTACCGCCACGGGCGAGCGTTCGCGCGGACAGTCGGCGGCGGTGCGCATATTGGGTGCCAGCTTGGCGAGCTCGGCGGCACTGCGCTGGCGGCAGTCGAAACGGAGTTGACCGGCGTGCTGCAGCGACAGGCGCAGCAAGGCCTGGTCGTCCTCAAGCATGCGATAGGGCGGCGAGGTCGAGAAATAGCCGATCACCAGGGCAAACAGGGCATAGAGAAAGGCCTGGCCGGCGTAGCGGAGTAGATCAGACATGGGGCGCCTCGGAAGTCGGGGAAGAAGGCGTGGCGCTGCCGGTCTGCAGCGCGCGCTGCAGCAGCGGCTCCTCGCCGCGCGGCGCATCGATCAGCTGCACCGTGCCGCTTGGCCTGCGCAGAAAGGGCTCGCGCAGGCCCTGCAGCCGCTCGGCGGTCCAGCGCCCGCCGAGGCGGAAGGCGCAGCCGTGCTCGCCGCAGGTCGCGACGATCACGCGCGATGCGCCCGCGCGCAGCGCGTACTCGGTGAAGGCCGGCGGCAGCATGCCGCTGCAGGGCAAGGACAGGGTCACGACACCGGGGCCGGCCAGCTGTGACACGTCCGCGCCTTCGTCGCAGCCGAACAGCACCTGGGCGCCGGGTTGCGCGCGCAAGGCCTGCTGCAGGCGCTCGCGAAAACCGCTCAGCGGTTGTGCGGGCAGGTCGATGCCGGTGACAAGTTGCTGGGCCGAGCGAAACGGCGTGGAGGAAGGGCAGGCGCCGACACAGATGCCGCAGCTCGCGCAGGCGTCGCCCTCCACCACGGCCTGCACCGCATGGCGGCGGGCGTCGTTGCGCGCCACGAGCACGATGGCGCCAAAAGGACAATCGTCGAAGCAGCGGCCGCAACCGTTGCAGTGGGCCAGCTCGACCACCGCGGGCGGCGGCACCGGCTTGCGCGAGGTCCAGGGCAGGATGAGCAGGAGCCCGGAACCCAGGCCGACGACGCCCCACGCAAAGCCGGGTGAAGTGGCGTACATCAGCGGGAAGACGCCGAGGTAGAACCAGTCGATCGGCACCGGCAACGGGAGCTCGGAGAAATCGGCGGGCGGCGTCGACAGCGCGGGCCAGACCGCGCACAGCACGAGTAGGGCGAGCGAGATGGACACTGCCAACTGCCGCTGCGGTTGCGTCACGGCATGCGTGATGCGTTGCAGGTGGATCCACAGGCCGAGCAGCACGAAGAGCGCCAGTCCGATGTGCAGAAAGATCAGCAGCGAGAACAGACGGTCGGAGATGGCCTCCTCGGTGATGAAGTTGCGCATCAGCCCGGCGCCGAAGCCGGGCAGCCAGCCCGCCCACTCGGCGATCGAGGTGGCGACGAACAGGGCGCGTGTGTCGGCCACCAGCCAATAGCCCACCAGCCCCGAGCCGAGCGCGAGCCACAGCAGCGGCACGCCGCTGACCCAGGAGAACCAGCGAAACCCGGCGTAGCGCCCGAGCGCCCATTCGCGCAGGATGTGCAGCGCCGTGACCGCGGCAAACGCGTCGGCGCTGTAGCGGTGCAGGCTGCGTATCAGCCCGCCAAGCCAGGGTTGATCGCGGCTGAGCGCCTCGATCGAGGCGTGGGCCAGGGCCGCCGAGGTGTCATAGAAGATGTAGATGTAGGCGCCGCTGCCCAGCGCGATCCAGAACAGCAGCACTGCGAGCGCACCGAGCTGGCGCAGCGGGTTGGCATGCGCGCCGAAGAGACGATCGCCACCACGCTCGAGCGCATGCACGGCGCGCGCGGCAAGGCGGTCTCGGGAGGTGGGCGGCGCAAGGGCGGACATGGGAGCAGCGTGAACGAGTCGGGCGTACGCACCGATGCTGATTCGATGGCGAGGCGGGCGTCTTGATATGCGTCAAAGATGCTTGGATCGCTCCTGCTCGCGCAAGCGGCGCAGCCCGTGGATGCCATAGGCCGCGAGCGCGCCGAGAAAGGTCAGGCCGGCAAACAGCTCGACGAACAGCGAATAGTTGAACTTGTAACGCCCGGTGTTGGGGTCGTAGACCGTGCAGAACAGCTTGACCTTGAGCCACACGCTGTCGAGCGTGCCCTGGCCCTCGACCTGGCCGGAGAGCAGTTGCTTGAGGGGTTCGATCAGCATCTGCAGGTCGAAGGCGTCACCGTAGATCTGGCGATAGATCGCGCCGTCGGCGTCGACCAGGCTGGCCTGGATGATGTGGTCGAAGCCGGCGGTGGTCGGCGTCACGCGCAGGCCGAACTCGGCCAGCATGGGCTCGACGTCGGCTTGACGCGGGGCAAGAAACTCCCACTCGGCCAGGTTGATGCCGTGCTTGCGGGAAAAATCGGACAAGGCCTCGGGGCTGTCGAAGGGCTGGTTGAATCCGATGGAGATCACCCGAAAGCTGCCGTGGCCGAGTGCATCGCGCGCAGCGCGCACCGACTGCTGCAGGAAGCGCGTCGTGGTCGGACAGACCTGGAAGCAGCCGGTGTAGATAAAGCTCACCAGCAGCGGCTTGCCGCGCAGATCGGACATGCGTACTTCACGCCCGCTGCGGTCGACGAAGCGCCAATTGCTTACGCTGCGGCCGATCGCCGCCTGGCTGACGCGCACGGCCTGCGTCTGCGCCTCCTCATCGGGCGTGGCCGCAAGGGCCACGGGGGACAGGCAGGTCCACAGCACGAGCCAGCGGACGGGGTGGCAAATCAGTCGAAACAAACGCTGCTCCTCAACGGATCATGGGCTCAAGCAGGATGCCCAGCAGCAGCAGCGAGAGCTGCGCCAGCGACGCGAAGAAGCAGCGCCGCGCGGTGGCGACCGATGGCGCACGCGCCAGGGTCCAGGCGGCATGGACGAAGATGGCGCCGCCGAGAACGGCCGCGACGAGGTAGAGCGGCCCCATCCATTGCGCCAGTACCAGCGACAGCAGCACCAGCGCCAAGGTATGGGCCAGGATGGCATAGCCCGTGATGCGGTTGCCCTTGACCACCGGCAGCATGGGTACGCCGACGGCGGCGTAGTCGTCTCGGTAGACGATGGCCAGACTCCAGAAATGCGGCGGCGTCCAGAGCAGAAGAATCAGCGCCAGCAGCAGGGCCTGGGGCGAGAGGCTGGGTGCGACTGCAGCCGCGCCGGCCAGTACCGCGAAGCTGCCCGCTGCGCCGCCGATCACGATGTTCCACCAGGTGCGGCGCTTGAGCCAGACGGTGTAGACCACCGCATAGAAGAAGCCGCCGAGAAAGGTGTAGAGGCTGGCCGACGAATTGGTCGCAGCCCAGGCCACGCCCACGCCGATGAGCGTCAGGGCGACGATCAGCGCCAGCCAGCCCGGATGACGTACCAGCCGGCCGGTAATGAAGGGCCGGGCCCGGGTGCGCCGCATGCGGGCGTCGAGGTCGACCTCGAAGTACTGGTTGAACGCGCCGGCGCTCGCCGAGACCAGCAGCACGGCCAGAAAGACCGCGAGCAACTGGGGCAGGCTCAGCGCAGCGCCCGGCTGGATCGCGACGCCGGCCAAGGCCGTCAGCGCGATCACGAAGCCGATGCGCAGCTTGAACAGGCCCAGCAGCAGGCGCAGGCTGGCATAGGGCGTGAGCGCCGTCGCCCCACGCATGGATGGATGAGGGTGGTCCATGGTTTTCCTTCCTTGTGCACAGGGGGGTGAGCGACGGCGCGGCAACGCTCAGCTCAGGCCCCACACGGTGGACAGGTACTTCCAGTTCACGAAGTAGTACAGGACAAAGGCACCCAGGAACACCATCGCGAAGACGAAGGTGCCCGGCGCCGCGAAGCCTGCGCTGCCATGGCTGGTCAAGGCGGTTGCCGTGGGCATGCGCAAGACCGTACTCTGGGTGCTGTAGGTGCCGACGTCGAGTTTCTTGCCGAACAGCAGCGAGCCCACCGTGATCAGGATGTAGGCGGCGCCGCCGACGATGGCGATCAGACCCGAGACTCCCATGATGGCGAGCATCAGCCAGGCCGTACCGGCGAACTCATAGGGCAGCGACGCGCCGGCAAAGGTGATGTCCCAGTGACGACGCGGCACGCCGAGCGTGCCCGCGCCCATCATGGCCAAGGTGAACACCGCCATGCCCAGGCCGAACAGGTAGGGCTGCCATTTGGCCAGGCCGGGCAGGATCATCTCGCGGTTGAACAGCACCGGAATCAGGAAGTAGGTCAGCGACATGAAGGCCAGCGTGGTGCCGATCACCACCGTGGCGTGGAAGTGGCCGGGCACGTAGATGGTGTTGTGGATCAGCATGTTGAGCTGTTCGGTGCCCATCATCACGCCCGAGATGCCGCCAAGGAAGCCGAAGCCCAGCAAGGAGATGAACATGCCGGAGAACACCGGATTGCCCCAGGGAGCCTTGCGTATCCATTCGAACAGGCCCTTGTTGAAGCCCTTGTTACGCTGCGCGACCTCGATCGCACCGGGCACCGTCAGACCGTGGATCATGGAGGCCAGCACCGCCAGGTACATCGCGTAGCTGGTGTTGAACACCTTCCACTCCACCGACAGTCCGGGATCGGACAGCAGGTGGTGGGCGGAGGCGAGCTGCAGGAACAGGATGTAGAGCGTGAAGGCCACGCGCGAGACCCGCTCGCTCATGGGCTTGGCGCCGAAGGCGATGGCCGCGATGGCGTACCAGACTGCCACGTGGGCGCTGACGTTGATCTGCTGCGAGCTGTGGCCGAAGGCCCACCAGATCGTGCGGTACATCAGCGGGTCGATGTGACTGATGTAGCCGATCGACCAGAGGAAGGTCGGGATCAGGATGATGGCGCCCGAGGCGATGGTGAAGATGGCGATGATGCAGGCCGTCATGGCGCCGAAGGTCACCAGCGGAATCGAGCCCTCGTAGGTCTTCTCGGCCTTGGCCACGACCAGTGTGCCCAGGAAGATGAAGCAGCCGATCAGCGCGCCCACGGCGAATAGGATCAGGCCGAGGTAGAACATCGGGTTGGCGACCATCGGGACGTAGGAGGTGAACATCACGCTGGAGTCGCCGGTGAACACCGCCACGTTGTTCATGATCGCGCCCACGAGCATCAAGGCAAAGGCCACCCAGGCCAGCCGCGGCGTGGCCAGGCGACAGCGCAGCAGCGTGGACGAACAGAAGTAGAGGATGGCGATCTCGAAGAAGATGATCCAGAAAGCCAGCATGTCCAGGCCGTGGGCCGTCAGCACCATGTAGAAGTTCTGAGCGTCGATCAGGTGAACCGCCTGCCAGCGCGTGAGCACTACCAGCAGCGCGAGGATGCCGCCGACGAGCAGCGCGACGACGGCCACTACCGCATTGATCTTGATCAGCGGCTCGGCAGATTTGTGGAACTGCAGGCCGGAGCGGGGGCAGACACGAAATTCGGGGTTGCTTGTGGTCATTTTTCCACTCCTTATTTCACGTACAGCCGGCTGACCATCTTGTGGTGGCCGATGCCGCAGAACTCGTTGCAGATGATGGCGTAGCTGCCGCTGCGGTTGGGCGTGATCGTCACCACATGCTCGATACCGGGCAGGACCTGGATGTTGATGTTCTCAGGCTGCAGCGAGAAGCCGTGCTGGTAGTCCATGGAGGTCAGATGCAGTCGGTAGCTCTTGCCCTTTTCCAGCTCGAGCATGGGCCACCAAGCCCAGAGCCGCGCGATCAGGTAGACGTCGGCGCCGGCGGGCGGCGCGACGACGGGAATCTTCTCGTCGGTTTCCGTGCGCACCGTGTACTTGGCTACCATCTCCTCGGCCGCGCGCTGAAACATTTCGGGCTTGACGCGGTAGGTCTCGTTGGAAAGGTTCTGCTTTCCGAAGATGTGCCAGTACGGCATCATGAAGAACATGATCATGCACCAGGCGAAAGCGATCACGATCCACAGGAGTTCGTCCTTGTGCATCGGCTGCTTCCACCATACGCGCTGCTCTGGGGGGAGAATGGCAGACATGGTACGTGCCTCCTAATTGTTTGGCAGAGGTGAGCGCATCAACGCGCCAGGGGACTGAGGGGAATGCTGACGATTTCCATCACGCCCCACACGATGTAGAGCACGGTAGGAACCGCGACACCGAGAAACAGCAACAGGAAGGGGTTGTCCAGCATGAGCTGGAATGCCGGGATTTTTTCCTCGGTCTGGGCACTGGAAGCAGTTTGGTTTTCCACAATGTTCTCCGTCTTCAAGTCGTTGATAGTCCATCCGCACGGAATGCGCGTGAAACGACTTTAGGCACGGGGGGCGGAGAAAAAATTGAACTAGATTAATAAAAGCAGGGGTTGTTCAGGACGCGCCTGGAAACTTCATCTGGATCAAGTCCAGGCTTCCCAGGCGCTGGCTATATTGGCGAATGCGCAACGCAATACATGCAGTGGGCCGGCAGGCATTCCTGGGTCTGGATCGCGGTTTCAACCGGGTGTTCGGGGACCATTTCAATCCCCTCTACTACCTGGGCGCGATCAGCTACAGCATGTTCTGGGTGGTGGTGATCAGCGGCTTCTACGTCTATGCCTTCTACGACACAGGGGTGGACAGGACGTTCGCCTCGGTCGAGCGCCTGACCCATGCGCAGTGGTTTGCCGGCGGCGTGATGCGCAGCCTGCACCGATACGCGTCCGACGCGATGGTGCTGACCATGCTGCTGCACATGGCGCGACATTTCTTCTTCGATCGATACCGCGGTTTCCATGCGTTCTCATGGATCAGCGGCGTGGCGGTGCTGTGGCTGGCCTATGCGTCAGGCGTCAACGGCTTCATGCTGCCCTGGGACAGGCTGGCGCAGTACGTGGTGGTGACGACGGCCGAGTGGTTCGATGTGCTGCCGGTGTTCCGCGGCACGCTGGTGCGCAACTTCACCTTGCCCGAAGCCATCACGGATCGTCTGTTTTCCTTGCTCTCCTTCCTGCACATCGGCATCCCCCTGGCCATGCTGGCTGCGCTCTGGATCCACACCCAGCGTGTGCCCAATGCGCGAACGCTGCCGCCGCCGCGGCTCACGGCGGGTCTGCTGCTCATGCTGCTGGCGCTCGCGCTGATCAAGCCGGTGCACAGCCAGGGCGCAGCCGATTTCGCCAGCACGTCGGCGCAGCTGTCCCTGGACTGGTTCTATCTGTCGATCTATCCCTTCGTGACCGCCGGGCATGGCATGGCGCTGTGGGCCGTCGTGGGGGGGCTGACGGTCTTGCTGATGCTGCTGCCGTGGCTGCCGCCGCAGCGCACCGATCCTGCACGGCGGTGGCAGATGACCTTGCATCCGGGCAACCGCACCGTGGCACTGCGGGATGGCGAGACCCTGCTCGATGGCGGTTTGCGAGCCAAGCTCGCCCTGCCTTTCGAATGTCGCTCGGGCGGCTGCGGCGTTTGCCGGGCCACCGTGCTGGCCGGCGAGGTGGATCCCGGGCCCTACCAGAGGACGGCGCTGTCTGACGAAGCACGCGCGCGCGGCGAGGTGCTGCTGTGCTGCGCCTGCGCGCTGTCCGACATCGAGCTTGAGCTGGAGTCGGGCGCGGCCTTGCGCGAGCACGCCTTGCCTGTGTACGACGCCCGCGTGTCGCGGCTCACCTTGCTGGCTCATGACGTCATGTTGCTCGAACTCGCGCTCCAAGAAGAGCGCAGCATCAGCTTCGAGGCGGGGCAGTACATCAACATCCTGCTGCCCGACGGAGTGCGGCGCAGCTATTCCTTCACCGGCCCGTCGGCTGTGACCGATCGCATCGAACTTCACATCCGGCTGGTGCCGGGCGGGCGCTTCTCGTCCCAGGTGTTCCAGTCGATGCGGGTGGGCGACACCGTGCAGTTCGAAGGGCCGCTGGGCAGCTTCATCCTGCACGAGCCGAGCGAAAGACCGTTGATCTTCGTCGCGGGGGCTACCGGTTTTGCGCCGGTCAAGAGCCTGCTGGAGCAGGCATTCCGGCTCGGGATCGAGCGCCCGCTCTATTTCTACTGGGGCGTGCGCCAGGCGCGCGACTTCTATCTGCTCGATCTGCCGCGTGCGTGGGAGGCGGCGCATCTGAATTTCCACTTCGTGCCGGTGCTGTCGGAGCCGGCGTCCGAAGATGCCTGGCAGGGACGCACCGGGTTGGTCCATGCGGCGATCCTGGCCGACTTCCCGCGGCTCGAGGGATGCGCGGTCTACGCCTGCGGTTCGGTCCGGATGGTGGAGGCTGCCACGCCGGCCTTCGTGGCGCAGGGGCTGGACCAGGAATTCTGCTTTTCGGATGCGTTCACGCCGCAGTCGGGCGCCACGTCGGTCTGATCAGATCAGATCAGAGCAGGCCGTGGCGCGAGAGCTGCACCGCATCGACCACGGTGATGTGGCGCTTGTCGATCGTGATCAGGCCGGCCGCTTCGAGCTCGTGCAGGACCCGGGAGAAATACTCGGGCGTCAGCGACAGGCGTGAGGCGAGCGTGGCCTTGCTGGTCGGCAGGTTGACGTCGAAGCACTGCGCGCACGGTTCGCCGTCGCCGTTGTGATGGCTGCGCAGCAGGTAGCCGATGACGCGCTGCATGCCGCTGTGCAGGGCGTAGGCCTGCACGTCATGCACGATGTTGTGCAGCCGTCGCGACACGCCGGCGAGCATGCGCAGTGAAAAACGCGGGTTTCTTTCCAGCTCGTCGAGCACGACCTGCTTGCTGATGTCGATCAACAAGGTGTCGGTCAGGGTCTGGGCGTTGAGGATGTAGGGCTTGTTCAGGAAGACCAGGGCTTCGCCGAACGAATGGGCCGGGCCGATGAGTTCGACCACCTTCTCCTGGCCCATGGGAGAGATTGCAAAAAGCTTGACCTGACCGGTCACGACGACATGGAACTCTTCGCAGGGGTCGCCGACCCGGCAGACCATGTCGTTACGGGCCAGCCGCCGCAGGCGGGACCCGTCGGCGACCCGCTGCAGCTCGGGCGGTGCGAAATCGCTGAACAGCGGCAGCAGTGAAAGGTAGCGCAGAAGGTCGAACCGGCCGGCTTCCATGGCAGCCTCAGGGCGGGATTGCCGCCGTGAAGATCAAGCGTGTGGGCACAGAACGGTCACGTCATGACCACGGCAATGAAGGCGAGCAGGAAGATCAGCAGGGCACCAGCCGCAGGAATCACGACCGGAATGGAGTGCACAATGCTTTCGATCGGGTCTTCGGCGGAGTTGTTGTTCTCGTGGGTCGGGTTCGACATGGGCTTCCTTCAATCGTAAAGAAATGACAATGGCGACAATTTTACGGCAGGACTGGCGCAACCGGGGGCTTTGGCGGACAAGGAGTGTCGAGATGGTGCAAGTTGCAAGAATGTTGTTTCTGGCCAGCCTGGCCGGGTTGCTGCTGACGGGGTGCGCCGCGCGTGGTTCGCGCAGTGCGGCGGCCTGGCCGGTGCTGTACCCGAATGCCGCCTTCGAGCGCGTGGGCGAGGACGGCGCACGCGACGAGGTGGCTGCCTGCATGGCGCGCGCCGAAGCGGCGGGGCTGACGCCGCAGGAGCAGGACAATGAGGCGGGCCGCCGTGCCGCGGCCGGCGCGGCGACGGTGGGTGCGACGGCGGCGGTCGGCGCCTTGCTGACCGGGCGCAACCCGGTGCGCGCGGGGGTGCGCGGGGCTGCTGTGGGCGGCACAGCGGGGGCCGTGTCGGGCGCCCTGCATGAACGACCGAGCATGGTCTATCGAACCTTCGTACAGCGCTGCCTGAGCGAAAAGGGCTTCGATGTGATCGGCTGGAATTGACCGGCCGCAGGTTACAAACACTGACAAACCTGCGGCGGACGGGCGCTGGGCAACGCGGATAATTTGCCCGGGCCCGCGCCATCGTCATGCGCGATGGATCAGAACGGATGCCTTGGAGCAAGGCCAGTTATTCCGCAAGCACCATGCGCAGAGACATCATCAAGTTACCCGAAAAGGGAACCCATAAAGGGCAGCTGTTCGAGCAATGGGCCGGTGAATTCCGCCAGACCCATGCCGATCACGCCGCCTACATTGCCCTGCACCTGTCCGGCGCGTTGGACGCCTGCCGGCGCAAGCTCGACACGCTGATGCGCCACCATCGCGCCCATGTCGCGGCAGGCCGCGACGGCCAGCGCCACCGCCGCGCCATCGAGCGGCTGCAGAACACGATGACCGGCGCTGCCGTGTCCTACGAGACCAGCTTCCACGCCCACTGAGCGGGTCGTCTCGCGCGGGGCTCAGCACGTGTCATTGCGCGTCTGCTCCCTCATCCATTGCAGATAGTCGGCCGAACCGTCGGTCACCGGCAGGCGCAGGATCTCCGGCGTCTGATAGGGGTGGTGCGCGCGGATGAAGGCTTCGAGCGCGGCGTAGAGACTGGCTCGCGTCTTGATCAGCAGCAAGCACTCGGCCTCATCCTGTGCACGGTTCTGCCAGACATAGAAACTGCGGATGGCCTGCACCTGCACGCACGCAGCCAGGCGCTCGGCCAGCAAGGCGCGGGCCAGTTCGGCCGCCTGCGCCTCATTGCCTATGCTCGACATGACAAGACAGAATTCGTCGCTCTGTGACATGCGGCCGAGCATACGCCAGGCGCAGCGGCGCGCCTGTTGAGGCGCACGCGCAACGAGGAATTGCAACAATCTGTGCGACTCGCTGCCGCCCAGGGCCTAGCCGCCCAGGCCGAATTCAGCCCAGCGCCGCGTGATCGCCTGCTCCGTCTCAGCATCCATGTGGATAGGCCGGCCCCACAGGCGGCTGCTTTCCGGCCCGATCTTGTGGGTGGCGTCCAGGCCCATCTTGCCGCCGAGGCCGGACTGCGGCGAGGCGAAATCCAGGTAGTCGATCGGGGTGCGTTCGATCAGCACGGTGTCGCGCACCGGATCGGCGCGCGTGGACAGCGCCCAGATCACGTCGGACCAGCTGCGTACATCGATGTCGTCGTCGACGACGATCACATACTTCGTATAGGCGAACTGGCGCAGCGAGGACCAGATGCCCAGCATGATGCGGCGCGCATGACCGGGGTAGGCCTTGCGGATGGAGACCACCGCCATGCGGTAGGAGCAGGCCTCGGGCGGCAGCCAGAAGTCGACGATCTCCGGGAATTGCTGCCGCAGCAGGGGCAGGAACACATCGTTGAACGCCTCGCTGATGACTGAAGGCTCATCGGGCGGGCGGCTCAGCAGGGTCGACATGTAGATCGGGTTGCGCCGCATCGTGATGGCCTTGATGGTGAAGACCGGGAAGGGCTCGACCGAATTGAAGTAACCGGTGTGGTCGGCGAACGGGCCTTCTGGCGCGGTCTCGGTCAGGGACACCTCGCCCTCGAGCACGATCTCGGATTCGGCCGGCACCTGCAGGGGCACGCGCAGGCAGTGCGCGAGCATGGACTTGCGTCCGCTGATCAAGGCGGCGAGCTGGTATTCGGACACCGTGTCGGGGGCGGGGATGACCGCGGACAAGAGCGTCGTCGGATCCGGTCCGAGCACCACGGCCACCGGGAAGGGTTCCTGGCGGGCCTGCTTCCAGCGCGCGAACTGCTGCGCGCCGCCGCGGTGGGGAAGCCAGCGCATGATGGTGCGGTTGCGCCCTATGACCTGCATGCGGTAGATGCCCAGGTTGTAGTCGTCCTGCGGCGCATCGCTCGGGCCCTTGCTCACCACCATGCCCCAGGTGATCAGCGGCGCGGGCTCGCCGGGCCAG
>Ga0224501_10002019_pt1 | contig 15832 bp, 15 predicted proteins | sample SF_Oct11_sed_USG_4_FD_169105 | JGI IMG/M metagenome (GOLD analysis project Ga0224501, IMG submission 169105) | Sediment microbial communities from San Francisco Bay, California, United States - SF_Oct11_sed_USGS_8_1 | ecosystem: Environmental > Aquatic > Marine > Sediment | place: USA... | reverse complement strand
TTACAAAGGAAATAGACATTTCTGTCCCACCAGTGAATTCTATCAGCTATTGGATGCTATGCAGAATTTGATTCTCTATAGAATGAATGGTTTTTTAAGTTTTTGATATTAATAAAAAAGGCACCCTCTTCAGGGCACCTTTTTCAGGAGAGCATGTAGAAAACTGCTTATTTCTTTCTGCGACCCAATCCAGCCAGCGCTATTAAACCGGAACCAAACAGCCAGACCGCCGCCGGAACAGGAACTGGAGATGCTGCCAATGGTGAAATCAATGCATATATTTCAGCAGTAGTGCCTGTATTTTCCTGACTTATTGCTTGTTGTTCAAACGTAGCACCACCATCACGCGAGAAACCCATCAACATGAAGTTATACATATCACCGCCAATCAACATATCCATGCCATTCATAAAATCATAAGGCATTAATACTGGCCCATAGTCTGGATGTGTCATGCCCACATTGACAGCACTCACCCATACACTATCCGCACTGGCAACAGGATCAGAATTATCACTGGTATTATTTATTGACATGGTAAATTCAAGATAAGCTGAACCTAACATACCTGTGGTCATCTGGTTAAAACCATCTATGCTCATGTCCACCCTGAAGTTCAGAGCCGAAATCTTATCCTGACTGGTCATGGCATTGTAGTAATCAAAACTACCTAACGAGAATAAATTACCCAATGTAGTAGAACCATACTCGCCTAAACCATAGGTATCACTGGCATTCCCATTAAATATAAATGAGTTATCCTTCCAATCAGATTTTTTTTGTGGCGTACCCCATGTAACTGTTGAGACACCACCATCATCGGCATTAGTAATACTAAAGGCTTCAGCACCAGATGCTGTTGCCGGTGTAATTATATCGCCAGCCAAATTAGTAATACTATTGAACGAACCAATGGCATAACCTGAAATTGATGCGGCCTGTGAACCGACCGATAAAGACATTGCACCTGCAATAGTAACCCCTCGCAGGATTTTACTTGCGTTGAAATCCATAACTTTTCCCCTCACTTCTCCAAAATACCTATATATTTTTTTTGGTATTACGAGAGAACTTATAGCAAGTACCGTGCCGGAAATTCTATTTTCTATCCCAATCAATCAGTTATATAGATTTGGAATATTAGAGAATGTTAAATGTGTAAATTATTCCGACAATTACATACTATAGAAATCGTTTATAAAACATACGAAATATAAAAAATTTATTATAAGATCAATCTATTAGGTTTAAAAAAACAACTGTAAAATTTTCTGACATATTGTTGTACATTTTGAATCTTAAACATCATAAAAAAAGCACCCTGTATACAGGGTGCTTTTTTATCAGAAAATATATTTTATTTTTTATTGAGGTCTTTTTTAAACAAGAGCAGGTGGTTTTCTCCCCCTCCGTGCTCACGCTCCCCCTTGTATTCGTATATTAACTCCGGCGCCTGGCAATCCCGGCCAAACCAATTAGACCTGTACCAAACAACCAGACTGCAGCTGGAACAGGTACTGCTGAAACAGGATCTGTTGCTGTAACTTCCAGAGTAGCACTAAAGAATTTAAAATCTCCATTTGTGCCGGTCAGGCATGCTTCTAATGTACCGGCAGTATCCAGTTCAGTAAACGATGTAAGATCAAACGACACGCCATAGGCTGTTGTTACACCATTAGCTACTGTAAATGCCAGATTATCCATATCAGCCATTGCAAAAGCGGCTTCTTCTGCATTCTGTCTATCTTGCAAACCATCATCAGCCACACTCAGTGTAATGGTTGCAGACAGGATATCCTGTAAATCAACATCAAAACCATCATCAGTAATATCAAACAACCAAATGTGAGAATCCCCCGCATTTAATGTCATATCGGCAGGGTCATAGACATCACTGTAAACTGACACTGCATTGGCTGTTCCGGAAACTGCCCAAATCAAAGATAGCGTCGCTATCAATACTCCTTGCTTCTTCATACTCCAAATTCCCCTCACTTAAAAAAAACTACTACATCTTCCTTTAACCTATTCAGTTTTTCTGCACTCACTCTGCCAAATTAAGGTCTTATCTCCCCCGTGAGTACAATATACAGAGCAAATAACATGCCAAAAAAAATAACACCTTAAAATTCAATATGTTATTTTCATTTACTAAGTAGCTGTAAAATTCCCTGACAAATTTTACGTGATCTAGATCAAGGTTCTCTGGAAATCCATGCTGCCATGATCAGCAAATACATATAAATTAGCTACTTAGGTAAAAAATTAACTGTAAAATTTTCTGACATCATATAAGTCTTTGTTTTATTAAGATTAATCAAAAATATCTTTGATTAAAGCGAACAGTTACTAACCGGGAAAGCTATCAAGAAACACTGGCCATACCCGAGCCCTCCTCCAGATACACCTGAAGACATGACGATGCGCGAGGCAGAACCTCTGATACTTGCTCGCTGCAAAAAAGCTTTGCCAGTTTGCATCACTTGATACCTCCCTGTATGAAAATAAAAAAGTTGACATGATAATTACCATTAAACAGGTTTTGCCTTTCTGATTATTTTCTACATAAAACAGCAATATATGCCTCTCCTGCCTGTTAAATACCAGCAATAATCTATACTTATTCATTCAATGTACGGGCTTCAATAAACCCTGTTTCAATCTCGCATAAGAGATATACGGGAAAATAATTAAACCATAAGAAAGTAATATGGTAGCAATGTAATGGACGATACTTCTCAAGAAGATGGTCAGGAAGAAAACCGGTCTCCTGAAATGGATGGCCGCTTTCGTCTTAAGCTTTCGAGTGATTCCCTCACTGCACACCTTTTCCAGCTCACAGCCCCTGTAGGGAATGGCAAACCCGTCACTGTTGAAAGCGTTTTATCCAAACTGTCCAAATCCAAAATCAAACATGGCATTAAGCGCGATGCCATTGAAAAAGCATTGGCGGAGGTTACCAATGGTAATATTCCGGAAGATCCGGTTCTCATTGCTGAAGGTGTAGCCCCTGTACATGGTACTGATGCCAAGGTTGAATGGTTTATTGATGCAGAACATGAAGACGAAACACGGCGTATCGTTTTACCTGATCAACTGATCGCCAATTTTCATCCAGCAACCAAAGGTGAACCGGGTATTGATATTTATGGCAAGGCCATTCGTGCCCGACCCGGTATGGCCATGATGCTGGGTACAGGCGATGGTATTTCATCTGTCATGGCAGGTGAGGTACATGAGTACCACGCCAGCAACATGGGCATACTGGAATACAAGCATGATAAATTGTCTGTGCATTTACCTGGGCTAACGGTCGACAAGGAAAGTTTAAGTGCAACTATGGATATTCTTGCCTTTACCGGTGGAGACAATCCTGAGAGCATAAAACAGGAACATATTATTAATGCCCTGAATAACAATAAAATCGTCTTTGGTATTGATGTGGAAGCCATTAGCAATGCACTTAGAGAAGCACAAGAGTCTGTAGAAAGACGTATAAATGGTGTTATCGTCGCAAAAGGGGTGCCAGCAGTTAAGGGTGATAACGCCGAACTGGACTGGTTAATCAACCCGGAAGAAAAATTCAAAGGGAACCGTCTGGTTGTTCCCGGGCAAATTATTCTAAGAAAAAAATTCGCTACACCTGGTCAAACGGGAAACAATATTTATGGAAAGGAGATGCGTCCAGAGGCCGGCAAGGATATAGCTGTAAAAATAGGCAAGGGAATAGACATAAATCAAACACTTGAAGTAGCTGAATACAATGCCAGAGAATTTGGCTATGTCCGTATGGATAAAGGCAGTCTCGTCATTGTTAACCCCGCCATTGAAACATCAAAAAATGAACTTGAAGCCAGAATGGATCTTTATCCTAAATCTGCTGGTGAAAATGGATCCGAGATTGAGGTATCACAAATAGTTGAACTCCTGAAAGCAGCAAAAGTTACTTTTGGTATTGACGAAAATAATATTAAAAAATTACTGACGGATGCAAAAACAGCGGACAATGGTTATTTAATACAGGCTCCTGTTGCTCAGGGCATTCCTGCTGTTGATGGTGAGGATGGATCCATCGTATGGGAGATAAAAACAGACAGTAAGGTTGAAAATGATCTGCTCGTCATCCCCGGGCAAACCATTGCAATCCGCACATTTGCAACACCCGGCACGGAAGGAACAAATATTCGCGGTAAACCAATAAAGCCCGTCCCGGGTAAGGACATAAAGATTATGAAAGGAGCCGGGATATCCAGCAATATTGGTGGAAACAAGGAAGAGTATAAATCGGATGTGCTTGGCTTCGTTGATTACTTCAAGGATTCGCTGACTGTCAAGAATCCGGTTGTAAAGGTATCAGATGACAAACTTTCTGCCACTATGGATGTTTATGGTCATAGTGGAGGCAAGCAAAAAGTTGCTATTACAGCTGCACAGGTAATTGATGCTATCAAGCACTCCAAGATTACCTATGGATTCCAGGATAAGGTCATTACCAAATCACTGGAAGAAGCGCGTGCATCCAGTGAAGGGATGATAGCCAATGTGACTGTTGCCAAGGGTGACAAGGAAATAAACGGTGAAGATGGATATATAGATTGGTTCCTTGATATCGATTCAGAGGAAAAATACAAACGTATTGTCCTTGCCGGCATGCGTATTGCCAGTCGAATACCTGCAACAAAAGGTACGCAGGGAAAAGATATTTACAGCAAGCCCATCCAGCCTGTTCCGGGTAAGGACAAGGATCTCAAAACCGGTGACATGGTGGAATATACAAAAAGGGAAGACCATGATGAATATTTTGCTTCCATCTATGGTATTGCCTTGTATGCAGACAATACCTTATCTGTTGAAAAACCCAATCTTCAAATTTCAGATGATGGACTGACTGCAACACTTGATATTTATTCACACACTGGGGGGAAAAAACCCAGCTTTGTTGAAGTTGATAATGTAATGCAAATGCTCAATAAATGCGGCGTTACTTTTGGTATTGATGAAACAGCTATTGAAAACAGTCTGCTGAAGGTACATGCGATAAAGGGTGATCCATCAAAAAGCATGGAACATGATGTAGTCATTGCCAAGGGTAAGGATAAGAAAGACGGTATACCGGCAATACTTAATATTGATCATAAAATCGCACCCGGTAAAAGACGCCCTAATGGCACAATTGACCTGCATGAACGCTCATATCCATGGGATGTTTCAGAAGGGACTGAACTGGGAAAATTTACCCAAGCTGTTATGGCTGTTAATGGCACAAAGGTCACTGGAAAAACAATTCCTGCCAATGAAGTAAATGAAGTCAATCTCAAACTGGAAGGGATAAGAATTGATGAAGACGGGACCCTTTTTGCCGAGCTTGATGGTACCTTGCTGATTGATGAGTTTAATCTGCGCGTTACCGATGTGCTTGTCATACAAGGTGACGTAGACATGAGCACAGGCAATATTCGTACAAAATCAGCAGTGCAAATTACAGGATTTGTAACAGCAGGATTTGTAGTAGAAGCATTGGGTGAAGTTATAGTGTCCGAGAATGTTGAAGACGCCATTGTCAGATCCGCCAGCAGTGTTGTTATTCATGGCGGTGTTCGTGGTCCGAGAAGTGAGATATTTGCAGCCAATAATATAAAATCAACTTTTGTTGAATATGGCAAACTGGTCGCAAAAAATGACATTATTCTGGATAAATCCAGTGTTGATGCCCATCTGGTTGCCGGAAACGAGATACGTATCGGTACTGATCAGGGCACATTAATTGCAGGACGTTGTGAAGCAGTCAGACAATTATGGGCTCATGATATAGGTCACCGCGCTTCCGGCATCGCTGAAATACATCTTGGTGTTTCCGGAAAAAAGATTAATCGCAAGAATGAACTCATGCAAAAGGATGAAGAATTAACACCTCAGGAAAAAAAGGAACTGGCAATCATTCAGAATATGATTGAACGTTCAAAAGATGCGGCATTACGTGTCAAGGGAAAGATTTCGTCTGATGTTGAATTATATATCGGTGCCAATGTATTAAAAATACTTGATGAAAAGAGTTATCTTGATTTTTACATTGACCCTGAAACTCGCAATATTACATTTCGCGCCTATGATGAAAGATCTTCCATCCCCGTTATTAAGGAAGAAGAAGACGGTGGTAAAAAAGGCAAGACTCTCAGCATGAACCCGATTTAAAATTCTGTATCATGATTGGTCTATTACAACGCGTTACATCTGCTTCAGTTGTGGTAAATGGCAATCAGTGTGCAAATATTAGTCAGGGTCTACTCGTTTTTATTGGTGTTGAAAGAAAGGATAACAAAACCAGCGCTGATCGCTTACTGGAAAAATTATTGGGTTATCGTGTGTTTCAGGATGATCTGGGGAAAATGAATTTGTCACTGAAAGACATAAAAGGTGGATTGCTGCTGGTGCCTCAATTTACTCTGCCTGCTGATACTAAAAAAGGCACGCGCCCAAGTTTTACAACGGCCGCACCACCGGATCAAGGCAAACAACTTTTTGAATACATCTGCACACAGGCAAAAACCCTTTTCCCAAATACCGCTACCGGTATTTTCGGAGCAGATATGCAAGTCAGTCTTGTTAATGACGGCCCGGTAACGTTCTGGCTACAAACCTAGACTGTATGACCAGAAACAGTATTCCCGTTATTCTGCTGGCTCTTGAATATGCAAGGCCGCTGGAAATAACAGGTCAGCATGGATGATGCTGTTGTTAACAGCCAGAATAAAAAGAAACCAACGGTATATGTACCCATTCTACTCATATCCGAAAAACGTGTTGTCACCAGCAAATCAATCGGATCAAATGCAGTAAAGAATAAAATAGTAGCAACCCCCGCTACCAGAAAGGATGGCCACATAATGGCAACAACCTTTTGTACTTTTGGTATATCAGATCTCATCTCCACTCCTCAGCTCATCTTTTACCTGTTTTGGAAAGATTGATTTATTATTTTTTTTAAAATCTTTCCGGTCCACACACGGAATAGCTTAAATCCATTGCGCCATGTCACACAAGTTTTTATTAATTTATTGATTTCTTATCTGTTTTCAGGCGTGAGCAGAAGAGCTGTTTCGCGCGGAATGGCAATTCTCCCGCTTAATCGCCATTCTTTATTAGCAGGTTCTAATATGATGTGCCAGCTACCGGCAATGAGTGTGCCTGTTTTTACTGAATAAATTCCTGCCTGTTCCTGAGCAAGTGACAAAATCTTATCACGCTTTTCCTGAGTAGGGTGTAACAGTGACAATGTTATTTCATCAGGCAAGCGGATGTTATTGTCACTTTTGAGAATGACACGTATTTGTTCTGTTGATCGACTCAGCATAATGCTTGCGGACAAGCCCAACTCACCTGAACGAACATCTCTGTCCAGAATTTTATTGATAGCCAGTCCTTCCTTGTAATAATCGCCTGCAACCAGACTATCCGCTTCCTTGACGGCAATAATAACCGTCGTAATACCTGCCACTACTGCAAGAAATGGGAAAAAAATAATGAACCAGGGCCAGAAATGTTTATACCATGGTTTTGTATCAGTATTGGCAATCTTGATAGGCATAGCAATATTTCCCGAATTTATTTAAGAACCGGTCCAATGAATTTACCAATATGTGTTGTCTTGATTTCAGGCTTTGTTTTTGATTGCAGTGTAAAATTAATACCGGTACTGGATTTTTTCAGATTAACCGGATCAACACGAATTTGAAGTGCCAGACTGATTACTTCGCCGGGTTTTAAAGCAATGTCCTTTCCATCCGGTATCAATACCATTCCCTCGATACCAATAGCTGATAAATTATATTCATGTTTTATTTCATCCATATTGATCAGTTTCAATGTGTAGACATTCTCGATTAATCCTTCATCAGTTTCACGATATAAGGCATTACGATCACGAATAATATCCAGCTCCAGTGGTACTCTGTTATTAATTGCATAAACAAGACCGGCTATTAAGGAAAACATGACAGCCGCATAAATAATAATACGAGGTCTTATTATTTTTGTTTTCTCATGATGAATTGCATTTTCTGTTGTATAGCGAATCAACCCTTTTTCATAATTCATCTTTTCCATTACATCGTCACAAACATCAATACATGCGGCACAACCAATACACTGGTATTGAAGACCATCACGAATATCAATGCCGGTAGGACAAACCTGAACACACAAAGTACAGTTAATACAATCGCCCAGTCCGGCCTGCTTTGGATCAACATCACGCTTACGTGAACCGCGCGGATCACCGCGCTCTTCATCATAGGAAATAACCAGTGTATCTTGATCAAACATAACGCTCTGGAAACGTGCATAGGGACACATATAGATACAAACCTGCTCGCGTAACCAGCCCGCATTACCGTATGTCGCAAGTCCATAGAAGAAAATCCAGAATGCCTCCCACGGGCCAAGTGTCCAATTCAGAGCACTGTCCCATAATTCATAAACAGGTGTGAAATAGCCGACAAAAATAAATCCGGTAAAGATAGAAAATAAAATCCAGATCGTGTGTTTGATTGCCTTTAGGTAAAACTTGCGCACCGACAATGGTGATTTATCCAGTTTCATTTGTTTGGATCGATCACCTTCTACCAGACGTTCCATCCACAGGAATACTTCTGTCCAGACCGTCTGTGGACAGGCATAGCCACACCAGAGTCTTCCTGCCAATGTTGTAAAGAAGAACAATGCCAATGCGGCAATGATCAAAAGGAATGCCAGATAAATAAAATCCTGTGGCCAGAAGGTAAGACCAAAGATATAGAATTTTCGAGCGGGTAAATCAAACAGAACAGCCTGGCGACTGTCCCAGCTAAACCACGGTACCAGATAATAGATACCTAATAATACCAATACACCCGTAGTACGGAGTCGTGCGAACAGACCTTGCACCTGACGTGGGTATATCTTTCCACGCTTTTCAAAAAGCTTTTGCTGGATTTCTTCCCCGGGCTGTTGTCGGGACTTATCTGGGGCATTCTCGGACATAGATGAATTTTAATGGCATCGATCAAAAGTGACCAATAAAATAAGCGGATGGCCTTATGACCATCCGCCTGATAGCTGATAAAAACGGGTGTTATTCAGCTGACAAACTATAGATGTAGGCAGCCAGCAAATGCACCTTGTCTTCACCGAGGAAATCACGGTGTGGTGGCATTATGCCATTTCGCCCGTTTGCAATGGTTTTCTTGATTGCTCCCAGAGAACCACCGTATAACCATATCTTGTCTGTCAGGTTCGGTGCGCCCAAGGCCGGGTTACCGGTACCGGCAGGCATATGACATGCGGCACAATTGGTTTCAAACAGTGCTTTCCCCGCTGTTGCCTGTGCCGGATTTGCACTGCGACCACCCAGACTAACAACATAGGCAGCAACCTTATTAACACCATCATCACCAATCACGGCCTTCCATCCCGGCATCACAGCCTGACGTCCATCAAGAATGGTTTTCTGAATCATTTCCGGAGAGCCGCCCCATAACCAGTCCTTATCTTTCAAACTTGGAAAACCGGGTGCACCACCGGCATCTGAACCATGACAAGTGGAGCAATAATTTACATATAGACGTTGCCCAATAGCATTGGCCTGCGCATCCTTACTGAGAGTCACAATGTCCTGTTGGGCATACTTGGCAAAAATGGGACCATAGGTCTCTTTTGCATCAGCCATTTCCTTTTCATATTGTGACGTCTGCGTCCAGTTAAAGACACCCTTGAAATTTCCAAGCCCTGGATACAGCACAAGGTAAATCAGAGAAAAAATAATAGTGGCGTAAAACATGCCAAGCCACCAGCCTGGCATCGGGTTATTCAGTTCAACCAGTGTCCCCTCATCCCAGCTGTGGGTCATCTTTTCACCATCAGGGACATCACCAGGGCGTTTTTTAGCGGCAAAGCGGATTAACCACCAACAAGCAAAAATATTACCCAGAGTTAAAACAATAACAAACCAGTGTAGAAAACTATTCATGACGTACGCTCCCGTCTATCTGTCATCGGTTTCATTTTTTCTTCATCGGCAAATGGCAGGTTGGCTGCTTCATCAAAATCTTTTTTGCGTTTGCCGCTCCATGCCCAGATCCATATTCCAATGAATATGGCAAAAATCAATACCGTAAAAAATGAACGTATAGTAGAAATATCCATTATCAGGTTACCTTCTGGTCTTGATGCTGGTGCCAAGAGATTGCAGATAGGCAATCAGCGCTTCCATTTCTGTCTTGCCCTTGACTGCATCAGCAGCACCAGCCTTGTCAGCATCCGTATAAGGCACACCCAGCAAACTCAATGCATTCATCTTGTCAGCAGTAAGCTTGCCATCCAGTCTGTTTTCTTCCAGCCATGGGAAGCCCGGCATATTCGACTCAGGTACAACATCACGCGGATTGATCAAATGAACACGATGCCAGTCATCACTGTAACGACCGCCAACACGATGCAGATCCGGACCGGTACGTTTTGAACCCCACTGGAACGGATGATCATACACAAACTCACCCGCTACCGAATAATGTCCATAACGTTCGGTCTCTGCACGGAACGGACGAATCATTTGAGAGTGACAAACATAACAACCTTCACGCACATAAATATCACGCCCTTCCAGTTGTAATGCTGTGTAGGGTTTTAAACCCGCAACCGGCTCGGTTGTACTCTTCATGAAGAATAACGGTACGATTTCCACCAGACCACCAACACTGATAGTCAGCACAATCAGAATCACCATTAATCCCAAATTTGTTTCTACTTTTTCATGGCTCATGTGATAACCCTCCCTCAAGCTGTCTGCGGGATCGATTCAACAGCAGTCTTGCTACCCTGAATCGTCTTCCACATGTTGTATGCCATAGAAACCATTCCTGCCAGATAAAGTGCACCACCCAGGAATCGAACGAAATAATACGGATACATTGCACTCAATGACTCAACAAAGCTGTAAGTCAATGTGCCGTCATCATTCACTGCACGCCACATCAGACCTTGCATAATACCGGCAATCCACATCGCAGTGATGTACAACACCACGCCGAGTGTCGCAGTCCAGAAATGGAATTCCATTAATTTCTTGGAATACATTTCAGCCTTACCAACAACACGCGGCAGCAGGAAGTAAATTGCGCCGATGGAAACAAAGCCAACCCAGCCCAGTGCGCCGGAGTGTACATGGCCTACTGTCCAGTCAGTGTAATGTGATAATGCATTCACGGTCTTGATGGCCATCATTGGTCCTTCAAAGGTAGACATACCATAGAAAGAAAGTGAAACCAGCAAGAAACGCAGAATAGGATCCGTACGTAGTTTGTCCCAAGCACCTGACAAAGTCATGATGCCGTTGATCATGCCACCCCAACTTGGCGCAAGCAGTACCAGTGAGAACAACATACCGACTGTTTGTGTCCAGTCAGGCAATGCAGTGTAATGAAGGTGATGTGGACCCGCCCAGATGTAGGTGGAAATCAGTGCCCAGAAGTGAACCACTGACAAACGATAGGAATATACCGGACGACCTGCTTGCTTGGGTACAAAGTAATACATCATGCCAAGGAAACCGGCTGTCAGAAAAAAGCCTACCGCATTATGGCCATACCACCACTGAATCATGGCATCCATGGCACCAGCATAAGCGGAATAGGATTTTGTAAGTGTCACTGGAACAGCAGCACTGTTAACGATATGGAGAATGGCAACGGTAATAATGAATGCGCCGTAGAACCAGTTGGCTACATAAATATGTTTAACCTTGCGCTTTACAATTGTGCCAAAGAACACAATGCCATAAACCACCCAGACAACCGCAATCAAAATATCGATCGGCCATTCCAGTTCAGCATATTCCTTACTACTGGTGATACCCATCGGTAGTGTAATGGCTGCCAGCACAATAACCAGATTCCAGCCCCAGAATGTAAAGCTGGCCAATCCATCACTGAATAATCTGACCTGACAAGTCCGCTGCACAACATAATAGGAAGTCGCAAACAACGCACTTCCACCAAATGCAAAAATAACTGCATTGGTATGCAATGGACGTAAACGGCTGTATGTGGTCCATGGAAGATCAAAATTGAGCTCCGGCCAGACCAGTTGTGCCGCGATGAAGACGCCAACAGTCATGCCAACAATGCCCCAGATAACGGTCATGATGGCAAACTGCTTCACAATCTTCAGATTGTATGTGCTTTGCAGCTCCATATTGTTTTACCTCATTTTTATTTACTAAAAGTTTTTTGTCTGGAAGGTAATCACACCTCAACTTCCTGACACTGAACTAGAAGCGGGTACCTACACCTATCCCGAATACCCATGGATCAATATCAACATCAATAGTTCTAACAGTAGCACCAGTGGTAAGGGAAGCTGTTGTATCAATATCAATAAACTTCACATCAAAATTGATAAACCAGTTTTTGTTGATATCAAAATCAACACCAACCTGTGCTGCCAACCCCCATGAGTCATCCAGATCAACTGAAGTGCCACCCAAGGTATCTGTATAAGATTTACTGGCTTTTTCACCGTAGAAATATGTGTAGTTTACACCAACACCAGCATAAGGCCGAATTTTTGCCTTGGGTGCAAAATGATATTGCAGTGTCAGTGTCGGAGGCAGGACGCCAGCTTCAACAATCTTGTTAAGAAATGTCAAATCAGCACCACCATAAATGTCATGCTTGGTGGTACCCAGAATCAATTCCAGTCCCAGGTTATTAGTCACCATATAAGTAAAATCAACTTCAAGCGTCGTGGCATCCTCTACTCTTGCATAGGAATTAGTAAAGTCAGTTAATGTGCCACTATCATCATTCGGACTTACATTAATCAAACGACCCCTGACCAACCAGTCACCGGCATCAGCGGAAACGGTATTTACAGACAGGAAACTTGTGACCAGAACGGCAGCCAGTGAAATACTCTTTATTAACTTCATGAAAAACCTCGATTATTTATAGATAAACCAACATGCCGGTACGTAAAAAAGCCCCAATCCCGCATAAACAATAAGTGTAATAATATTAGCGTGCGCTAAAATACTTTATGTATTGATTCAGATCAATGATCTAGATCAACTTGGTTTCGGTTGATGAAATTATTTATTGCCACTCATTGGCAAAAGGAAAAATCAGGGAATAAATAGAGGGTAATTCTTCAGTTAGTACTTGGTTTGGTGCCGGCCAGGATATGTACTTTATCTATCTTGTTAATTTCTATAGATCTTCGATTTACGGACATGAGGCCATCCTGTTGAAAGCGACTGAATACGCGACTCACTGTCTCCACTGCCAATCCGAGATAACTGGCTATTTCCACGCGCGACATGGTCAGGTTAATTTCCTTGGCTGAAAAGCCGCGTGCCTCATAACGGTTTACAAGACTGATAATAAAGCAGGCCAAACGTTCTTCCGCGCTTTTCTTACTTAGCAAAATTGCTGACTGATCATGTGCAATTTCCTTGCTCATGATACGTAATAACTGGCGCTGAAGCCCTGGGATGGCATTACTCAACTCTTCCAGCTTCTCAAACGGAATTTCACACACATGCGACATTTCAAGTGCTTTTGCTGTAGATATATGCTGACCTGAGCTGATTGCATCCAGCCCTATCAATTCACCCGGCAATGAAAACCCGGTGATCTGCTCTGTGCCATCATCGGTAAGCGTGTAGGATTTGAACGAACCGGAACGTACGGCAAAGATTGACTTCATGATATCGCCGGACTGATACAAAAATGCATGGCGTTTTACCGGCCGACGGCGTTTGATAATACTGTCAAGCCGCTCCAGATCATCATTTTCCAGACCCAATGGCAGGCATAACTGGTATAAATTACAGTCCTTGCATGCGACCTTAAGGGATGAAATATCCACCTGACTTGAAAATTCTGAACCTGACATGGTGCCTCTGGTTAATTCTGAAATCGACAACTAGACCTAATATACAACATAAAAACCTGTAAGGTTTACCATTTTATGCATATAATCACCTTAATAGATTTAATGATCAGGCATTAATCCTAAGGAAAACAAAGCACAAACCTCCACGTATCAACACTGTTGTTGACCCGCCGTGAACCGGAGAAATACAAATGGCTACACGCAAAGCCGAAATCTCACGTAAAACCAATGAAACCGATATTACTGTTGCTGTCGATCTCGATGGGACTGGTAAATCTGATCTGGCTACCGGTATCCCATTTCTGGAACACATGCTTGATCAGGTGGCTCGCCACGGCCTGATTGATATATCAATCAAGGCCAAGGGGGATTTACACATCGATGCCCACCACACAATGGAAGACATTGGTATTACATTGGGACAGGCGATTAATAAAGCTGTAGGTGATAAACAGGGTATTCGACGTTATGGTCATGCCTATGTACCACTTGACGAGGCATTGTCGCGCGTCGTGATTGATCTGTCAGGACGACCCGGTCTTGAATATGGAGTCAAGTTTCAACGTGCACAGATTGGCGATCTGGAAGTGGATTTATTTCATGAATTTTTTCAGGGTTTCACCAATCATGCAATGGTCACTCTGCATATCGACAGTCTGCGCGGAATTAATGCACACCATGTTGCCGAAACAGTGTTCAAGGCTTTTGGTCGTGCGTTGCGCATGGCGCTGGAACCTGATCCTCGGATGCAGGGTATCCTGCCTTCTACGAAAGGGAGTCTGTAGGACAGCTTCCTTTTGTTTGTCTGTGCACGCAAAGAACATGTTGGGTAAAACTTCAAATCAGGTTTGTTTAATTCCATGAGTACGGTTGCGGTTATTGATTACGGGATGGGTAATCTGCATTCTGTCTCCAAGGCGCTTGAACATGCAGGCAACAAAACCACTGTTGTCGTTTCGAGTGATGCCGATGCTATATTAAAGGCAGACCGTGTGGTGTTGCCGGGCGTAGGTGCTATCAGAGACTGTATTAATGAACTGAAAAAAACAGGTCTTGATCAGGTCGTTCAGGAATGCTGTAAAACAAAGCCGTTCCTTGGTGTTTGTGTTGGCATGCAGGCATTGATGGAATCCAGTGAAGAAAACAATGGTACAACCTGTTTAGGTATTTTCCAGGGGCAGGTAAAACGTTTTGCCAATGATATGAAAAGTAATAACGACATACTGAAAGTCCCACACATGGGCTGGAATCAGGTACATCAGGAAACCGAACATGCCCTGTGGAAAAATATAAAACAGGACAGTCGTTTTTATTTTGTGCACAGCTATTATGTTGAAACGACATCCCGAGATAACATGACAGCATCAACAGATTACGGTATTGGTTTTACATCCGCTATCGCACATGAAAATATTTTTGCAGTGCAATTTCATCCTGAAAAAAGTCAGCATGATGGTTTGCAATTATATGCAAACTTTCTGCAATGGGATGGACAGTAATATTTTTTTAATTTGAGACTCATTTAAGAGATTGAAACAATGCTTTTAATTCCCGCAATTGATCTGAAACAGGGTAAATGTGTACGTTTAAAACAGGGCCGTATGGAAGATGATACTGTCTTCTCGGACGATCCGGTTGCGATGGCTGAACGCTGGATCGAAGCAGGTGCCAAACGATTACACATTGTTGATCTTGATGGTGCCTTCGCAGGTAAACCTGTCAATGCTGAAGTCATTCACAACATTACTGAAGCCTTCCCCGGTATTTCAATTCAGGTCGGCGGCGGGATTCGTGATGAAGATACAATACAGGCCTATCTGGATGCCGGTGTGCAATATGCCATTATCGGCACCAAGGCAGTCAATGCACCGCATTTTGTTTCTGATGTCTGTATCGAATTTCCTGG
>Ga0224501_10002018_pt1 | contig 15834 bp, 8 predicted proteins | sample SF_Oct11_sed_USG_4_FD_169105 | JGI IMG/M metagenome (GOLD analysis project Ga0224501, IMG submission 169105) | Sediment microbial communities from San Francisco Bay, California, United States - SF_Oct11_sed_USGS_8_1 | ecosystem: Environmental > Aquatic > Marine > Sediment | place: USA... | reverse complement strand
AGCCTGTTTCTGCATCCGGTGAGTCCATTATGTTTGGTGTGGTTTCAGTTTTCAGGCATGATGTATTTGGTGCATAGTGCAAGCCCCAATCTCCTACTCTTCTTTTTCTCTGATATCTGTTGTGATATATGCATGGTACTGTCGGTGTCGCGGTAGCTTAGTAAAACAGCCCATATGCCATTAGTGCAGAGCCGCTTCCTTATGTCCGGGCCACCAATCACTTTAGAGTGTGACGAGAGGTTCTTTAGCACCTTAAACCGCAATGCTGTGCCGTATTTTCTTGCACAGTTTCTATCATTGTAGCAGCCTCCCCACTAACCAGCCTTCCGGCCAGCGGCAGTCTTCTTGAGCCTGTCAAACTAAACTCTGGCAAAGGTGTGTGTGCCTACTAATCAGCTCATTTCTGCGCAGCTCTAATAAGCCAATAACATTAAACCCACTCCCATGCCTGCCGATTACTACAGTTCTCTTCTGTTATTAAGCGCTGTGATTTTTCTGCTGTGATCGTGATAGCTAGTTGGTTAGTAGTTAGTTGCTAATAGTGTTCGTGTTACAGTACTACAGGGCCAGTCTAGACACCAAGCCATACTGTGTGTTGCTTTTGCCTAATAAGGCGTGTGTTTGTAGCAGATTTACTGGATATAGGTATGGAAGCCAGCACTGCAGTCACAGAACCAGCCACTGACCCTGCCCCAGAAGGTTTCTTTTTACATTCTTCTACTATTTCAGTTTGTCATTACATTCAGTCAGTGCCATTATAAGCTACCTATTCGGATGAGACATAATGCATACAGCTATCTAATTGGTCCCAACTTTGTTCGATATTACATTAGCATACGTTCGTCATAACCATTCAAGTGGTAACTGCGAGTTTCCTGTTCCGATAGTGGATCTTCTCGGAGGGGATGAGTCAACACCCGCTCTCACCCCAGCAGGTCAGTAGGTCAACACAGATCCCTATGTACAGAGATGGTCTCCTTCGACGTAAACAATGCTCAATGTTACGGTTATGGAAAAACCCAACCCAGTATGTTCCTTATGAATGTGTTCGGTTTGTGACCGTGTCCGCTGAGAGCTTAAGGGAGGAGGTGTGTCACCATACCCACCATTGTTCCAGAACCGACCACTCCACAGAAAGAGCAGCCGGCACCCAAGGCATCCCCCAAACCAGAAGCGAAAAAGGAAAAACGCAAGAAAAAGGAATCAAAAGAAGCCAATGATGTGAAGGAGACAAAGGAAACCAAAGAGTCCCCTGCAGCTGTGGCCGTCCCTGCAGCTGTGGCCGCACTGACTGTCGGTGAGGACGGAGTGATGCACGTCATCATAGGAGGGCAAAAAGTGGCCATCAATACTCACAAGTCCTCTATGGCTGCGCCCACGGCTACTGCAGCGGAGAAAAGTCCCGTCAAGGAAAAAAAGAAGAGGGTGAAAAAAGTTGAGACGCCACCTCCCGAGCCGGAGGTGGAGTCAAGCTCTGATTCTGACGACCCGGCTCTGCAGGAGCAGATCGCCGATCTACTCGGGGGATTTGATGCACCAACAGCAACCGCTGCTCCGCCATCGCCTCGAATTCACGACGATATCGCAGACTTGTTAGGCGGGTTTGATGCCGCAGACGATGCCGGTAACATTCGATCTTGTGTTGCCGTTGTGTTACGTTTCTCACGCAGTCTGTGTGTAGTATACGTTGTCACAGTTTAGCTCTTCGTGTGCTCTTTGGTTCTTCCTTATGTTTATTGGTAGACGTTACACACTATTACGCTTGCAGTGGTATAGTGCTCGAAGGCAGCTAAAATGCTGGACTTTATTTCAATAGATTTATTCGAAGAGACGGATTGCCAACTCGACACTAGCCACTATGTTTAGTTGTTGTTGCAATGCATTTTCCCCTCTCGCATCTGTGTATTGATATATCGGGATGTTGATATAGCGCCAACACCAGCTACTGATGGGGCTGGGACAGTTTCACTACCCGCAGCCTCTCCTACACCCGCTGCTCTCCTCGATAACTTGCTGGAAATGGATATGGATGGTTCTGATCAGCAGGGTAGGTTCTGTATGGTTAGCTTCTCCGTCTAATCAAAATATCTGCACATGCGTTTTGAGTGCTTGGTGCTGTGTATTGGCTCTCTAAGGGTAGTCTGTTCTTGGCAGATATGGAAGCTGAGATTATCAGTGCTACGGATGATAATGGCCTCGCCGATGTGATGGGTGCTATCAGTCCTGTTACAGAGACTGCGCAAGGTACATTCGCGTTCCAGTGCGATTTCTGAATTGCATGACTAAATGGTGTACTGGTTTCTATGGTCTGTAGTTGTTTGGATAAGGTCTTAATTTTTTTAATATTTGCACTTATTTTGGTAGCAACTATTGAACGAAGTGCCACTCCAGTAGGCATGATGATGCTGCCTGAAGCAGGTTCGTTTTTCTCTAGTCTGTAGAAGTTGGCTTGGCCATTGTTGCGCGCAGTTGCCCCGTTTGCCGCACTGATAGTGTCATTGTTGTGTATTGGATTTTGTATGTGCCCTCTCAGACTGAGTATGTATTGTAATCGCTGCCGGTCTGTTGCAGAGCGTAGCATCACGCCGTCGCCTAGTCTTATGATTCCTAATCAAGGTAATCTGGGTGTTGATGGTGCACTTACTTATTTCTTAGTTTTGTAGAAGCGCACTCTCTTAGCCTCGGTTGTCATATTCGATCCATTGAATTCGTTTGTTGGTGTCATTTCTACTTATATCTTAACAGCAACTAAGTCTAAGACCGATGACGATAAAACCGAATTGCTACTGGGTGATTTGATGGCTGCATCCCCTCCAACTGATAGTAACACGACCGACGCCCGACCACTTGTTGCGTCCAATACCCAACCCGCGGAGAAACCATCCAGTCAACTTCCAACATCCAAGCCAGTTACTCCATCGGCTAAAAAGAGTGCGGAACCGCCCAAGAAGACTGGCAACCCGCTGGATGACGCCATGTTCATGCAGCTCTTTCCTGAACCTGTGAAGACATCACCGAAGAAATCATTACTCGATCTTCAGTCCCAAACATCACCAAAAAAGAATGTAACCCCGGTGATGACTCGCCGCGACAGCAAGTCGGCTGAGAATGGAGGTTTGTCCCTCGCTGTTGTGGACGATGCCTTATCATTACCGTATCTAGATATATTTTATTCCACTGATTATGGCTTGGTGTAAGGCTGGCCAACTGTACTTATTGTAAGACTAATACTTTTTTACACAAGCTTTGTAGGCTGTTAAGGCTCATCACAATCGGAGCTCCTGATTTTCAGCTTGGAATTGTGTTGTATTCTGTTGTGGCTATAATCCTGCTAGCGCGTAATTCGCACCGCCATGTTATGGTTGGCATGTCTCTCTCCTTTGGACATATGTTCTGTCCTGTCCTGTCCTGATTCTTGCTCTGCTCATTAACCCAACTGCTGCATCGACTAATCATAAATTTATAGCTTGTCCTCCAAAAGCTGCGCCTGCCATTTTTGGCATGATTGCAGCTGCCTTGGGTCTTACATGTAACCTGAAATATGGACAATACAACTTGACACCGTATTCTCTGAGCCTGTATACAACTGAACTCTGTCTTTGGATGTTACGAGACCTTTTCCCAATCTGAAAAGATAAATTCCACCTCTTGTTTATCCAGAAGTATTTTCTTGTTTTCAGGTGATGACTTGTTGGGATCGGTAATGCAGCCTCAGAGTAAGACTGGGTCCGTTGCACCCCCCAGACTCGTTCAGGGAGATATTGACTCAAGTCTGGCTTCCTTAGCTGGTAACCTCTCAGTGAACCCAGGCAGCCAACCAAAGTGAGTGTCATATTTTAACAGCCCCTCACAAGAGCCGGAGAGTGGCAACTGTAAATTGATTTGGTTTTGGTGAGCCGGATTGAGAACAGAAGTTCGGCTAAATACCACACTGCGATTCAAACATGTTTCAAATACTGTGACCATGAACAAACCCAACACATGTATGGTACATTAATGTATTCATTTTGCAGATCGAGTTTACAGTGGAACTCCCCGAGTGAAAAGAGACTAACGGGAGGAAACAACTTCAGTGGTATAAATCCTGCACCCGCTACATGGAATCAACAGCAGCCTATGATGGTAAGAGCCATGTTGATAGCTGTAAGCTTGTGTGGGTTTAGTGTTATTGCTTTCAGTTTATCAAAAATGTTGAGTGCACAGCTTGGTATATCTGTAATATAAGTAGTTTTCTTGTCTGTGACTGGTGGGTTGTGATTACTCATTGGGCACGGATTTGGCAAGTTCTAGGCCTTATTAGTTTCTTCAGTAACCCTTTTTGTACATTAACATTGCATATCATTTGCCTATACAATAGATATGTTGGTGTTTCATATAGGGTTATTCTAGAAAAGATTACACTATGAAATCTCTTTGGTTTATAACTCATTCTTGTCCAAAATTTACTATTGAATTGCTCCAACATTTGAAGCATTTCTGCGATATTAGTTCTATTTTGTTTTGTTGATAGGTATGCATGTATAGGTCTCCCTGATGGTTTGAATGGTAATTGCCTTGTTACATGTATGAAAACTTCATTATTGACATATCAGGAGTTGTTTTAACTGGCCTATTCAAAATGAACTACTCTGCAATGATTTGCCTTTGGCTTGAGGCTATCAGTCACCACATTTAGCTTCATCTTGATCAGCGTAGATTGGCATAACACAAAAAAGACAACTGGGTCAATTTTCTTCAAGCGGGTAAATTGTGCAAATTAACACGCTGGCAACATATGTATAAAATGAAAGGCAAACTATCCGTTCATGCATACATGTCAATTCTAGTCTCAATGTTGTATTGTTCAGTGTTGTATTGTTTGTTGTACACATTATGATTTTCAGAGACAACCGCAGGTGTTTGTGCAGCCCCAGATGCAACCCATGTTCATGAACCCGCCGAACATGTATAATCAACAGCAGCAGCAAATGTTTATTGTAAGTGATGGTTCGGGTAGAGTTGAAAATTGCCTCTCAGTAGCAGAAGATACGCTTTAGCATTTTATGATATTGGGTCAAATTACAAGCCTGTTTCTGCCTCTAGCGAACCAGTTTGCCGAAAACAGTCCCTTCTAAGCGACACATGCTTATCTGAGTCAGCTAAACCTCAGGCTATATAGCGTTATAGTCATGGTTTTAGAAAGATTTTATTGTCTGATATATCTGTCCATCGAAAAGTCATCCTTATGAAACCCTGACTGACAAGGGATGTTCTCTGAAGTAAAATGTCACTTATTAGGTCCTAAATAATTTTTTGCCAAACCCAAATCAAAATAAGTTTTGGTTTATAGCCTCGGATGACCTGGATTTCTCAGTGGTCAGTCATCCTAAAGTTAGTTGACCAGCGGTATTCCCCAATCCCAATTTTGTGTAACAAGTTTTCGAGTGTGGCACTGGCCTTTACTGTGGCCTTTCATATCATCACATGATCTATTGTATCACGTCTCCTTGTCAGAGGCAGAGCCCTGAAGGCCTCTATATGGTGCACAAGGAAAGAAAATGCTTATTCATTTTAGGGCCAGGGAATGGCTCCACCCATGTACACAGCTCAACCAATGATGGGACAGCCAGGAATGATGGGACAGCCAATGGGAGCTCAGCAAATGCGGCCAATGAATCCACCCCAGCAACAGCAACAGCAGTCATTTGATCCATTTGGAAACCTCTGAACCAAGTGTGTAAGATGTAGCTTGTCAAAACAATTAGGTTTGCCATTGGGAGCAGATTGCTCAATTTAACTATCTCACCAACCATGTTACCTTTTTACCAACACATGTGGTACACCATTTCCTTTGGAAATTGAAACAAACCGTTAGCCAGGGTTGGAAATATTTAATACAATTCGATGCTCGTTACGATTACTCATTCCAATTTACGGAACGAAAATGGTAAGCCATGAAGATTCAGTATCGGAATCAGTATCAGTTACAATGCATTCGATACTCTCATTCTCTCAATAACTAGCTCACCCGCATTCAATGGTTATGAAGTTTGTCAGTACCCGACTAAAACAGCTAGATACTAGTACTAGCTAGTAACTTAGTAAGTATAGTACTAGTAGCTATGAACTTTCATACACCCTCCCCCATTTTTGGAGAGTTAAGTCAACTAAGTCACCTTAATTCGATATCGAGTGGTGTAAAACCAGTGCAACTTATTAGGCCTATTCTTGAAACCGAGACGATGGTGACAATGAATTTAATAATTAGGCGGAGGCGATGGCTATTTCGAGGTTTTCTGAAAACACATGGTATCAAATTAATATACCTTTATTCTCATTGTGGTCAGTGCGATCCATGAAACTTCCAATGTGTTATGTAACAATTCATAAGCCAGCGGTGAAATTTCAAGTTGGACATGGTATTTTTCATCCTGGGTTACCATCCCGATTTTGAGATAAGATCAACAAAATTTTCAGTGTTTGGTTGGGACGATGGCCCTCATCCCAGTTTCGAGAATAGGCCCATTAATCTCGTGCATCCTAATTACGTAATTGGTTTGCCACAACTGCAGCTTTGTTTACCTTTCACTTGCTAGGTCTGCTGTTTTTATGCCGCGGACCTTGTAGATGTATCATGTATTGAGTATTGGGAACGGATACGTTCCTTCCCTTGAAAGTATCAGCTATTTGTAGCTGATACAGAAAAAACAGTGTATTGATATTGAAATTTTCGATAGAACAAAAAGGAACTCTTCAAACCCTGTCGTTAGTTTAATGTAAAGGACTGCGTTTTGTAGGCCATGAATACTTATCCGCAAACATATCCACCAGGAATCGGCTCGCCCTGCGTCGACCCTACAACCCACCCAATGTAGTCCGACCAGTCTTAAACTATAAGCACGAAAAGCACAGTACTTCTAGCTAGCTGTTGTAAAAAATCATGATTTTGTGTTGATACCAGACAGTCCAGAGGAATGGTAACTTAAATGACTCATTGCTGTTTAGTTTTTGATACAGTTATTTGAGCTGATGCAGTACAAACCTAGCTTACTATCACCTGTATTAGCAGGTACTTAAATTTCTTTGGCAGCAATGATGTGCTATATGTTGTGTTCGCGTTGATTCGATCTTAAGTTGTGACATTTTCCGCAACTTCATGTACCAATAACTGACTACTTGTAATGGAAATATGGCAGCCCAGACTGTTGTTGGTTTGTAATAGGTAACTAGATTATTATTTTATTTATAGTCTATTACAAATAAACTTCCAATACCAACTTTATAAAGCTTTATAGTATATGACCAAATTCCAATACCAAATCACCTCTGTGAGCCTTATAGTACATGATCAGAGGCATGTACATGGAATACATATCTCCGCATTTGGCACATCAAATCTAAATCCCACAAATAATGAGGTTTAAGTTGACGCTTATCCAGGTTACCTTTTTATCCATTATCTATGATCTTAGTTATGTCAAACGCGTCAACCTTTTACCCTATTTCAGAATTAGTGGCTATAACAACGCCCTCTTTCGATTGGTGAATTTGTCTATGTAAGGATATATATTTCGCCGCTGTTTTTGTATGAGGCAGGATTACTGTCTCTATAAAGTCCTCAGCCGTCAATGATGTGTAGTATCCTAAAGCTTGAAGGAGGGCTAAAGCGAAGCTGAAACAATTTCTCCTGATGGGGTCATATCTAAAATCAGTAATAGATAATCGGTAACCGGGTGTGACCTTAAACATAAAAAAAGTATGAACAGTTCACAGTTTATTCAAGTTACACACATTCATTACGAGCGAGAGGTTCACATATGCACCTCTCTGAGTACAACACAATGATCGCCAATCTTCATTCCTCAACCAAAAACTTGTATGTTTCTATTAGAGGAGTGACAGTCCTGCGATTGTTCATGCCCATGAAATGGCCAATTCACAGAACAGAAGAGTTTATTGCTTCTGTTGGGATTGGCGTATCCGGATTTTTGTAAACTACATGTGTGATACCATAGCCAGGTGTTCACTGCTATGATCCTGCGCCTTCATGCTTACTAGCAAAAGCTGAATTATAAGGTTTCACCAACCCATATTCGGAGTTAGTCCATTCTTCTATAAAGGTTGTGACCTTTCTTATAACCAATGTCACGTCTTTAGGGGATGTAGTTGGCATGATAACTCTGATGCTATTGGTCCATTGGTTGTTCATGTGCAAGCCTTTTTCGTCATAATCATACATTCTATCTAAAATAGTAAATACACAATTACTTTTTTTTGGTATGGTCTTCAACCAGCCAAAGTGAAGGTGCAAGCCATATACTTGCTAATTCACTAGTTATGGTTTAGCATGAAGGACCGCAAACGAGTTAGTAGCAATGCCCCACATTAAGCTCATAGGCTTGTGTCATGTTTGCGCTAGGAGCTCAAGCTGACAATGAGAGTTTGTTGTGACCGGGGTTTAAGCCCAGGTTCCAGTGATCTCAGTTCTTTAGCCACTGGGCTATAACCCTATGTCCCAGTAGGTGAAAAGCTAAGGAAAATGATACTGTAGTAGAAATTTGAAGAGTACCGTCAGTTGCGTACATTTACCGTTGTCAATGTGGACACCGCAATGCAGCCCATCACCATTTTTAAAGTCACTACAACAGAGATCATTAATAATCGCCAGTTGTGTGACTTGGATCCCTGGTTTGAGTACCTTTTTGTGTTTCATACTTATTGGATTTGAATTGTGATAAAAAATAGAGGAGGTCCACCCATTGAGCTACATTCTCTATGGGGCGTGCGGACAAAAGCAAAAAGTTAACCGATGATGCGACCTGGGAAACTTGGAGTCGAAAACTGGTCAGGAAAGATGTGCCACCATGAGCCATGCTTCTACTCATAACTTTGTATGCGGTCCTCAGTCGCCTAAGCACCGAAAATCACCAATGATCCCTTTAGTTAACTAAAATATCCCATGTGAAGTCGCAGCGAATGACAAGATGCTATGATGTAAAAAATAAGCCGGCTTAGTAAGTATAAACCATTGATTGAATTTGTCCCAAATGAAAACCAATGCCTTGTGAAGCCGGCGGTTGTCATTGGTCACATATTCATCATGGGATTCAACCGACAACAACTACACGCAAATCCAGCATAATGTTGATCTAACTGCTTGTTCCCAAAAAACACATTCTGTTCACCAGCGTGGGAAATGTAGTAAAAACTGTCTCATATCTTACTCTTACCACAGAAAACATTTTCCACCTGAGGGTTTGATTAGTAGAATATTTCCATGACACAATCTGTCATTAACAATAGGGGATTTAGCTATGAATGGCGGTACAGCTACAGAGGAAGTCAGCAGGTCGGCGTTGCATTCAGGGCAAAAGTCTGGTAGCTCCACGCAAAACAAAAAACTTCTACAGTGTCGTAAACACTTGATTGGTTGATGAGAGTGCGAATTCATATCTTCTACAAACAGAATATGATAGTGCTCAATCACCAATCCGTACAAAGTAAAGACAGGAAAAATAACAGCGAATCCTACTACAAGACACAAGCAAAGTCATGGTACTTGGAAAAGGAATTTTCGGTATTCAGCATATCACTCATTCAGACTCACACTCACAGTCACACTCATTTGTGACTTTGTCATTCAATCGTTGTCATCATGTCATGTATTATGTATTGATCATTTGATGTATCAGCATGACGACGAACTTGGTACTTTTTCTGTGTCGTTTACCAATTGAGAGCCATGTGATCTAATCGGTACGTCGGTCGGACGAACAGCATTTTTCGACCGATCTTTCGAGCAGGGACGCTAGGGTCGTTCTGATTGTCTTCGCTGCCTCGATAACTCGCAAAATTTCCCAGTAGTTGGAATTCCTGATTTGTGACGTCCTTGACCCTTTCTAAGTAAAACCTAGAGCCCTTTAGGACCTAAAGGGCTCTAGGTAAAACCTACCGTTATGCACGGTTCCATGGCTTTATTGGTCGACGGTTTGAAAACCTATTTCTGATTGGCTCTAGGATTCTGAGGGCTCTAGGACGTTCACCCGGCCACTATCACGACTAGGTGAGAAATGGGGTACACCGTAAGTACAGCTACACCCAGTTTCACCCAGAGGCTAGAGGACAATGGAAGAACAGTAGAATATTTTGTGAGGACAACTGAAGAAATAACGCTCATCAGTAAAGATAATCTAGGAGGTACTTATAAACTTATATATTTCGGGCTGTTACTGTTAGTGTTACTAGTAACTTATTAGTTAGTTAAACATAAAAGTTAAACTTGGACTTTGACTTTGTCCTCCGGCAAACTCTAGCTATAGTCAGACTAGAGTAGAGAGAGTATATATTATTTATATACTAAATTAGTCATAAGACAAGCCAAGGTGGAACTTGTGAAAAATCGCGGAGCCAGTGACGCGAATAAGTCGTCAGAATCGTGCCCAGAATCGTCATGACCGCGTAAATCGCAACGGCCAATAAAATATAAATGAATTACCATATATGATATATCATTATATGATATAATTTGTGATTTTATCTTTGAATTCAGAGGTCATTTTTGGCTGATTGATTCGATTGTGATTTATTGCTTTGGATCAGTGAAGATTTATATCATAAACGTAATAGCTGGTTCACACAAGTGCGGCGCGGTAGCGATGAGCGGCAAGCGGCACAGAAGGCGGCGGCATTGGGGCATTGACACTAATGGCCCCGCTGTTTCTGATGCTGTATGTGCCGCTTAAATGGGCATCAACATCCGCCAATCCAACGGCACAGCGTCGCTATGAGCCGACACTGCATGCAATATTTTTAAGCGGCACAGATGCAGCGACCAATCAGAGCATCGATCGCATTTACTCGGCTTCTGGTATATAGGTCAGTGACGAAATTGGTAGAGCAGTCAATTCAAATGTGCGTTATCGGTGGTTGCCGCTCACTGGATGCTGAAGAAAATAGAGCATATATGATATGCTGCTAGGTCGCCGGAAGCTGATGCCCACTTGACAGCCATTCTGGGCGGTTTTTTAAGCCGAGTGGTTGCCGCTCGTATAAACTCTACATAAGTGAGACTGTGAAACTCTGAGTGACATTAGAATAGCTAGCAATGCTGAATAAATGACATTTCTTCTACTTTATAGTGAACAGGGGTTTATGAGTAACAAAATGATTTCGTCGTCAGTTGTAAAGCAAACGGCAATATTCACACTCGGCTGGACAGCATATGCCTCAACATATCTGCTTCGGAAACCTCTTGGTGTGGTAAGTAAAATACATCCACCAAAAACCACACCACAGTAGCCTCCACAGTGTAACCCCTTTCAATTCCTTTGAATCAGGATTCAAATTGGAAATTTCCCCATTCAACCCCGGTTAAGTCAGGCTCTGGGGGACTGCAGCGGCACTAGGCCTGAATCAACTGTTAGTCACTATAATGATTAGTAGTAGGCCTCCTAGTAGGAAGGGTGATGCAAGTGACTTAATAGCTATTACTTCCGGACTGTTAATGGGGTATTTTCAGAGTGGAGTGAATGCATGAATATCAGATCCATAACCCATCAGTGTGTCAAAGGTCTGGGCCCAAAAAGTCACTTTTCTTTTTTTTCATACCATGGATCATCAAGTAAATTAGCCATTAGCGCAGTGGCCTTTCCCATATCTTTTCCAATTGTATAACGTTGTTGCACAGCTCTGCTCAGAGTATTTTGGGTCCGACAGAAATAGTTGGGTTTGGCTTTGACACGTCAGGCTGTTTTTGTACAATTGATTACATGTACATGTATATTGTGTTGTGGGGAGTTAAGCGATGCTTGCATTGATAGCAATACAGCTGTTGACTTGAACCTGAATAGAGTTTGTAATTTCACTAATCTCACAAAGGGAGGTTCTCTTATCAGCGGTCTACATATTTACTGTATCAGTCCTTGTGTAAATACTAGGATATAATGACTCTGTTTGCACCAGCTTACTTGCTTACTTACTTACTTGTACGGATGGATTTACTATCAATTCAACTGTCACTACTCATTTTTCTCCGCAAATCATTACAAAGATATTAGGTGGAATCGCGTGCTCGCGACTGAAATTTTTGGAAAAATTTCCGTTGCGAGTGTGCGAACACGCGGTCGCGATGAGGAAACGCGGTTGAGTTCAGGATGGACTTTGATCGGATCAGAGTTATCCTCTCCCAACTTTAACTCATCGGTTAGAGTCGAACGGTCGTTCCCGATTCATTATCTCAACGTAGTAATCAAGCCTCTTTGCGGTAACCTTGACATTTGCCTAAATTACTACTTTGGGTCGCAGAATTCTGTTAGCGTGCTTTCGGTCGCAGATCACGAATGCACCTGTGGATGCTATAATTTACCTTTATGAGTTTGCCACATACTCTGATGAGAGGTCAGCTGCTGTTATCCTGAGACCCCATTGCAGAGTTATCTGGGCTTTTCCAGTTTCACCATATACTAGCACTGATAGCTAGTTAGTCGGTTATTTAGTTAGTTAAATGGTAAGTTAAATGGGTAAGTCCGGCAACTCCCATTTAGGACACCACTTTCAGAGGTCTGTTGTTTCACCCTTGTTTGATTTGGATTAAAAAACTAGGAAGAACCGCCCATGTTGTAGTAACCTTCTCTATAGAGCATTCCATGAACCCTTTTTCAAACCGGTCACGGCTTATTGGTGCGATCATTATAGATAAACTCATATTAACTAGATCTTTTTTTACGTTGTCTCAGCCATCTATGTTCAGCTTTCTGTTGTAGATAAAGTCCTCATTGTCAGAAGCTGAAGGGTTCACTACCAGCCAGCTTGGACTGTTAGATGTCGCTCTCTTGTTGCCATATGCCGTCGCTCAGATCGCGCTGGGCTCTCTCGGCGATAGGTATGGCGCCCGACTCGTACTCAGCCTCTCTCTCATTCTTTCTGGAGTATCCATGCTCAGTTTTGGTGTTTGGAATTCGTTCACAATGCTTTGCCTCCTTCTCTTTATAAACGGCCTCGCTCAGGTAGGTCATACATGTGAAAAGAATCACTGGTATCTGTCGGGTTGTTGTGGTTTATTCTCACATTGGAGATGGGGCCACGGCATACCTCTAGGTGATATGTTAATTTCAAGTGGTGTCTTGCCTAACTGCCTGAAAACATTTACATTAAAGGTCGATGCACATGTGGAGTTGTGTTCGCCATTGTTAAAGGGAGGCAACTCCGTATTCAATGCAGCCATAGGGGTGGTATTCTTCCTTAAAAAACAATATTGGTGGCTCAAAAACTATGGTCCAAATGGGATCTATTTACTAAAACTTAGTAACCTAATGATCTTTACTTTTTCATAACATAGAGTAGAACTCGAAATTGAATGCAATAAAAACTTAGGAGAAAACTGAAGTTGTAAGAAGTGCTTTGGTGGGGTTTCCCTTGCCCTAAATAGGGGCCTGCGTCAAGCTTCCATTTGAACTGGGTATTGGGCCCGTTTGACCTTGGTAGGCTTCAGAATCTGAAGGCACATTTCGGCATGTCTTTACCCCGTTAAAATTGTATGTATGAAAGAATTATAGAATTATAAGGTACCGTTGTTCTCATAGGTAATGGCAGCATGATGAGAGTCAGGTACCCATTTTATCGCTGTCTTGAACTAAGGACCTTCATTACCAGTGATGATTGCCCTAGGCACATATACTCTCCCGCATCAATAATGATGAACTATAATTGCTGTGTTCGTTTTCCAGTCTGTTAAAAGATAAAAATTGTTCTCGTTTTAGTCACAATGCTGGCCTAACTGTACAAAGATATTAAGTAGTTGGTTCTCGGACGAGTCGAAAAACACTGTTTTCGGCTTGTATGGAACATGCTCTTCAGCTGGAGGTATTGCTGGTACAGGCCTTGCTGTAAGTATTTTCTATAACCAGCCATGCCAGCATCGCCTATCGCAAGTAACTAACCCCTCAATGAATAGTGTGCACCGTTGGCAGTGTATGGCAAGAGAGCACCCCTTCGAAGGAAACTACGGGGCCAGCAGAAACTAACACGCAAAGCGACACCGCTATGAAAACGAACAGTCGGAAATGGCAAACGGCGCATGCGCGGCCTTTGCTTGAGCTCGCGGGCTTTAGCCTATTGGATCTAGTCCTTGACCTCTCACTCAGACTGTTGTTACCACTGGCTGTCAGTAGCAACGCCGCTGCGTTCCCACAGCTATCAACGACCTCTAGCAGAGAAGACCGCTGGCTGAATTTGCAAATTCAGCGCTCACGAACTTCGCAACAACCGCTGACTGGCTCACACCGGTGTTGGTCCTACTTTGAGCAAGCAGGTACTAACGGCACACCTACTTAATGCCCCGATGCGCTGGATCTATCCACTCGCCTGCCACTCCTAGTGTAGCGTAATCCGTTTTTTTAGCCACTCCGTACATCGGACATTGGGGCACGCGCCGCTGTAGCCAGGTTAGCATTGGGTGGTTTTGGCACCCCTGTAGAACTAGACCCCTTCTCAGAAACTAACTACGCTACGTTTCCTTCGAGGGGGTGAAAATATTTAAAGGGGTTATGACATGGGCAAAAGTACCTCCACTTGTTTGTAGATTCTGAAGCCTACCATGAACAAATGGGCCCAATATCCAGTTGAAATGGAAGCTTAGATATAGCCTTATCTAATGCGCATACTTAGAGCCCTTGGCCATTATTTAGAAATGATAGAGGCCCGAACGCAACGGCCTCTATTAAGGGCTAGGGAAGACCAGCAAAGCACTTCTTATAACTTTTCTCCAATCTTACGTTCAATTTTAAAGTGCTACTTAAGTTTGTGACATGCCCTTATATATTGGTCTTTTTCTAGAGACCTGTCATACGTGCACTGTTCTCACCTGTACAGGTGGAGTGACAACACCCAAGTGCAGCGTATTGCATAATCGGATTCCGTGTCAGAGGCTGCTAAGATTTTCACAAGGAACCTAATAAGCCTCATCCAATGATAGACATATATAGAGCATTTGGAGTTTTGTTGCCTCCCTTTAAGAATGGGGAACACAACTCTGAAAATGCGTCTACCAGCGACCATGTCTTAACCCCTTTAAAGGTTGGATGACAAGGCAAATTTTTTTGGCTGATCAGAATCAGTGTGTCTCAAAACCTACCCGAGTTGAATAAAAATTCATACTGAGCCGGGGATGTAGTAAAAAAATACGGTTAAATCTTGGAATTCTCAAATAAACTTTCATTTAGTGACGCGTGACGTAAATTGTCGCAAAAGACATCACAGCGGGTCCACGTTATTACATATGCGCGCCTGCGCGATGGGAAGCCAAGGCCCAACTTCTACAACTTTGTCACACTTCTGGCTACTGGGATCGAAGTATGAGCACGAAATGGGCCCAAAAACGAAAACAAATAGCTATGAATTCACTGAGTTTAGCTTAGTCCTAACTCTTAGTCTACCTCGTAATCAAAGTGAGCGATACTAACTCGGTGACCGAGTGACTTTACTCACCTTTTTCGAAAAAACAAGTTTGCAACCTATTTCAAGTGGTTGTCTGTCGCTGTTATATGTACGGTTTTCTACCAGTTGAAGCCATGGATTCAAATCTACCTTTTAGCATGATCGTTGTAGCTGGTCAACTGCATTCCCTGGGATTCCCGGGCAATATCGGCCAAACGTGGCTCTCTTCACGCTTGTTTTGACAGACCTGGAGCTAGTGCTGCCACTCTAGACCCATTCTCAGCGCCTGTGTACAACCTTTGGAATGCGTCCGTAGTTATGAGGTGTCCCAAATATTGGTAGCCAGGTAGAAAATGATCAACTTTGAGTGCCTGGCCATTGACTAGTCATAAAACTTGCGATATTATCAGTCATAAATGGCCG
>Ga0224501_10002017_pt1 | contig 15837 bp, 22 predicted proteins | sample SF_Oct11_sed_USG_4_FD_169105 | JGI IMG/M metagenome (GOLD analysis project Ga0224501, IMG submission 169105) | Sediment microbial communities from San Francisco Bay, California, United States - SF_Oct11_sed_USGS_8_1 | ecosystem: Environmental > Aquatic > Marine > Sediment | place: USA... | reverse complement strand
TTACTATGTGGAAACTCAATTTTGAACTTTCTTTTCTTTCATAACCGTAAGAGTTAGAATGGGGTCTGTCCGCCATGAGGTCTTCATACCTAGTAAGGTCGGTCTGGGACGGCTACATCATCCCCCGACAACAATGCACCATCCCCGACAAATAAAGAATACGCAATACCCAACGTCCTTTGGTTCATGAAAAAAAACGGATACGCAGAAACAACAATCAGAGCAACAGGAAAAAGACTCAGATACCTACAAAAAAACTGCAACCTACAAGACCCAGAAGACGTAAAAGGATACATAGCAAACAAAACATGTAGCAACGGACACAAAGAATCCCTAATTGAATCCTACAACATTTTAATGAAGTCACTAAACAAAACATGGAACAAACCATTCTACCAACGATATTACAAAATGCCAAAAATCCCAACAACAGAACGCCTAAACATGCTAATAGCAAACGCATCCATACGAATAGCTCTATTCCTATCCATGTCAAAAGACTTAGGCACAAGACCAATAGAACTAACTTGGTTACAACTCAAAGACGTTGACTTAAAAACAGGAATCGTAACCATAACCAGCGCAAAACATTGTAATGGAAGAACATTAAAACTAACAAACAAAACCTTAGCTATGCTTAAACAATTCACCAACAAAAAAGACCTAAAACAAAACGACAGAATCTTTCCAACCACCCCCGAATACATAAGCGATAGCTACCGCAGAATCAGAAACAAACTAGCAACAAAACTCCAAGACCCCACAATCAAACAAATCAGACTCTACGACTTCCGCCACTACTACGCAACAAACCTATACCACAAAACCAAAGACCTACTACTCGTAAAAACAGCACTAGGACACAAAGACCTAAGACAAACACTAAGATATATCCAACTACTAGAAACACTTGAAAACGATGAATACCACTGCAAAACCGCAACCACCATACAAGAAGCAACCAACCTAATAGAAAACGGCTTTGAATACGTCACAGAAATAGACGGACTAAAACTATTCAGAAAACGCAAATAACCCCCCTTTTTTCTATTAATTAATTACTTCCCGTGTCGGAGCGCGCGCGAGCCACATAACCCCACTTTTACGTGCGCTCAAGATTTCACCTGAAATTTGGAACGATGCGTACGCCGTCTTGTCCCTCAAAGATTACAGCACTTTTAAAATATCACCAATAATCAGGTAGGTATATATCACACATCGGTGAGCATCTTCTTTTTCTACCTTAAATTTCTCAGGATGAGTGTGTTTTTGGATGATCTCGTTTAATTTATCAAAATAATTCAGTAAACGATCTATCTGAGATTCAATTAGCTTCCTTTCGTTATCTTTAGACTTTGACATTCTAGCCTTGAGAGTGAATGCCAACTTTTTAATTGTTTGTTTTCGAGTTGGCGTTTTCTCACCTTCGGGAAGATATTCTGGCTTGTAGATAGAATCAGTAAAATCCTGTAAAATGTCTCTGCAGGCAAAAGCTACCTGAGACCATGTTAGCGAACTAGAACCCGTTACAACATCGCTATAGGTTTTGGTCAGTTTTTCAATAGCTGAAGGACAGATTTCAACAAGCTTTGAATCTACGAATTTTCTGGTCTCTTCAAAAATATTTGAAAGAATATCTCCATACACCAATTCCAAAATTACGTTGTTAACAAATTCCAATGCTCTATTTCTAACAGATTCTACTATGCGCTTCAGCGCAAGGGCCGAAATCTCAGCTGAAAGAACGGGCGCTTCAAATTCTTCCCGAACAAAATCTATCATACCTCCAACCATACGCATACCTGTATACATCTCACTTTCTATTTCACTGATTGATTGAGTAACAACATGCTCGGTTAAGAAACGTAACTTTTCTTTTACCGACATAGGCCTGCCGTAAATGTCTTTGTATAAAAGATGGGTTTTTCTATAACTGGGAGCATGCTCCCATGCTTCTCCCTTCGTTTTCCACTTATCACCGTAACCATATAGCTCTAGTTTTATCCACTCAACATCTCTTTTCAACATTTGGCAAATTGTTAAACACTTTCTAAGTAATGAAGTCGCACTCCCAATGGCGGAAATCGCATCGAATCTGGCACCATACGCCAGTTCAAGTATTTCCTTTCTTAAAGGCAATATTTTTCACTAGAAATGTTATTAGAGAGACCGTAATAAAAGTTCTATTGATCTAAGCAACAATGCGCGCGCATCATTTTAACGCTATTTCCTATTCTAGGGTAAGTTGCTCTATTTCTATGCGAGATTGTTTAACAATCGTTACAGGAATAGTGTATAAAATATTGAAAAGACAATTTGCTGTAGCTACTAATGCAAATACTGAGGTCACTTTTCCAGTGATAGCTCCTATGAAAATACATTCAAGGGTAATCATCAAAAATAACAATAAAGGAAATGATAGAAGAAATTTTTCAATAACTGAGGATCTTATTTCTCTCAATTCAAAAACTACAAACCCAAAGATAATAGCTGTTGCCGTCAAAATTCCATTAACAATTGATGGATTAGTTTCTCTGTAAAGGTCACCATTACAATAAATGAAAGTTGAAATTGGAAGTAAGATAGACATAAGAAATATGCCAAAAATAAGAAATATAACCAATATTCGATAATTTCTCAATAAGAAAGTATTTGCCCTCTCTATTAATCCCATTATAATCCTCAATTTAATGTTCGTAAGTTATGCAGATTTAAGGTTTATCAAAAGTAATGCCTAGTTCGTATGTATTTATATAGTGTGAACTCTCTCTTGAACTCTCCACCTCTTGAGTGAGAGAGGGTGAGCGTGAACGTGAGCACGTGAGAGAGAGAAAGATTAAATTTTAACCCCAAACCCAAACACACACCTAGAATTCTGTTTCACTTGTCCAAGGGTTTCTAAGTTGGCATCTATCTCATTAGCAACTTCAGTCACAGACCATTCTCTGTCTCGGTTATCAGAAAGGAGTTTTAATATCTTTGCCCTTGTTCTTTCCCTTACTTCATACGGATTTTCGGTATTAACAAAACCTTTTTGCTTAAGTATGTCAATAGCTGATTGCTCCAAAAAACACACCTTAGAAATTTTATCTTCCATTAACATATATGCCAACTTTATGTATTTCTAAATTATGCCTACTTAATTCCCATGATTCTTTTAAGACACACTTTTGAATTCTATTTGAAGTTTTCCTTTCAATTAAAGTTTAAAACTAGACTGGTGTAATAGTGCCTGTTATAACCTACCTTTTGCTAAGACAACTACCCACAGTAGGGAAAAACTTACAAAAAGTAAGATTGTTTTTGTTACATCTGGGTTTTCTCTTTGTTCTGAACCACCCTTATCCCTACCGCTATCCACAGTACACCTAATATAACGAAGGCTATCCAAGCATACCGTAGAAACAGTAGATGTATTCTGAATGGTTCTAAGTAATCAAATCTTGGGTCAACGAAAAGCCCTAGATCCTCCCGATATCCATATTTGCTTAGTTCTCTGTCAAGTGCCCAACTACAGTATATCACAGTCGCCGTTAGAGCAACAGTTAGGGTTATCAACGCCAATATAGCTACCTTCAACTTTTTCATCAGCAACCACCTATACAGTGTTGAAACTTGTCCTTGCATGCATCGCCTTTTTTCGCTTCCTCCGTCTTCTTAAGATTACATCGACAACTACGGCTATTACACCAATAATGTCTACTACGATTAGTATTTGTAACAGCATTGATAGATAGTCAGGTGTAAAGCCTATGTCAAACATTCCGCAATCAACCCTTGATAGATTCAAGCATACATTATGCATGCATATTTTTGGACATTATTCATTATATTAAAGCAGTTATATGTATTTTTGGGAATATGATGGAGATTTAGTAATGGTTAAAGTTAAAATTTTACGGTAGTTACTCGGAAAATGATTATTTCTTGTAATTGTCTTGTCTAAGAACATCTGTCAAATTGCTTTCCTCTCTCTTGATAATCTTTCTTCTGAGAATATTCCTTCCACATTGAAAGACTGCTACATCACCTTTCTTGGCTTTTCCTCTTCTAAGCTCAATGTTTTTCTGTCTAGTTCTTATCCATTCAAAGACTTCTTTCTTGAGCATGAACAGAGGCATTTATGGTATGCTTTACTTGGGAGGTATTAGAAAAATTGAAGGAAGATACCTGTTTAGTGGATTGGTGTTTTGAGTAGTCTTCGTTTGTAAATGGCTATAGAAACGGTAAGCACTGTGAGGATGAGTAGCATTGATGTCCATGTTGGAAACTCTGGAACTATCGGATAGTTGTCCACATTGTTTTCGTTGATGACGTATGGTGTGTCCCATATACCCGATTCATCTATTTCCTTGGCATCAGAATATCTATCCTCATAGTCACTCCAATAGTTTCCACCAGAGGGATAATCAGCATCCCAAATATTCGTACCCACTGTCACCCACACTTGATTTGTATTGTTGACGAAGTTGTTGTGGAAGATTTTGTTATTGCTTGAGTAGGCTATGCTGATGCCAACATAAGAGTTTGAGGCAATTGTGTTGCCACTGATAGTGTTGTTGCCTTCACCAGTAAAGCTTATTGCAATACCTTGAGGATTGTTCGCTATTATGTTAGAAGTAATTAAATTGTTAAAACCAACTATCAAAATTCCTCCAATCTGATTATTTGTTATTATGTTGTTGCTAATGGCGCAACTGTTGGAAAAAATCTCGACTCCAGAGGCTCCATAGGAAGTGCTGCTATTTCGTATTGTGAAACCTGAAACTATTACATTATTTGACCATATCATGACGGATGTTCCAGACCTGTTTCCGTCGATTATCGTAGTGCTTCTGTTTTCCCCTATGAGGGATACCGTTTTATTTACAACCACATGCTCGTAGTACATTCCTCCCTCAACAAAGATAGTGTGCCCATCTAAGGTCTCATTGTCGTTTATTGCTTCTTGTATTGTTGAAAAATTCTTACCTGAGTCTATGTTATGGACTGGTGCGATTTCTAGATAGAGCGTATGTAATACATCTGTGAGGCAGTTAACTGCGAGATTGAGGGATTCTCCACATCTGTCTTTGAATACAGAATTGCTCCAATTGTAGTTTTGGTCCATCCATACGCAGGTCAAGTCTCCGTCTGCATCAAACGTAGTGTTATAGGCAATCTCTTTCGCAGTGTCATACGCAGAGACGATGTTTAGTTCTCCGTCAAAAAAAAGATACGCATTGAATTCTGCGTCATAGCTTGAGGTTCTGTGGTTCACATAAGTCTCGTAGTCGCTATGATGTACTTCTGCTCCCCAATCTGTAGCAGCTCCCATCACATGTCCAAAAACCGCTACATCAACAATGTAGTGACTCATAATTCCAGCAGTCTTCGAAGCATTGGCAAGATCTCCTGACTCAAGAAAATGTAATGTGTTGTTGTATTCCTCTTCTGCTCGAACCGCCGAAGGATCATCCTGAAGGCTTCCATTAGACCAGTAGTAAATGTGATGGTTCGCTGTGTCACCAATGCCATCAAGTGCTATCCCGTTGTCAGGCAGTTCAGTTCCATACAAATATGCTGCAAGATTATCCTCAATGTATAGCTTTTCGTTTTCGGGCAACCAATCTAAAGCATGCTCAGCAATCCAGTCATGAGTGCCATAATCTGGACTAGACGGATTATCGCTATAACCACCGTTGCTCCAAGCCAAGACATTTAATGCGTAGGTAATTGTCATCATTAACAAAGATAGCGATACAAAAGCTAACAAAACAATCTTCTTCATATTCAATCAGAATACTATTGTGCATGTTTCTGTAATATAAGCTCTATCCAACTTTGCTATAGAAGATGCTACTATTCCTAGTAAACAAGATTTTCGTTGAACAGAATAGTTCAGAACCCAAACAAAATAGGTACTAGCAGATACATTTAAGTCTTAAGACTCACTATATTATATGTTCACTAATGGAGGTGAAGCTATGGGTAAAGGTAAGGGTGGTAGGAACCCAAATTATCCCAGCACGACGGGCAAACCATCGGGAAAAGGTCGTGGTAACACCCCGAAGCGAAAGTGATTCTTCTGGAAGCCCTCTTTTTCTCTTTCTTTTTCTTGCCTTGGCTTTAGAGTTAATGCTCATAGTATGAGGCATTCTTTATTGGGTAACTTAACTGAACAGTATCCTGCCTACTTTTATTCTTCGAATTTCAACAGTTGCTTCAAAGTAATCGTTTGGCTGATTTGTCAAGTCTCTGTGTGTCAGTCTCTGTCTATGTCAGGTGCTAAGACCTTCACTATGGTTTGATTCTATGCCTCATAACGTGCATAAACTTTGATTTTTCGTCTTCCTCTTGGAGTTACTCTTGCTCCGTAGACTATTCTTCCGTAGGGTAATCGCTTGCTCCGTCGTATACCATAAGAGCGTTTTCTTCTTCCCATAAATTCCACCTCCGCTTTAATGATTGGTATAAACGAGGACAAACTTTCAATTTTAATTCTCTTCTAGAAGAAAGCACCAATAAAGATTCTAGGACGTAAGAAATTTCTAATTCTAGAATTAAACATAAATGGGATAGACACGTTTCTTTGGGTTGGTGGTTAAACGTATGGAAGATACTGAAGAAATTTCCAAACTGAATGAAGTTTACGAAGAACTATGGAAAGATGCCAAGACACTGATTAAGGACATGAAAGACGGCATATTGATGTACAGATTCTCAAGTATCCTCATTTTTTTAATGGCTGTTTTGACTTTCTCCCTTTTTATCAATTACTTTTCAAGAATTCTTGCAGGAAGTACTGCTCTCTGGGATATCTTCAATGTAGGAACTGAAATATTCGCAATATTCTTTTTCATTATCCTTGGTTACAGATTGTTTCGTTTTTATAATAAACTCAAAGATAGATACGCCAAATTGCTTGAGCTGGAGAAAGATCTTGAGGACTAGAACATGCAAAGAAGGCGCAAGCCACCACCGACAAAGTCTGCGGATAGGCTGAAAGAATATCTTGAATTAATTTCTTCCAAGCAAGAGGAATCTGGGAAAGCAAAACGATTTGACATTTACAGAAGAGCAGGGAGCGAAGCACAGACTGATAGAACCGTCAATTACCTTTTAGAAGTTGGATTGATTATAGGAAATGATCAAGAAGGTTATGTTCTAACGAGGAATGGAGAAGACATGCTGAACATTCTGAGAAAGAGAGAACTAGTTGGAATATTAACACGTGACCTCACTGGAAAACGAATTAGGCGTAGGTAATGGCAAAGTATATCCAAGTATTTGGGAGCAGAATGCGCTGTGTATTCCGACAAACGCGTGCACAAATATACGGAAGATTCACTTTTTATTTGAATATTTATCGAAAGAACTTGGGCAACTTGTAAAATGCCAGAAGCTAGACTTTGTGAACAGTGAAGCTCTAATAGATATGATGACTAGGAAGCTAATGAGTTGATTAATTGGTATACCCGGCATTCTTGGCATTTTTCGTATTTGGTTTCGTTACAGTTTTTACACAACATTTTGTTAAGTTCAATAATTTCAGATTTCATTGCCAAAACCTCATTAACATTGATTAAGATGAGACAACTAACGGTAAATAGGCTTATTTCGCAGACTGAAATATTCCTACAACGAAATAAACGCAAAAATGCTAATTCACGTCAACGCTTTTTTGCGAAGCGCCTTCAAAGTTCCGGAAACTCCTATAACGTGGATAACTGCGGGTTTTCCATCAATTTCGGTTACAGAAGCGACGGAGGCTCTAACCCTTTCGAGGGCTGTGTGGGAACAGCGGACGACTGCGTAATTTCTTTGCGGCTCATATTCGATGAGGCTGACGTTAGTTTGGCTGGCACCGTATTCTCCGAAGAGTTTGAGGACAGCGTTCCAAACAGCGTCCATGACAGCCCTTTCGGTGACACGCTGCTCGCTTACAACTCTAAGAGCTAGGTAACGCCTTCTCATCCGTTTAGACACCAGTTTTCCTTCCTACGACTCGTATGCCAGGGGCTACATAGTTCGGACTCAACTTTTCCCTGTTCCGTTCAACTATAGCGAGAGAATTTTCTGAAAGGGCGCACAAAGCAGATGACACAGACATGTCGAAGAGGGTTGTGAGAGCAGCGTAGTCATAGGGTCCTCTTATGAGATACTCGTTTGTTGCTCCGCTGGAAATGGTGACCGGCACCTTGAACCTTTCTGCGATTGCCACCTCCCTTCGCAGACGAGAAAGAAGACGGATTCTTGAAAAACCTGTTAACAACAGAAGAGGAGCCATTTCTATTTCAAAGGAAGACAAGGCATTCGAAGCAAGTTCAGCCTCTGCATGATCAAAAAATCTTTTACGTAGGTCGGTGGTGGGAAAGTGAAGGAGATCAACTCTCCGATCCTTGGCTGCCTGTCTGGCGACACCCTTCGAGGTGCACGTTACGGATATGACCTCGAACTTTCGCCTGAAACGTCGCAAGTTGTGAAGAAGTTCTCGGGCTGTTTTTGGAGAGAAATCTACCCTTGTGACGAAGTCTATCTTGGCATCGCTGCAAATGTGTTGCAGCTGGTTGATTTGGTCTCGCGTGATGTTGGGTGGAACGAGTATGCCAACTAGACGGTATCCCAGTTCAGAGGATTTTCTAACCATCCTCTCCACCTGATCAAGGTCTTTGATTGGTGCACGGAGATGCAGATCAACAAACTTTCTCATACCAACATCCCAAGTTCTTGACAGGTCTTAACGATATCTTCAATTTTCCTTTTCCTAAACCGTATGCGTATGCGAATGGGATCAGACGTGCAAAGCTTAAGTTTGCCTTGGAGGGCGGCTTGTTTGTCTAATCTGACGTAAAGACTTCCCTTTTCCACATGCAGATGGATTTCCCTACTTAATGTCTCCTTATCCAACTCGCTAAGGTGCGAGGAAAGGTTATCAACTAAAGCCCTGATTGTTTCCTTATTCTTAATTTTGGCTTCAAAAAGGGTGATGGGGTTGCCATAATGTCCCCGCAGGTTACTCTTGTTAAACGCTATGTCTTCCATGCGATCGCTTGGAAGAGCATGTTGCACTGCCTCAACAACTTTGTCCACGTCCTCGGTTGCGTGGGCGAAGAATCTAATGTCAATGTAGGCGATGGGTATTTGAGACAAAACACGCCACACCCATTTCACATTTATTTGTCACGTCTAAATATTTAACCTGCACATATAGGCGTGCTTGTTACTCAAAACTTCGTTAACTTGTCAGATTCATAATGCATGATGAAGCATTTTAATAGGTTACATGACGATAAGATATCGGGTTAATGGGCACCCCTTTTTTGAATAATCACTTGCTTTCAAGGACTATTCTGCCTTTCACTCCGTTCTTCACGTATTCTTGTCCCCAAATTTCGAATCTCGGCTCAGCCATCCATTTCCTTTTGAACGATTCCACTCCAGAGTTGCATGCCCATCCCAAATCAAGCCATGTGTAGCCCTTTTCCGTAGCATAAACGATCTCTTTAAACAGAATAAAATCTGCTAATGACGGATAGTCTAGGTAGAACCCCAACGGTATGGTCATTGTGTCGTTCAGAAAGTCGACCACATCAAACCCTATTAGCATTGCATTCGAAAACACGTTGAATAGCAGAGGAGACGCAAAATGTTTCAAGTAGTCTCTTATGCCTAGGTATAGCTGGCTATCCCACAAGTCACATTTCTTTGCCGTTTCGTGGCAGGCTACGAGATGGTAATGAGCCGGAGCCATTTTCCTCCCAATTTCCAGATAATATCCTCTTTTTAGGGCATTGTGGACTCGATACCTCAATTGTTTATACGCGTTTCCTTCCAAGACTTCATTAAACTTGGGGAGATAGATTTGGTAGTCTCTGTCAAAATTTATGTTTACACAATGAAAATCTCCGATGTCTGTCTGCAACTTTTCTGGTGAAGTGATCACTATTTCTTCGGGGTCAAATAGTTTCGCGGTAGTTTCTATACATTGTAGTTTGTCTTCGCATCTGTTGAGTTCAAAGAGGCTCAAGTATAGTATTTTGCTGAAACGATCATAATACACTAGATACGTGTCTTTGTAGATATATGGTTCGCCGAAGGCTAGAGAATAGAAACTTGCCAGATGCTCATCGAAATGTCCTGATTGCTGGTAAAGAATCAGCGTGTTCTTTGTGAGGCGTTTCAATGTAGCCAAAGAGTACCAGTGCCTCTGTAACAAGTTTAAGACAATTAGCCGTTATTTAAAAGGTTTTCGCACCAAAGGTACATGCGGTATGCCTAACATGCTTTCGGAGGACTGCTAACCACAAAATTAATAATCCACTTGTTGATGCTATTGCAATACATAAACAGAAGAGGCATAAAACACAGAGATGATCCCAAAAGAATTTTTCATAACAAGCGGAAAAGCAACAAGTCCGGTTTCCGAACTCAACGCCTTCGACCTCGCTCTCAAAAAGGCTGGAATCGCACAGTGCAACCTTGTTCCAGTCAGCTCCATACTCCCGCCAAGATGCAAAGAAAGGAAATGGAGAAAAATAACTGCAGGCGCAATAACCCACGCAGTAATAGCCAGAATGGACGGAGACGAAGGAACAACGATTGGCGCGGGAATAGCGTGGGCCTGGGAGAAGGACAGGAAATATGGACTCGTTGCTGAGGCCCATGGGTATATGGACTTAAAAGCATTAAGAGAAACTCTCGAGTGGAAAATCAAAGAGATGGCGAAGATAAGGGAGATAGAAATTGACAAGATAAGTTATCGAACAGAGGCTTTGAGGGTGTCCATGGACAACTATGGCTGTGTCATAGCTACACTGGTTTACACTCTATAACTTCTGAGCTACTGAGCTCTCTACACTTTTCTCTCTTTTCGTTTACGAACTGCCTTACGACTGGGTCGAACTTTCTCTGCACCAAGTCCTTTGTGACGAAGACCGCGAACCTCCTTACCAGCGCTGGTCAAACCGCGGAAAGCCCGGCCGTGATGGACGTCTTCACAGATCCAGTTGACATTCTTATCTGATTTGATGGCTGGATGATTCGGATCCACCATAATGACCTCAAACCATTTAAAGCGGCCATCTCCCCAAACCCAGTAAGAGTTCAACACCTCTAAGTTTGGAAACTTTCTCGCCGCCCTCTCTTCAGCGATTAACCTCATGTTTTTAGCTAGTTTATATTTGGTGACACCCATTCGTTTGGGTCTACGACCCGCCTTGGGTCTGGTTTTTCTCATGCCTGCACGTCTAACGCGAACCCGAGCTATGACAAACCCTTGCTTGGCCTTGTATCCCAGTTTCCTTGCTCGGTCGAGACGCGTAGGTCTTTCAATCCTGAAAATTGTTGGCTGTTTGCGCCATTCTATGGCTCTCTGCCACATCAACTCCTTTACAAAAGATTCCTCTGGTTTTTTCCAAGCCTTCGCGATGTATTTGTAAGCCATTTTCTAATGTTCCTCCGTTATGAGGGTTCAACCTTAAGGTTACATCCCTACGGAACCTAATTCTCCAAACAGCTTGTAGCTATGAGTTAAAGAACGATTAATAAACCTTTTCAGCCTTGCCTACGAGTTTAGCTTCCTTCACGAGCAGGTATCCGCTATGATTTTCCCAATTTCGCTCTGTCTGAACCACCTGAATTCTTTTCTTAAAAAACGGTGCGTCAAGAACCAAGGTTTCGTATTCGCCTCCCTCACCCACCAACGATATTTGATATTTGTCGTTTAATTCGACAAGGTTCTTTATGGTTGTTGAGTTGATTTTTCTTCCAAGCCAGTTCTGATCGAAGCCGTAAGCGTACACGCCTACGATGATAACCTCAAAATCTAGGTTGATGATTTCTTTCAGTAGATGCATGGAATCTTCTTGCCAGAGGGGTGCAATAGACTTAAGGTTTAATTCTCGGCATACCTTGTCGATTCGTTCCTTTTGGTACCGTGATGATATTGCTCCGGACACAACTCCCTCTATGTCGAGGGTTGCGAGCAGATTTTTGAGGTCTTTAAGTTCTGTTTCTTTGATTCCAACGGTTTCAGCCTTCACTAAAGGGATTTCAACAGCCTTGGCGAAGAAGTCTGTTAGGTGAATGTTGGGGAAGTGGAACATCCAGCTGTCTTCTCGCTTGGGAATAATGGTGACTAAAAATTTTACTTCATAACCCAGTTTTAAAGCACGATAAAGAGCTAGAGCAGAATCCTTTCCGCCCGTAACCAAAGCTGCAACGCGCATATATTTTGCAACTCAACTTACCTTACTGCGTCCTTTTGTTAATAAGTTACTACCTTCTCGCCAATTCTGAATGCGCGCGCATGAACGACGACTGCCCTCTAACAGAACGATATCAGAAATATTCAAGTTTCTGACTGATTCAAAAGAGAGGCTAGTAAGCAATGTTGATGAAGCGTTTTTCACTTAACCAAAATCTTTGGAAGTATTCCTCGCATTGTATAAGCGCCTCTTTAACCGGCAGATCCCATAAAGGAACAGTGATCAACCCCCAGTCGCACTCCACCTCTGTAGCATCCACCTGCAAAGCGAAGAGGTCGTTTGAACCAACGAAGCTCTGGTTAGCAAGGTTTTTTCGATTAAGAATCAAAGCAGCGAATTGCCTGTGAGTTTCAATCTCTTTGGTTAAGGAGTAAACGATGCTTTCCAGTTTCTGCTTGGTGAAGCCAGTGTTCACAACGTCGTCGACGATGAGGAGAGTTTCACAACGATTCAGTCGGTCCCGAAAGTAGGCTGTCCATTCTAAGCTTGGAAAATAGGACTCTACATGGTGTTGCATGTAGAGGGGTCGATGAGCCACCGTGGGAACGAAGTTTTCAACCACAGAGTTCATTCTTGCCAAGGAGTAGGCTACGGGAAGCCCCTTCAAAACAACCCCCAAAATTAAGGTTTTTTTCAGATCGAGTCGACGACTCGTAGTCTCACCCAATCTTTTAATAAGGCTTTGAGCAACGTACTTCTTTCTCATTCCCAGACAAGCCCAACTCTCTACTGAACAGTGACCTTATTACTTTTTCGACATCCGTTCACAACTTTTCCGCCTCTTCGATCAAATCTTCCATCTTCTTTCTCCATTCGTCGAATCCTTCAGGTGAAACTGGGTAGTTTTGATACAGAGTTTTCATTTTTTTCATAAGGTGAACTGTGGCGCGTAATCGTTTAAGAAGGAAAAACTTTCCCACTCCCCTAAAAATGCGTCGAGTTTTTTCGGTTATGTTTAGGCGAGTATCCTCGCCCGTACTCGTTTTAAGAAGATCGTCTTCGGTGATTAACCGATATCTCATTCCGTAATTCAAGTCTTCGTCGCTTAATCGTTGAAGAAGCATGCGGAAGATGTCGAGGCCCGCTTGTTTAGCTCCGTACGACTGCATGTACCTAACATTATAGGACCACATGTTCTCTCGATCCACGTTCCCCGTCTCCAGAGCTTTAATGATTATCTCTCCAGCGATGGTTCCAGCCATCATTGAAGGCCCCATTCCACCGCCGTGAATCGGGTTCACTTGACAGGCAGCGTCTCCAACGATCAAGATGCCATTTCCCACCATGCAATTGATGGGTCTCCGAGTTGGAACGTGGCCTCCACCTCCGCTTATGGTGGATGAACCCTTAAAGAAGGGCATGGATAAAACGTTGTCATAGAGCCGATTTTTGGGATTTGGAAAACCTTTGGACATGGCTACTCCCAAGCCTACGTTAACCTTTGTCCCACTTTCCGGAAAAATCCAGAAGTATCCTCCGGGGGCAAGCTTTTGATTGAGATAAATTTCACAAAAATCTGGTTCAGCGATTTGCTCTTTTACTTCACGAATTTCGCGGTAGCAGATCACCACGTCCTCTCTGCTAACATTTGCGTCAACTCCGATTTTGGGAGGAAGCTTCTTTTGTAAAACCGCTGAAAAACCACTCGCATCTACCACAACTTGACCAAACACTGAAACCTTATTTCCTGTTTCTACATTTCTGGCTAAGACGCCAGTGACGAAATGATTCTTTATGATGGGTTCTACTGCTTGAGTTGATTCTAGAAGAGCTGCCCCGGCTTTTATCGCCATTTTCAATAATCTCTGACCGAAGAGGCGACGGTTAACTATATACCCATGGAGGTCTTCTCCCTTAACGTCGATGCTGGTTTCCATGTTAGGCGAATAGGTCTTAACGCCGACTATCTTTCGCTCCAGCTCCTTTCCCGTAGGATATTCTAACCCCAGAGTGTCGAAATGATGCTTTCCTATGGCGTCTCCACAAACCTTGTCCCCGATGTCCTGTTCTCTTTTTCGATCTATCAGACAAACGTTAAACCCGGCTTCGGCAACGGTTTTCGCCGCCAAGCATCCTCCTGTTCCAGCACCAACAACAACCACGTCAAACTTTTTCAATAATCACCACTTCGGCAGTTCTCACTTCATTATCTACACTGAAAAGACTTCATAACATTTACGATATTTGGAGAGGGGGCAAGGTTCGGTGGAGTTTAATTTAAAAGCATAATCAAACAAAACTCGTTTGGTTGTGCACTCAAATGGTCCTAAAAATTGAAAACGTCATGGTTAGCGACGTGATAACGGTTGAAGCTGAAGCCACCGTAAGGCAAGCGGTAGACCTGATGAACGAGCACGAAATAGGGTGCCTAATTGTAGTGGATGAAGAAGAAAAACCCGTTGGAATCTTAACCGAAAGGGACCTGCTTAGAAGGGTTCTCGCTAAGCGCAAAGACCCCGTGAGAGTCAAAGTTAGCCAAGTGATGTCTAAGCCACTCATAACCGGAACTCCTCACATGGACCTTGAAGCCGCCACGAGGCTTATGTTCAAGAAGAAAATCAAAAAGCTCCCAGTGGTTGAAGATGGGCAGCTCGTCGGCTTGGTAACCCTAACAGACATGGTGCGTGTCCAGCCCCAGATTATTGAGATATTGAAGAAGCTTTCTAGAACTGAACTACCACCGAAGCGGATAAAAAAAGTACTTGATTACTACGTAGTTTAAATGAAAAAATAGGTTTTCACTTTTTGCGCAATGCTGTGAATTGGCAATAGCCTTCGTTTGGAATAGAAGCTTCCATACGAACGTCCACTGATAGTTTCAAGTTGTCACATAAAGCTTCAAAAGCCGACAAATCAATGTGTTTGCAAGTTAAAAGTTTTGCAACATCTTCTCCACATTTTTCTTTAATCGCATTCAGAAACACGCAAGGACCAACGCTGTGGGTAAGCTGGGAAGTATTGCTAACCACTACCGTCAAAGCTTTGCGTTGGGTCCCCATATTGAAGATTTCTAAGAATCTTTGGCACACGTGGGGGAATGGCCCAACTCCAGTTTTCTCGGCAACCTCCTCTATAACTTCATGAGTTTTGTCGGAGTATTTTTCACCCAGTTCTATTGCACTACCCATGAGGTTTCTTCCATATTCTCCAAACACTTTCTTTGCTACGTCTTCGATTTCTTCCTTCTTCTTGTTTTCTATGTTTTTTGCGAAGTTATCGATTAGTCTGTTGACGTCAAATTCTTGGAGAATTGTGTCAAGTATACGCTGGTCGATATCAAAGGATATTTCTTCGCTCATTTTCATGCACCTTCGGGTAAGGTTATTTTTATGGCGTTTACAGGGCAAACTTCGACGCAGTCATTGCACACTACGCACTTATCCCTATAAACAACAAACAGCCGATAGCTACCGGGTTCCTGAGGATCCGTTTCTTTAAACCTCAACAGTTCCTTTGGCGCCACGGCAAAGACGGCATGCGGACAAACTTGAAGACATTTCTTACACGCAAAGGGAGTCAAACATTTAGACTCATCTATTTCAATTTTCGGCAACAAACCTCATCACCAAACGTCTTTAAGCGCGGGCAA
>Ga0224501_10002016_pt1 | contig 15842 bp, 11 predicted proteins | sample SF_Oct11_sed_USG_4_FD_169105 | JGI IMG/M metagenome (GOLD analysis project Ga0224501, IMG submission 169105) | Sediment microbial communities from San Francisco Bay, California, United States - SF_Oct11_sed_USGS_8_1 | ecosystem: Environmental > Aquatic > Marine > Sediment | place: USA... | reverse complement strand
ATTACGCCTTTCAGTTACAGTTACACTAATTTCTAAAGTCTAAATCACTAAATCTAATCACTCAGTTAGTCAGTAACTGTAAGTGTAACTGACTGACAGTAACACTAACACTGACTTACAGTTACAGTTACACTTACAGTCAGTCACAGTCATACTCATACTCATAGCCATAGCCATACGAACTCCGTGAATATCTCAGGCCGATCCGTCACTGCCAGTCAGTCAGTCAGTGACTCACCCAGTCTGACTCCACATCCACTAACCGCTCAGATATCAAAGCAGACGTTATGTGTGGTAACTTCTGTTCACGGTTATCATTTTTAGTGCTCTCACTGGCTGATAAATTTAATTGATTATGTGATCGAACAGCAGGTAATCACTTGATATCGGCATAATTAAAATCTCATCGCTTGATAGGCCTAGTTGAGCCGGAGGTTTATTCCCTCAGAGAGTACTAATTTTCCGAGGTATTGGGGTACTAGGGTGTTGGGTTTCCGACAAAAGATATCCATTTTCGCAGGTATCGGGGTATCAGGTATTGGGTTTCTGAGGTACGAGTACTAGGTTTCAGAGGTACTGGGGTATCGGGGTATGGCTATCAGTATCAGGTTTCGCACTACCCTTAGATACGATGTACTTCAACAGAAATTCGACAAAAAAAGTGGAATAACCCCAATAATGTCTAAAAATTAAGCTAAGTCATTGTGTTTTCAGTATAACACAACCTGGGTGAGACAAACTGTAGATCCACTTAATTGTTTTTTTCTTTTTTAATAATCAATTCAAGACATTTTTTACATTAGAATACCATGTCTCAACTTGGGTATTGAAGGTGAAAACAACAGACATAATTTTTATGCTGAAAAGTCAAGGGCTTAACCTTGATTTTTGAACATTGGTGTGTTATTCCACTTTTTTGTCTAATGTCTGGTGGAAGTGCATGTTTTCAAGAGTACAGGGTACATGGTTTTGAGCCAGGGGTACAGGGTGCATGGTTTCGACAGTACGGGGTACCTCGTTTCGAGGGTATTGGCTGTTAAGTTGCAAGTTTCAATCGCTACTATGGCCTCTGGGTCTATGCATGTTGACAGCGATTTTATTGCCACTGGCGTCGTTGAGGTAACTTGTTACTCAACATCCCCAGTCAATCAAACCAAAGGCAAACAAGCCAAGTCTGACTTTGACATCCAACGCTGGCCTGGGCTTAGTATATTTTATTGCGATATGCAGCCTTATGTCTGACTCTTATCTGGGAAATCCCATGTGTTGTTAGTGATATCCATTATGTAATAATGACATCACTGTCACCATTTCTGATTATTGTCGCCAGTGTGATCCAGAGGACTGCTCAGACATGCCGCTTCTGATATTCAGCTCTGAGCGTGTTCACTAATCTATCACATTACTGGACCCTGTTTAGTAGCTTCTTTGTCGGAAGCATAGGTAATGTCAGACTGGTCAGTCAGCATTATTCAGCGATCATTACCTTGTTGTGATCCAGGTTTCACTTTTATACAGTTTATGATGGCACTATCAGGAAAGATTTGCTTAGTTACTGGTGCTAGTCGGGGCATAGGAAAGGGAATTGCACTGCAGCTTGGGGAGGCAGGTGCCACAGTCTATATTACTGGTAAGTACTGATTAGTCAGTCTCTACCTGTGCACTCCTGTTAAAAATATTTTGCCTATACTGAATACTTATGCCCATTTATCACCCCTTCGAAGGAACGTAACGTAGTTAGTTTCTGAGAAGGGGTCTAGTTCTACAAGGGTGCCAATAACAGCCAATGCTAAGCCTTTCGCTAAGCGTACCTGGCTGCAGCGGCGCGTGCGCCAATGTCCGATGTACGGAGTGGCTGGGAAAACGGATTATGCTACACCTGGAGCGGCCTGAGAGCCGATAGATCCCACGCATCACGGCATTAAGTTGGTGTAGCATTAGTGCCTGTTTGCTCGAAGTAGGTCCAACAGCGGTGTGAGACCGTTCGCTGTTGTTGCGCTTTTCGGGAACGAAATGTTTCGCGAGCGCTGAATTTGCAAATTCAGCCAGTGACCTTTTCTACTAGAGGGCGTTGGTAGTTGAAGGACGCAGTTTGTCAACCGTCACTAACTGCCCCGTTGCTAACAAGAGTCTGTGCTAGAGGCCGCGGACTCTTAATCAATCGGCTAAAGCCTGCGGGCTAAAGCTGACTACGATTTGCTACAGTTTTCTGGTGGGGCTAGTCGCCAAGTTACCTAGTACACATGAAAAATGAACAAACGGTAAAGCCCTTAGATAACGCCCTTAACATAGAGCCCTTGAGGGCTTTACCGTGGTTCCTGGGCTGTGTGGGGACTGCCGCATGGGCAGCCTATATGAAGGCGCTAAATACGTCACATGGTTTGCTCATCATTAAACCCCCAAAGGCTTTACCCAATGAATCACTAGGTAAAGCCTGAGGGGCTTTACCTTTTGATTCTCATCTTGTACCAGGTAACTTCTGTTCACTGTTATCATTTTTAGTGCTCTCACTGACTGATAAAGCTAATTGATTATGTGATCGCACAGCTGGTAATCACGGCATAATTAAAATCTCATGCTCGATAGTTGAGCCAGGAGTTTAATCACTCGGAGAGTACTAATTTTCCGAGGTATTGGGCTGAGGTACTAGGGTGCTGGGGTTCTGACAAAAGGTATCCATTTTCGCAGGTATCGGGGTATCAGGTATTGGGTTTCTGAGGTACTGGGGTATCGGGGTATGGGTCTCAGGTTTCGCACTACCCACTTTAGTTAGTACATTTACAATTCAATGGCCGGTGCTAAGGATTGTTTGAAGAAATTTGGGCAGTTTTGGAACTGCATTAGTTTGTGGGACAAGTCTAAGGACTTACTATTAGCTAAATAGACAGACTAACCATAGTCTTGTCTAGAGTTGACCTACTCTACCCACTGTCTCAGTAGAGTGGCCACTTGGTGCAGATTTGGTCTATTTTAGTCCTGACTCGAAACTCTACTCTCTTATTCTTAGTGCCTAAACTAAAATAGACCATACTAGTCTGGAGTGCCCCCCAAACGTGAGTTATAGAAGTTGCACTGACTTTGACTCAGTCATTACTTGACTCAGCTAATCACTAACTAAGTAGCTCACAAACTGCCAGAAACCGCCTACTGCGCTCACTCAGTGACTGGTGCGAGTATCAGTATAATGACTAGTTTTAGTAATCTTACTAGTACTCAGTAGTATTACTACTATTAGTGACTAGGTGATCTACTAAGTACTCTGATTCACCAACTGTCAAGCCTAGGCCATACTTGCCGAGTAGCTCTGAGGAAAATGAAGGAGACCGGCCTCAAATTCCCTGGTTTTGGCCCCAATTCTCTGGAGGTTTTTCCCGATGATATTTTGAGCTGTTTCCCGAAGTAATTGATTGAAACAAGGAAGATTGCCTAATGTTGAGGAACCTTAAATTCTATTTGATACCATACACTAGTCCATTATTATAGATAATTCTACTTTGCGAGAGACTAGGCAAGTATGCTAGGTACACATATATAAGGCAGCATTAGCATGGTAACACGATTATGTATAGAACAGTGATGACTGCCTTCACTGGTCTCATCAACAAAGAGAATAAGTCAGCTAGTAGTCCTTCAGTCCGACCTTCAGTATGAAAGATATACAGTTTGGGTTTTCCTCAAACCACTATAAAAAAGTAAAACCGGTTAATAAGTGCCTTTATACAAGTGCAGGTGTTTGGCTTAGCAAGTGGGCACTGCCACTGGTATGAGTAGGAATGGATTGAAACCGAAACTACTTACCACTTAGTCAATTAGTGTTACTGTTAGACTAGAGTCAGAAGAAGTCATTAGATTAAACTAGTCAATTAACATCAGCTATTCAGTAGCCTTGACTAGACAAGAGTAAATGTGACATAGTACTAGTAATTCAGTGGCTCTATGTCTATGAGTCCGTGTAATTATGTATCAATCATCAATGAATCCTATCCTCCTAGTCTCAGCCTCTGAGTCTCACTCACTTGCTTGGCCATCTATATCATCCCTTTGTCATTTAGACATCTATTGGCTGAATGTGTGAACATGAGCTAATCAAAGGCAAGATACCAAAATAGGGAAAGAGTGCAAAGACATTGCATTTGTAATCAATATATATGTCACCATCAGTACGAAGAGAACAACTAGTTTATCACTATGTATTCCGAAAACTTGAAGTAGCTGAACTCAGCGACTGGACTGCGCAGATTGGTGAAATTCTGCCATGTTTCTAACTGTTTTTTGCTGGAACAACCGGGTAAACTGAATCCCGGGAGGGTTGCGGGAAGTCGGGAGTTGTGCTGGAGATTAGCCTTAATTCCGAGAGTGCCCCGGCAAATGCGGGAGACTTGGCAAGTATGTCCTAGGCATGTTGATTACTCAGATGCAACATTCAGACGATTGGTTGGTTTTTGGTGCTTTGCAGGCTGGTTCGGGCTGGTCGTGTAGTTTCCTTCGAAGGGGTGCTCTCGTGCCATTCACTGCCAATGGTGCCCGCCGTTCATTGAGGGGGTAGTTGCTTGCGATAGGCGATGTTGGCATGGCTGGGAGGTATAAAAACCATGAGATACGCACTGCTATGTGCTTCTGATTTGCATCTCCCCATAAGCTCTTCTATTAGTGCATAAATGCGTACCATCTGGTTAGGGCGAGCCTCTACGGCTGGAGCAACCACTCCCAGTGCTGGACTGCAGGAAACAGCCAACGAAATAGGCAGTCGCGGAGGAAAGGGTATCCCCATCGCATGCGATCATAAGAATGACGAGCAGGTGAAAGCGCTATTTGACAGAATAAAACGTGATACTGGGAGACTGGATGTCCTTGTCAACAACGCCTTCTCAGCCGTGAATGTAAGCTTTTTGCTCCTACTAAATAAATACATGACTTGTATGAAAAATTTGTGTTAGTCTCAACGTATTGTCACTCACACCTGTCAATGTATGAACCCAGTGACGACGTCACTGATAAACCCAATCCAGTATATAGCTGTGCTGTTGTAGTTTATTATGGAAACAACCAAGGAGGGGCAGAAGTTTTGGGAATTTAACCGATCTCCTGGTGATGCGTGGGATGAGGTGAATAGTGTCGGTCTCAGGTACGAATCATGTCTTCTTGTGTATATTTATTTTATAAATGTAAAACTCAGTCTGAGCCACTGATGGTCATGGTGAATATTGGTTGGCCGAAAGGAGCTGTTGCGCGTAGAGAGAGAGGTTACAACAAGAAGTCCCAAGGTAACGGTTGATGAAACCCATCGAGAAATGATGAGAATCCAGCAGCTACGAAGATCAAAACAGGGTCGCCGTTTCGTTTTCGCACAGGTACTATAGTTGCCACAGCATAGAGCCCAGGGAATTCCGCAATACAGCCCTTCAAAAAAGGCTCAGTTTAGGTGGGGCACATCGGACACTGTTATCGTAATGAATAAAGCCAGATATGTTCCTTGAGGCTTCGAGCAAGATGTTTGGGTAGGTTTCACCAAGGCCCACAGCGACTAAGATAAGATAAAAGAGTAATGGGAGTCGTAACCGTTTAGCGAATCTTACCGGTCTTGCCAACAGTTAAGGGTCGTCTGCGGAACCCTTTTTGTCACGTGACACACATATTTTCATGACGTATATCGCGCGGAAATATGTAAAAAAGTTACCGATAACCATATGCATCTTAGAGTGCTACTGAAGCTTTGTCTGGATTTCGATTGAGCTGTTGGTGATCATATCTGGTATTATTGTGTCATTATAAGGTTTATGGGGTCCCACCAGCGCATTGACAACTATAGGCCATTTAATTATCTTCCTGTTTTCGCTAAAATTGGCTGAAAGGTGTCTGTATGCATAGGGATAACATCTGGCAAATAATTTAACAATCGAGCCGCCCTATGGAAAGTTATGATCAAAAGTCCAAATGCTCCAAATATGTTTTTATCAATGGATGAGGCACATTCGGTTTTGTATGAAAATCTTTGCAGCCTCTGACACAAAATCTGATTATGCAATACACTGCAGTTTGGTGTGTTGTCACTCTATCTGTCCAGGTGAGCACAGTGCATGTGTATCCATGGTAAATATAGGGCGCATGGTACACAGAAAGCATACACTACAAATACTCCCTTGTTAGAGGAGCCTGGGCGGTAATTAAAGTCTATAGCCCAAGGCGGGCGGCTGGCGCGTTCGGAACGTGTCATTACCAACGGGACAGGCTCGTCGTCCTCCAGGTATCCGGGCTTCAGGCGGTCAATGGACCCCCAGTCGGTGCGGCCATTCATGTCGAAACGAAATGGCTTGTCGGTCTACTCGTGGACGACATAAGGGCCAAGGTACGGACTTGTGAGAAGAGGTCGGTGGGCATTGTTCCTTGCAAACACATGTGCATGTTTGAAGCGTCTTAAAAATCCGTGCAGAATGGTTATCTTTGTGCGTCTGGACACCGGACGGTACTTCCTGACAAAACATAGGAGGTCGGCAAGGTTGTGGCCGGTGATGGCGTCTGCCTCAGCGCATGATGGAAAGCATTCTCCTGGAACAGCGATAGTCTCACCGAAGACCATTCCGCATCCGAAATGTTGAGCCCTTCTTTTGAAGCTGTTCGCATGGCGAGGAGAACCTATGGGCTTTCCAGTCAGGTCCTGTGCAGCGGGTGAGCATGGCGGCTTTCAATGTCCAGTAGGTCCGTTCGGCCATACCATTAGCGGCGGAGTTGTAGGTGGTGGTGTGGTGTACCGTGGTTCCCATCAGTTAACAAAGGGCTAAGGAGCTGGGAGGGGAAAGTCGGGCCTCGAACCGAGGTGATGTCATCATTTTCTGTTTAGATCATATAAGCCTATATAGTGAGTCAGCTGCTTGACCACCGAATCCGAGTTTAGATAGGGACGATTCCGACGGGAATTGCTAAGCTCCGCCCACCATCATGTTGTGTCATACCTTATCAGGCATTTGAGGCAGCAGGTTTTGAGCAAGATCTTCCAAGAAATGAGATCAAGGGTACAATGTGAGACCATGTTTTTCAATACACTAACACTTTAAAATATTGACTCGTTGCGAGCCACCAACACTAGTTCACTATATAACACTAAACCATAGGATGAAGCTCCCCAGTTTAGAATAATCTCAATATGTCACTTTTGATCATCTGCCATTTTCACCCGTTTGCTTCAGGAACCATTATATCTGCTGTGTCTACGCTGCTAAGCTGATGGTGCCAGCAAAATCCGGTCTCATTATCAATATCTCTTCATTCGGAGGCCTGAGGTATCTTTTCAACGTACCATATGGAATCGGAAAATGTGCTGTAAGTCTGAATTGTGTACCGGTTCTGCAGTGTTATTGTTTAGCGAAATAAAGACTGGAACCCTGTGTGCATATAGCTATAGTCCATCCGACTAAAAATTCAAACGTATATTCAAGCAGCTACAGGAGAGCTTCTGTTCACCAACCAGAAAATGACTCTCCCAGCATCACTTCCGCTCTTGGCTACTAGACAGGAGGTGCTCATGGAGGTGGGCATGTAAGCCTTGGCTGTTAACAATAGGTTGTGCACACGAAGTGACCTACGTTTGATTAGACATGGTCCCCTCGGCTCCTGCCTGGTTGGTACACATTGGCTGATCTTTCCATGCTCTGAGCCAACTCAGGTACCTATTGTGGACAGTTATGCATATACCTGCCTTTTCTATCACTGTGTATATCATGGAGGATATTTCTATGCTGTATATCTATATTGTTATGCAGAAAGATAGAATGATGGCTGATATGGGTATTGAGCTGCAACCGCATGGAGTTACCTGTATTAGCTTGTGGCCAGGTGCGGTCCTCACCGAGACTATTGCTGATGCCATAAACAGCTCCAAGGGAACAGTAAGTTTCTTCAGTTAGAGCAAACTCATCTATACCAGCCATGCCAGCATCGCCTATCGCAAGCAACTACCCCTTCAACGAACAGTGGGCACCATTGGCAGTGTATGGCAAGAGAGCACCCCTTCGAAGGAAACTACGGGGCCAGCACAAACTAACACGCAAAGCGAAACTATGGAAACGAACAGTCCGAAATCGCAAACAGTGCACGCGCGGCCTTTGCTTGAGCCCCCGGGCTTTAGCCAATTGGTTCTAGTCCTTGACCTCTCACTCAGACTGTTGTTACCACCGGCTGTCAGTAGCAATGTCGCTGCGTTCCTACAGCTATCAACGACCTCTAGCAGAGAAGGCCGCTGGCTGAATTTGCAAATTCAGCGCTCGCGAAGAATGGTTTACGCGAACTTCGCAACAAACGCTGACTGGCTCACACCGGTGTTGGTCCTACTTCGAGCAAGCAGGTACTAACGGCACACCTACTTGATGCTCCGATGCGCTGGATCATTCCGCTCGCGTGCCGCCCCTAGTGTAGCGTAATCCGTTTTCTTAGCCACTCCGTACATCGGACATTGGGGCACGCGCCGCTGCAGCCAGGTACGTTCTGCAAAAGGCTTACCATTGGTTGGTTTTGGCACCCCTGTAGAACTAGACCCCTTCTCAGAGACTAACTACATTATCTTTCCTTCGAAGGGGTGATGAATGATGTTCTATACATATTCCCCATTTTATGCACAGATGCATAGCATGACTGTGAACCAATCGATAAAACCTGTCCTATTTTCAGTAAATTGAAGTAATATGTCCTGCACTAGTTCCTTGATCATCTGTTAGTTAACTCTACAACTTCATCAGTCTTGCTTACTGGTTTCATCCACTGAGTCTCTTGTTTCTTTAGCCGATGCTAATGTTAACCATTCTCGTCTACTCTCTGCACTCAGTGCAAGTTTGCAGCTTACCTACCGAATACCAAGCAGTCTGAAAGTTGCACAAATTTCTAAATTATGGCGTGATCAGGTATGCGATTATTTCACTACTGGGGCTATTGGTATGTTCTAGAAAAAAGGAGAGAATCTTTCCAAGATATTTGAAAAGGGTGAGACAACGGAGTTCGCAGGCAGGGCCGTTGTTGCTTTAGCTAGTGGTAAGTCTATCCTACTAGTTATTTGAGCCTGCATAGATTTCGAATTTTATTGTTTACTTCGCAAGACTGTAGTTCTAAAGTTTGATTTTGAAAGTTGAATTTATGACGTGCCCAAACCCCAAAATAAACCCATGGAGCTGATTCAAAATAGTGAAGAGGTTAAAGTTTTAGTGTACTGAAAAACACAGTCTCACGTTGTACCCTTGATCTCATTTCTTGGAAGATCTTGCCCAAAACCCGCTGCCTCAAATGCCTGATATGGTATGGCACACGGATCCAGTAGTCAACCTGCTGATTCACTATATAGGCTTATTTGATCTAAACAGAAAACGAATTTGTTTTTGCTGCTTTAGCAATTTGTTCGAAAATTCACTCGATGTACATTGTAATCATATAAACCATTTTTTTTTATGAAAGTACAAAGTATGCAAAAATAATTTGGAGTCAGCATGGCCGCCAATTGATCTCGTTTAGCAAGGCACCGGGTATACCGATCATTCACCTTTAGTGGGGAATGTTGCATACAAACTGTCATTGGTATGTATGACCAAGAAACTGAGTAACAAGTAACCACAGGAATCTCATCGCCCTAGCCATCAGGCATTATGAATGTCTGGCCGCAAATGGAAGGAAAACATTGCTAGTTTGCTAAGTCAACAACTTTTCGACCGGAAAGTACAAAGAGTTTGACTCGCGCCCGCCGTGTTTTTACCAACTGTCTAAGGTGAATCCGACGCAAACTCTTATACACTTTATATAAGCCTATATAGTGAGTCATTGGCCTGACTACCGGATTCATTCTGAGATAGGCCGAGTCCGACGAGAAAAGCTAAGCTCCGCCCACCATCGCATTGGGACAATTCTTGCCAAGCATTTGAGGCAGCAGGACCTGAGCAAGCTCCTAGAGCATGCAAAGGAGGCAAAGGTAGTTCTGGGAGAGCAAGTTTGAAATGTCCCTAGCACTTTAACCTCTCTAATGATGTCTGTGTAGAATGCAATCCAGGACATCGCCCAATGAACAGACCAGCGATTTAAGTGAGTTTGGCCATTTCACCTAGAAATGCATATTGGACAAGAGCAAAAGCTGAACCTGGCAAGTGACAACCTAGGGTCTTAGACAAGCATGTCATCCAAGCGGTTTTGAGCACCTTTCTGATCATTTTATTAGTTGTAATATCTAATAGGCGTAAAACTAATAGGGCTGCGCCTGCATGATGGTGAATCACTTCTATAGCCCAAGGGAATCCGACTTGAAACCTTATTTAAGCCAGTTTGGGAGCAGTCACCATCGCAGAGCAAGACACAATCCCAAAACATAAGAGCCAGAGTAAACAGAGGCGATTAGAAAATAAAATCTGCCCAAATTTACCTGTGAGTAGTGGTGAGTTGAGTCTGACTATGAACACAATCCCCACGCACAACAGTTTGACCGAAAATAGAAACCTGGTACGACAGCAACTGTGCAGTCTCACTAGCCTCAGTCATGTGACTGCGGAAAACCTTGGTACGTAGTTCACAAATGGCAATCGCAATCGTGTGGCTGGGACCACGAATTGCAAGTTCAAAACTGATTGGGATTTTGCGAAAGACGATGTTTGGTCCAAACCAAAGATCGAACCTGAGCTCCCTGCTCTAAGGCTATAGTATGCTAACCACTGAGATATCGCTTTAACCTGCTGGTATAACTTTTTTTCTAGATCCAAATGTGATCTCCAAAACCAGTCGAATTCTGCTAGCCTCTGATCTTGGAAATGAATATGGATTCACGGATATCAATGGTAGGTGGACACTGAACATCTACTCTTCCATTTTTATTATGAAACCTGCGCAGCAAAACACATGGCGGCATGTGGTCCATCAACAGGTTGTAGGTAATGGTTTTCTTGATTAATTTTTTCTTGTTGTGGGACCCTGCTTTCGAGCAAGAGAGTCTGGGAATTATTTGGGTAGTTTATATTCACGGCAAGCTCCTGGCATGGCCTAAAAGCACCGCAAGCCACAGATCTATCATATACAGACCTACCAGACATTTTCGGACAACCTACCGTTCATTGCGCGTTACCATGTCGCTAATTAATTTAACGCACTGGTGATGCCCCGTACTGCCCGAACATACGCGTTGGAGTTTTCTGCTCGATCGGACAAGTCAGGATGAGGCGGCTTGGGGCCTATTGTGCGATGGTGAAAAAAATACGTTGACTCGCTGTCACGTTGACTCGCTGTCACGTTGACTCGCTGTCACGGCTGTTCACTGACTCGCTGTCACGGCTGTTCGTTGACTCGCTGTCACGTTGACTCGCTGTCACATTGACTCGCTGTCACGGCTGTTCGTTGACTCGCTGTCACGGCTGTTCCCTGACTCGCTGTCACGGCTGTTCGCTGACTCGCTGTCACAGCTGTTCGCTGACTCGCTGTCACGGCTGTTCGGACAGATGAGCCCGTTGGACTTTCACTTTTTATTTAGTTCCCAACGTGAATTTTTGTGTTCGCATGATTTCAGTTTATTTGGCTTACATGCGGGCCACCCGAATTAAAATAAAGATAGAGCCCTCTTTTACCCAATGCGTTAGGGCTATGTTAGCTTGTCCGAAGACGCCTAGTATGTTGTCCCATGATGTATTCATTCACGCACTAAAGCATTGATACTCATTATTCATTTCTACCAGGTGAGCAGCCACCCTCGCAGAGACAGATAAACTATGCGTTGATGATGAGTGGTCACGCTTGGCTCGCTGCTCTGGTTCCTAACTTTGTGAAGATCCCGGGAAGTATACTAACGGCGTTCTGCAGTAACATGTAGGCATATACGGATATCAATTATCTCAGTGACTCGGCCAATCGCCTCGAACAGTAGTGTGCGTGCGCGCACGCGTGTGTGCGTGTGCATGCGCTGGCGTGCGTGCTGTTTTTGGTGATGGTTTCAAGCTGTTGCCAAGAATTGGTTCTAATACTTACCGTGATTGTTTGTCTTTTTACTTATTTTAATACAATCAAGTCTTCCTCATCAACTGGTTTTTTCCCTATCAGATTTGTTTTCTGATGAATTTTCTGTGATTTTGTTTTTACATGAACATATGCATGTAAATCTTGTTGCTTGTCAGTCGAAAATCAATATTATTTTTTTATAAATTGACATTAACTTACTGCTTATCGTAATTTTTTGCAGTATCCAATCGATATAGAACACTATGAATTGCATAAAAACCGCGTAACTAGAATTTAAACATTCTTCAAATTAGTTTACTTTAAATAAAAATAAAATTAATAATCTTTCAATCGCAATAACTGGAAAATAGTTGTCCCCATAGAAGTAGATAGCGGCTTCTATACGGGAAAGTCTCTCTTCGAGTGACTCTGTCACCCGAAATTATAGCAGTTATCAGTTGTGTCCTGGCCTAGCCCTAAGCTTTGTTTGCAAGCTGATTGCCAATCCATATGTCCACAGATGGTGAAGCTCCACACGTCAAATGACACATTCCAACGAGTATTCAGGTATGACAGACTGGCAAAATTCAAACATCGGGTCTTTTCTTATAAGTATTAGCTCATATCAATGAGATAACTGTCATCAAATCCAATGACTGTGGATTTTATCAGTTCCATTTAGACGACTGTGCAAACAAAAACGCTCTGATATGAGCCCTCGGTGAGTGCATTAAGTTATAGTTCTAGGACCTCTTTACGACCTGCAGTGTTTATAGTAAAGGTTCTGCACAGTTTTGATACAGGTTTTTTTTACATTTTCAAACTGCCATGGCACTATCAGGAAAGATTTGCTTAGTTACTGGTGCTAGTCGGGGCATAGGAAAGGGAATTGCTCTGCAGCTTGGGGAGGCAGGTGCCACGGTCTATATTACTGGTAAGTAGATCACTTTGACCTTACTCTCAGGCTCCTAAGCTGAAAACTAACATCACTATACCTAAAGTATTTATAGATATCCTAACCATAAGATACCTTCGTGACTGAAATATCCATATACGTGTGCCTATTAGTGCATAAATACTTACCATCTGGTTAGGGCGAGCCTCTACGGCTGGAGCAACCACTCCCAGTGCTGGACTGCAGGAAACAGCCAACGAAATAGGCAGTCGCGGAGGAAAGGGAATTCCCATCGCCTGCGATCATAAGAATGATGAGCAGGTGGAAGCGTTATTTGACAAAATAAAGCGCGAATCTGGCAAACTGGATGTTCTAGTAAACAATGCCTTCTCAGCTGTGAATGTAAGCTCTTTGCTACTACAAATCAAATACACACATTACCCAAAACAGCTGTATACTTGCTACATCCATTAATGTACATGTGTAACCTAATTCATGATCTAGCTTTGTTGTAGTTCATTATGGAAACTAAAGGCAAACAGAAGTTTTGGGAGTTTGACCGATCACCCGGTGATGCATGGGATGAGGTGAATCAAGTGGGTCTCAGGTAGGAACCTGCCCAATTTGCATAGACTTCATCATAATAAAACTCATCCTGAGCCAATAAAAAGAGAGTAATATCATGTCTTCATGGCCAAACAGCTGCATGTTGGGAGTGATGCAGCAATCGGACCTGATGAGTCTATTTGACTAAGCGTTTCCGTATGCTCAATAGAGAAGGCAACATTATGGGTTGACCTCATTTCTTTAACATCGCAATCCGAAACCAACAAGGGTCTTGCAAAATAAGACAACTGTTGTGCATGAGCCGGACATCAAGCCTGATCCACTCATGGTCACTTTGAGCAATTGTTCCAAGAATGGCCAGTCTGGACCGAACCACTAACTTTATGTCACTGAGCAAGCCTTGATGTTTTGTAATCTTGACCGCCATCTCATAGTTCGAACTTTTCATGCTGAGCTGTCCAATCTTACCTACAGAGGACTTCCAGCACCATAATTTATACATTGAAAAAATAAACATGGTGATCAGTAATTATCCTAATCATCCATTAGGAGCACCCAAGACCAGCCCACTCTTTTGATGAGGGTGCATTGAGGCAAACCGTGTTCATCTGTTTAAATTGGTGATAAGATCATCCACCATCTTTCGCCCATTTGTTTCAGAAACCATTATATCTGCAGTGTCTACGCTGCTAAGCTGATGGTGCCAGCTAAATCTGGTCTCATCATCAATATTTCTTCATACGGAGGCTTGAGGTATATTTTCAGCGTACCATATGGAATCGGAAAATGTGCTGTAAGTCTAAATTATGCACCACCTGTTTCTCATACAATAAAAATGATCGACTAACATTGAACCCTTTGTGCATATACTCAGTACAATCAAAGACAACTTATATACTGTATAATTATCATATGTATGTATGTACTTTTATTGTTCTCAGGTTTGACAAAGTGCAGTATGTGTAGACCATTGTCTAATGCACACATTATTATGGCCTCATAGGATATCAGGAACACTACCCCTCCTGTGAGCCAGTCCTACCCCTCCTGTGGGCCACCCCTACCCATCCTGTGAGTCAACCCTATCACTCGTGTGAGCCAACCCTACTCTTCCTGTGAGTCAACCCTATCACTCCTGTGAGTCAGTCCTACTCTTCCTGTAAGCCAACCCTACTCCTCCTGTGAGCCAGTCCTACCCCTCTAGTGAGTCAACCCTATCACTCGTGTGAGCCAACCCTACTCCTCCTGTGAGTCAACCCTATCACTCCTGTGAGTCAGTCCTACTCTTCCTGTAAGCCAACCCTACTCCTCCTGTGGGCCAGTCCTACCTCTCCTGTGAGTCAACCCTATCACTCGTGTGAGCCAACCCTACTCTTCCTGTAAGCCAATCCTATCACTCCTGTGAGTCAGTCCTACTCTTCCTGTAAGCCAACCCTACTCCTCCTATGAGCCAGTCCTACCCCTCCTGTGAGTCAACCCTATCACTCGTGTGAGCCAACCCTACTCCTCCTGTGAGTCAACCCTATCACTCCTGTGTATCATGGAGGATAGTTCTATGCTGTATATCTATATTGTTATGCAGAAAGACAGAATGATGACTGATATGGGTATTGAGTTGAAACCGCATGGAGTTACCTGTATAAGCTTGTGGCCAGGACCAGTAATCACCGAGACCATTGCTGATGCTATAAACAGAAACAAGGGAACTGTAAGTATGATGAGGTAGGGATAAAAAAGCGGACAATGTGTTATAGATTTTCATTTTAGCCGCATTTACCATTGCATGCTATTCATGAGACCAGACTGCTAGCGAACATGCCGACTGGCTAGCAAAATATAAAACCTATCCTAGTTTCAGTATGTTAAAGTAATATGTCCTGATGCTGTCTGCAAGTGATCACATTTTATGGTCCTGCCATTCCATTGTAGTCTGAAGTCTGAACGTGGGTTTAAAATTGCCCCCCTGCACCGAAACCCACAGTTTACTTACCAAACAGTGGAAGTTTTACAAGTTCAGCTTGACAATGTAGTTTAAACTGCTGTGTTCATGGTGTGTTTTTCAGGAAGAAGGAGAGAGTCTTAACAGGTTGTTTGGAATGGGAGAGACGGCTGATTTCTCTGGCAGAGCTATTGTGGCTTTGGCTAGTGGTAAGGGCATCATACAGTAGACACAAAGTCCGGTCTCATGCATAAAAATAGGTCATTCTGCTAACCCCCATACCTAGCACATGTAGTCTGTAAGTCAATAATATTTGCCCTCCCTCCTTCATAACCTAACCAGTGTCAGGGATTTGCAGAAATTGAGCTACGGACTCTTTGACTCTGCATTTCCCTTGGTGCGTCTGTCATTAAGGGGACTTCATGCCTGCACCCATGTGCCTCATAGAGAAGGTAACTTTACGGTTAATCTCCTTTAGTTAATTTATTGAGAGTTCAA
>Ga0224501_10002015_pt1 | contig 15850 bp, 14 predicted proteins | sample SF_Oct11_sed_USG_4_FD_169105 | JGI IMG/M metagenome (GOLD analysis project Ga0224501, IMG submission 169105) | Sediment microbial communities from San Francisco Bay, California, United States - SF_Oct11_sed_USGS_8_1 | ecosystem: Environmental > Aquatic > Marine > Sediment | place: USA... | reverse complement strand
GTGCTAATACGGTGTTACCCGATGGTTATGATTCAAATACATGCTTTGCACTGTTTCATTCATTGCATTTTTATTTTTGGACTAACAGATCGTCCCTTTCAAATGGCTTTGTTTATGAAAATAAGCATGGAAATTAGGGGTTTGGGGACAAAATGTACACGTACATAATTTTGTACAACAATGAGCAAATCATCGAACCCAGTTGGGTAAAGAGCTAGCAGTCGCATTAGCTCTAGAAAATCGTACGCAATGAATAACATTGCTGTGCCTACATGTACATTCAGAATGTCGGAGTAAACATAGTATAATCAATAAACGAATCTGTCCTGGTAGAAGTAGAAGTAAACTCTTTACACAATGGTTATGATGGTCCATAAGGAATCAACTGTACAGCAACTGAGATTCAGGCTTTATCAAGTGAAAGTCAGCTTCTTATTCTACGAAAGAAAAATGGATCATGTATGGATGGCTGCACGACCAGCATAGCCCGAACTTTGTCTGACGGCAAAAGGTAATCATGCCCTTATATGGGAACCCCAGAGCTGGCAAGAATGCGGATGGTACACTCAATGACTTCACTTTACTCTATCTTTACACCAAGTCGGGCGAACCTGTGACAGATGGTGATATATTGTTTCTGAGGAAATCAGAGCGTGACATTTGGGTAACAACCTTAAGTGTACCTGGCTACGATGGTTAATTGTGAAACGAGATTCCTACCTGTATACCACACGCAAGACAGCATAACAAAAATTCCATGAACAGAGATAGTTTACGGTATGAGAACACAACTTCATAAAAGCTGATGCAGTACAATATAACGTAAAGCAACCAGTGACATAGACATACCTTATGCTTGCTACACAACATAGAGTAGTTCTCATCATTCAACTCGCATCCTACAAGCAGACACAGGAAGAGAGATAGACATGGCAGAGGAAATGAGTGGCGGGGATATGCGAGTCTGCATTATTATTAGGCGGAATATAACCCACGCATATACAGTTACATTCAAGAGGGGGTAACGAGACAAAACAGGCTCTGTCAGTGTAGGTCAAATCAACCCGATGTACACCGCCTAAACTGTGCTTCGTTCCGCTGACACTGGACCATGGCGCAATGACAAATAAAAGTGCTGACACAGAAAATTCATAACACTGATGACAGTTTTGGGTGTATTACAGTATCGCAGTGTCTAAGGGCGCATTAGACATGCCATCATGCAGACGCATATTAAGGCGAATGCTTGAGTTAGGGTTGACCCATGGAAGGTCGATAGCATATCCTTGTGACACAGACTGGTAGCGAAGATATATTTCAATATAGAGAAAGCTAAAAACGTCAAAATGGAAATGGGCAGGTCACGCAGCAAGAGCCAAAGGCAACTGGACAATGGAGATAATGAAATGGAATCCGGTAGGTAAAAGAAAAAGGGGCAGACCAAAAGCACACTGGGCACCGGACTTGGTGAAACAAGGTGGTAACAGCTGGGTGGAAGTGGCAGAGGACAGAGATTCATGGTCAAGCAAGAGGGAGGTCTTCATCCAACAGTGAAACAGAGATGGCTGATAATTATGGTAATAGAGAAACTAAATTTGAGGCTTACTAGTGGTTCTGGCATCACCCGGCTTACCTGCTGACATACTGCAATGAACATGGTATCTCTGAGAGCAGCCTTTGAAGTAACAGCCAAGACCGGCTCCGCCTTTTTTACATCCGGTGCACACCTATAGAAGGCATTATAATCACCAAAATAGCACAAATTGCATTGTAGCGGGGCTATTCTAAATAAAATAAAATAATACTGAGCTTGACATACCGTGGGTAAAGTAGCCATCAGTGCATCATGTACTCCGTACAGCTTCCCGTTGAGCATGTGCACCCCGGGAGCCCATATAATACACATCTCATGGAACCAGACTTCATTACAAGGGGTAGAGTTCGACCCCTCACTAAGATTCCGACGTCGCTGCTGTTCGGACGACTTTTTATGTGATATGTTTCTAGCTACTAAAGGCTGACCTACAACCAGTGCAGTATCATCGGAAATATGTCAGAAAATTCTAACCACGAGCAGATAACTCCATATAGGAGACTAATCGGTGTCTCAATGCTGAAAACCATGAATAGTGTGAGGTAGAATATCAGGTGAAGCTACAGTTTGATTCACTGGACGTCTATTCAAAATGGTATTCACTGAAACACAGAAACTATTGTGCATTTCATAACGAAGTTTTACTAACCAGGTTGAATGTTGTATCCTCCGAACAGATCACCCATGCTGTTGAAGTTTGAAATATGCTGACAAAAGACACAGCGCCAGGGAGCAGTGGATGTTGGTAGATGCGGTTCAGTGTCAACTTTTGGACTTACGCTGGGTGATTTGAGTTTATTTGTAGATGGTCGAGTGTCTATTGGCATTAATTTATTTGTGACTTGACTTTTGGATTTACGATTTTGTTTAGTTTGTAATTTCACGTACGCTTCAGTGAAGGGCAGTGGCGTACTGTCAGTAGCAGTTTCATTGGGACTAGAGGTGATTGCAGCAGGATTATATGGAGCTTTGGCTGGGGTGCTATCCCCTGTTGATTTGGCGACTGCGCTGTAAGAGTCTGAACGCGGTCGCCCGTCTTTCGTCTTTTTATTACGCGAGCCAAATGGTCGGCCTCGCTTTCGTTTGCCCGTGTCCGGATCCGCACCCTCACTGCTGATCACTGTCATCAAAGCTTTCTGCATTTCACTGACACTAGCTTTCGGTTTTTTGGGAGGCGACACTTCAACGGCATTTGATTTCGCCGGCAAACGAGAAATGACAGCTTCACTGCTAAACACAGCTCCATCGTCATTTTCTGCATGCTCTTTAATAAGCTTTGGGGTTTTCTCTGTGTGTGATGCAGAGTCTTTCCTATCCTTATGTACCGAAGACCCCTTTTCCTTTTTACTCATAGATGGCCGGCGTTCCTTCTTTGTTTTGGATTCCTTGATTGGTTCAAACACTGGCGTACCAAGCATAAGCTGCTGCTGCTCTTTAGCGACAGCAAGCTTTGCTGCTTCACGAAGACGCACCATTTCTTTGGTAGGACGGCCACGTTTCTTCGGTGGCTTGTAAGTGTCAGCACTGTTTGAGACTATTGTAGGTTTGGATAGAGTTTCTGATATGTGATGCTGTTTTCGCTTGCGTGGCGGCAGCCGAGACTCATCATTTATAGAACTTGAGAAGCTATTAGACAGAGAATTGCTGCCATGGGAATCCTTCAATGCCGACAAATGAGTATTCTCATCTTCTACTAAACGTGACTGACTCGACTTATTCGAATCAAAGCTATCGCCCATTCCCGACAGTTTGGGACTCTTCATCTTAACAGAGTCAGCGTCTTCTGAAGAGATGTCAGCTACATTGCCGTTATCCTGAGACTCCTCATCCATCGGTATTGATTTACTAATTGAATCATCAGGTTCCTGATCAGAGAGCAGTTCCTGTGATTCTTCACTGACATCATCGTCTTGACAATCAGTCTTGGATTTAGAATCATGCGGAGTAGACTCTTGCGCATTTTCATTAACGGGTTTAGACAAGTCGTTCTCTTCTCCAAGGGGCTTACTTGACGTCATGCGGATTGTTGTATCTGGAGGAGTGGAAACAGCGGACATTGAAGGTGATAATAAGGGTGTTGTCGTACTCGTGGTTATGGCAGCACTGGTGGTTATGGCAGTACTCGTGGTAACAGCAGTACTCGTTGCACCAGCACTACTGACATGTGACTGCGCTGGCGACACAGAGGTTGGCGCTTGACTGTGAGGCGAAAGCTTTTCCGAAACAGGCGGTCTGATTGGAGGATTTGTAGTCAATAACATGGAATTATTCTGCATCGGCCGCTGCATGCCACCCGTCTGCATCTGTCGCTGTTGCATTGGCTGGTGAGAATGGGTCCGCGGTTGATAGCCGGGTGAGATTGGTATGTGACTGGCCGGGACTGTCAGCTCGTGATTATGGTTAGCCATTCGATCAGCGGGAGAATTCACAGCAGAAAGTCGCTCTATAGAGCCTCGCGGATCCAACCCATCATGGGGCATTACAGGCATTGATTGCGGACTGTTATAGTACTGTTGCTGTTGTTGGGGATGGACTTGTTGGTTTGTATGATAGGTGTAGCCAGCGTTCGGTGGTATGTGTGGCGATGGCATAGGTCTATCAGGTACGGAATGGGTGCTCCCTACAACAGTTTATCCGCATGAGAAACATACCAATGGAATCATTACTACATTGACAGAGGTGAGAGGGAGAGAGACAAGTTCTCGAAACGATTTTCCAGTTGACAGAAACATCCTTCGACTAGAATCAAAGTTTACTGTTGATTTAGTAATGAGTTAGTTGGGTATAACAAAAAGAACATTAGAGTAAAACAAATTGAGCTTACCCGCTGGTGAGTTGAGTGATGCGGCAGCAGGGCTGTGCCCTGTTCGCACACTCAGAGGGGGCACAGGACTGTAGTTATTGGCCATTTGCGGCGGTACTGGTCCCCGATGATAGCCCATACCTTGCTGCAAGCATAATGGAAGTTATTCAACATTTTGGACCTGCGCTACTGTCACCAAACCTGACCATGGCGTTATCGAGTCCATCAATAACTTTCTATATTCTGACAAACCAAACTTAAAGTCATTTATATACAAGTGCGGTTCATGCATAACTCATGCGTCGGATTGGCACTCTTTTGTCACAAGCTGTTCTTCTCATACTCAAAGGTTAACATTATGTGAAGAACACTACCCACAACTAGAATGAGAACAGTTTTTACCTGTGCAGTCATGTTGTATATGGAATCTGCTATATGCTGTGGATTGCTCAGTCGACTATTCTGTAGGGCAGCATTGTGATATGCTGCCGCTTGGTTAGCATAAGAGAGCATCGCCTGCGGACTGTACTGTTGCATATAGTTATGGTTATAGTATTGACTGTTAGGGCCTCCAGGAGCACCCTGCAAATGGAGACAGGAGTTAGACCTCACTCTCCATGACAACAGGTGCAGAAATACTGGTGAATGATTACCACAAGCACAAACATTAATGAAAATAAACCCTTAGCTAGGGTTGTAAGAGCATTGCCATCTTATCAATCGTGAGAGCCCAAGTCATCTGAGGGCACTTACCGGTTGCATGGAGCAAGGATCAGGCTGGAAAGAAGGGACTCCATCAGGACCAATGGAATACTCCCTGTATGGGCGGGACATGTCTGTAATGAGGATAAATTACTGATTATACACAAGACCCTTTATTGAGTGCAGAAACTCGGCGAATGCATGCGAGTGACTTCTGGTTATACTCCTTGTGTCCTTCGCAAGCTCGTGATGTCATGGATAGTGATTCCCGACCACCATATAGACATTGATTGCGCCTTGTTCTTCATACAGCAGCTCACAGAAAAGGCGGGCTTACCTTGTCCATAGTACATTGCTGGATATGCTCCATTATGCTGAGCGGGGAATCCTGTTTTTCCTGGCTCTGTCCCTGAAAATACAAGTACAAATTATACACTCGGAAAATCTTCTGTAATGCACATTTTCCAATGGGGGTGATAATGACAAACCTAAACTTTTACGGGTTTATATTATGTTTTACCTTGAGGAAAACCCCGGTTTGCCATAGATGCGAAGATGGCCTTGCCACACAGCTCACATGATCTTCTGATTCAAACTCTTGTGCGACCACTCTACGGAACTCACTGTAAGAGAGGGAGGGCAAATATTTACAGCGAATACTCGTATTATAATTTTTTTGCAGTAATTAGCTGTTCCCAGTGCTCGGTTATTTGGCTCATAATGACACTGTGTCCCTTAAGAAAGTCAAAACAGACCTAGCTATAGTTTAACAAGGCGATAAGACAATGATATAGAAGGCAGTCTGAAAACCACATGATTGGAATTCCAAACCTAGAAAAGATCACAGGTTCAATTTGTTTAGGTAATAATTAGTGGAAATAATTGCAAATACATGATGGTCAGCTGGTGTGATATTTTATGTCGTTCTGGTGATCACATTCTCATTTTTTTTCAAGAAATTTTGCAGAGAGACAAAACCAGGGAAAAGTGGCAGCTCCATAGTATTATCGGTGGTGGGTCAAGCTCCACAATGCTATCGGCGGTGGGTGCGATCAGCATTTCATTGGAACACATCATTTTTAGTACGAATCGGTTGCTCACACAGTCTTTTGGTTATGTTAAAAGTGCTAGTAAAAAACTATGTATATATACACACCAGTTTTTACGGGAGTGCATGAAAATTCAGAATAAGGTGAACAAGACAGTAACAGAACTCTGTACAACCGGAAAAAATTCAGTACTTTGAGTAGATTCAATTGTATTTTAAACGCCAACTTGTGCCGGCATTAGTGGTGGCAATACTACTAACTATTTTTAACATGACCTTTTCGAGTGACACATATATGTAGCAAGAAGTAGCTACTCATTTAGCAAATAAATTCAGACAGTTATGGTATGGCACTGGACTGGTCAGACTTTGGCATCCCATTGACGCGCTCATTCAGCAGTTGAACTATGAAGCGCCAGAACGTCAGTTATCTTTAAAATACTAAAGACTAGGAGTAGGACCAGGGGTCTATTCAATCAGCCATTTACTGATTTAGTGATTTACTTACAACCACATTGACATTCATTCACTGAGTCACCGAGTCTGACATGACTCTGACTAAGAGTGATATTGAGTATATAGTAACATACAAACTTAAACATCACAAGTTACAACAAGTACAACACAACAGAGTGTAACAGAGTAGTCAAAGTCAAGTGCATTATTGGACTGAGGGTGAGTGGAATGACTCACTCAGTGAGTGAGTCACCGTTTTCAGGTTTTTTCCACTTTTAAAGTTTCAGTTTCACTTGGTTCACCTAACTTTAGTCACGATCGACCTCAACTTTCAAATTCAACTCTTGACATTTCATTTCGATCGCTCACTCGGCTCAGTCATCGTTTACAAATTACTTTAGTTTATAGTTTATCAGTTGAGTTTGTTATCACGATAATTATTATTTGTGACCGCGAAGCATTCAGTTACATTCACTGCGCCAGGTATGCGATTTCACCTTCGATGAGTCAGTTGTTATGTTGCGAACTTACTAACTAGTTTATTAGTAGTTACATGAATCATGATACTACTACTACTTTACTAGTAGTACTACTACTAGTTAGTAAGTTAATCCACAACAAAAGTATACTAAATAACTAATCTAAGTAAACCAGGCTAATGCTCTTCTTAGTCTTACTTCACTCAGCGATGTCTCACATTTACAAGCGACGGCATTGCACGATGCATACTTACACGTTGCAGTCACTAAAACCGAAGTAGCATAGATTACTGGTGTTCTACGGACCGCTAGTACAAGGTGGAGGACAGCTACTAAACACTCGAACTTCAAAGACGCGAGGGACGGAAATTCGGATGATGGCGGCTTGTCACGTGATCAGTATCGTGAAGTCGTGGTGCGATAACTGCTGCGGAATGACTAACGTGGTGTTTTTGTTGCTGGCGGGGTGCAACAAGTCGTTTATGTATGCCATGGAAGGGGGGGGGGGGTGGAGCGTTTAGACTTCAGAGAATACCTCTAAAGGGTCAGCGTATGTATTGCTTATCGATCAACTTGGTAGAAAAGTTATTCAGAAATGTAGTTGTTAATATTCCGGTGCTCCACTTACTGGCCACTGTGCAGAATGGCACTCAGTAGAGTAGCCAACCTGAGAGCCAGGTTAGTTTGTGTCACTGCCACCTTTGCTAACTAAAAAAGACATATATCACAGGGCAAAAAAATTAAAATGATGAATTTTCAGTTATTTCAATGGCACAACCTGACTTTAAAAGACAGATTTTGCAAAATACAAAACATTAAGTTCATCCCTTTTCTCCACATGAAAAAAGATGCGCTATATTACACCGTCAACTATACACTGCGTTTAAATAGACCTGGGCAAGAATAGACGAACAGAGACAACTAGTAGCGTGGCTACTGCTCGGTGTATAACTGTGACATAGCAGGCATGAGGGGATATTTATCGGTAAAATGTTCTCTTTGATCAGTCTTATTATTTTCGTTTGATTTTAATGCTCATACAGATCATTTTTTGTTGGTTGTATACTTGGTTATATAAACATTATGACATCAATGAGAAAGACCGGCCACCGTGCTGTTGAACTTCTATACAATTGGATCAGCGAATGCACAGTTTTCTTCAATAGCAAGATTATAGAGGCTGCCACTCCCTCCTTGATATGCACTGGTCACAATCCTGAAGAAGCCGAATTCTCCCTGCAATACAGGCAGAGTCATTATCAATACAGTCAAAGTCCTTACATCACTGCCCAAGATCTAAGTGACCCACATACACATCCGGTTGACGTGGCTTGTTTTTCTCCGAGTGAAACAATGTGGGGGCATTCCTAGATTTGCACAACTGTAGTAACTCGACAACATAATTCATACTAATATTTACTCACCCATGGAGAGCCCCAAGAGTTGCGAACTATCCAGTATTCCGCAGGGTCGCCATTGACAGTGCCCTGACCCCAGCCAACTACAGATACTATGTGGTTAATCTGAAATATAAGTGCATCTTATGACTCCAATTTTTGGACCAGGCAGAAGAATACATATTTCCTATTTTGACAGATCTCAAAAGCTTGAGTTTAAAAAATCCTCTGAAGTTAGAATAATCAATACGTAACTTTAACGTTGTAGTCACTAAACGAATGGATGAGAACATAGGTGATGAAGCATGACTAAGCTGTTACATGTAACATACCTGAGGGTTAGGGTTCTTCTCTGAGTAAACACCGGACTCATAAAACTCAAACTTGGCAGTAACCGCGATACCACAGCTATAAGGAACAAAGTAAAGGGGAAAATTACATAAGGTGGTGACATCAACTGAAGGGTCATCTTCTCCAAAAGCCAGTTAGCTGAGAAAGACCTTCAACCTACTTACCTGATTGGTCCATTCTTATATAGTTCAGCCATCATGTTTTCTCGTCCGCTAATTTTCCCATAATCTCCGACTTTGAATCTCCTCTCATTTTTAATAACCACACATGTAGAATTATCAAAGCTTCGACAGGTACCACATTGATTGAAAGGAACACACTCTATAAAGTCAGGGATGTACAAAGTTATGCATGAATGAATGAAGCTCGGGAATATATATGCAAAACATTTCAAAATTCGGTTAGACAACAAAAATACAGGATACGAAATATTAAGTCATTCTTCATGGATTTCATCTTGATCGTGTCAGCCGGCCTACACATATTGTAATAATTTTTATGGAAAATTCATAGAGTTATCCCCCATAGGAGACTCACAGAGCCATCCTCCTGTGGAGGATAACTCTATGGGAGAGATTTCACCTTGATTTTTTGCTTGATAGTTGTTGCATGTTTCGTCTGGAATTCCATAAGTGTGAGCATATTCATACACTGGAACCTGGTTTCCACCATAGCAGGATCCTGCCTTTAAAACGTACACAAAAAGTAATGAGATGATCATGTGACAGGAGCAATGCATGTGACAGGAGGAATGCATGTGACTCAGCATTGTAGTAAATAGCCCACATTTCGATCAGGATTCCTGTAGACACGATGAGAAGAGACAGCTGCCGAACTCAGGAACAAACCAAGGTCAATTATAATCAATGCTTCTCACACAGAGATAACTCCTATGGCTTCCTGCAGAAAAAAGCTTGCAAAATGTTTCACTCAGAGGATGCGAAGTTTGGTATTTGGGTTGCGGCTATACAGCGAGATGATACAGAATCACGCAACGTCTATGTGCAATGGTTTTACAATTTTTTTATTCATTCATTGATAACCTTCCGAAGGAACAATATCTGTTTTTACACTCTAACTTACATTGCCGCAGTCAATTACATTTTGCACAGATAGATAGGCTCCTGGCCAGGCATTCTTCCTTTTTATGTTGATTCTGTCTGCAAGAGCGCTGGTGGTCCCCATGGCCCAACATGAGCCACAGTCTACAATGAAACGATAGTTGTATATTCGATAATTGTCTCTTGCGCGAGCAAACCGCCTTTTATTTTTCTTCTCGTTGTACGAGATTAAAGGTGGGTATTTCTCAATCAGAATAGCCCAAAGGAGTGAGGTGGCAAGATACCACAAAATAAGATTAATTTATTCGTATTTTTAGTGGATGACATTATTAAAGTAGAGCCTTATTTACCGGTAGAGTTATTTTTTATGCATTTACCAAATGGTCCAAGATACAAATTATGTATACATCTCAAGGCTGAGGAATATATGGACTTACATTGAGGTATATGTTGATTTCTATTGGGGCTAAGATAGTTTACTCCGCTCATGTTTCTCCAGTCCCATTCCTTAGGCAGATCTCTGAAGTCCATGTACTCATGGGGCCGGGGAGTTGTTCTAAAATAAATGAGAAGTGGATAATGGAAAATACATACTACGGTAAATGGTCTCCTTACATTGACTTCATTTGGTTAGGCAGTAAATTTACTGGCCTGTCAGTACCATTAAAGTTCACCACCACTGCTACCGAGTTAAAAACCTTCAGAAGCCTCCATGGGGATTTTGACCTGTTTTGTACTGAAACAAATGTATGTTTTGTCACCTTAACTCAGTATTATATTCCAAATAGGTTTTCGATTCAGTACATATACATGTTGTTCTGGAATGACTCCTAATCAATTTAAAAACTAATAATGGCAATCGATCTACCAATACACTTTACATGTCTGGTTGAGTGAGCAGTTTTGTTTGGGGAGACACTAGCACAGATTTTTCTCATGTAGCTAATAGTGGGTTTACACGAGGGCGACGTGGCAGCGGGAAGCGGCACAGAGAACGGCGCTGCAGGGGTATTTGCGCGAGTGGCACTGCTGTCTGTGCCGCTGAAATGGGCGGCAACTTCCGCCAATCCAGCGGCACAGTGCCTTTATGAGCCGACGCTGCATGCACTATTTTTCCAAACGGCACAGTGACAAATCAGAGCGGCGATTTTATTTACTTTGGATAGATTTCCGCTTCCGGTGTTTAGGTAAAGGGCGAACTTGATAGAGCGGTAATTTCGAATCTGCGTTGTCATTGGTTGCCGCTAACCTCAGGCTGAAGAAATAGCGCGTACAGGATCGACATTCTGCCGCTAGATTAGCGGAAGCTGACGCCCACTTGACGCTGTAGTTTTGTTGATTCCTACAGGGATACTTAAGTTTCGTGTGGATCTTGATTGAACAGCCAGTGATGGTATCTGATATCGTTGATCTCTTCATGGGGTCTGTGGTTAGTGATTGGTCAGTGCAGTTGAGTTTACCAATTATGGGGGGCCCCACTGGGGCATTGCCAAAGACAGGCTGTTTAATGGTCTTTCTGATTTTGCTGGAAATTGGCTGAAAGGTACCTACATGTGTCAGGATGACACCGGTGAAATAACTTCTCAACCAGACCACTCATTCAATAGATATAAATGAAAATTCAAATGCTCTGTATATGTCTATCATTAGATGAGGCTTATTAGGTTCCCTATGAAAATCTTAGCAGCGTTGGACAGGAATCTGATTACGCAATACGCTGCACTTGGGTGTTGTCACTTCACCTGTACATGTAAGAACAGTGCATGTATAACAAGTCTCCAGAAAGAGATCAATATATAAGAACATGTTAAAAACTTAGCATTAGTGTAAACTTCACTTAAAGATAAGTAAGAAAACTTATACAATATATAGCATGAAGGGTAACCATACATAATGTCGTTGAGCATATCGAGGTACAGTGTATGGCGTAAATTGTGTTTTACAATCCAAATCCTTTTGGTGTCGTTCTCACTACCAACCAACCCAGGATAGTACGAATACCTCCATCAACCAATGCATAATGATAACCGGACCGTCACAATCATCTTGCCAGCCTTTTCATTGTCAAGTCAGTTGTCTAGTCAGTTACTCATTTATTATTTGGGAACTGTTGCATGTGTCGGTGTCTTACTCTTTGTAAGTTTGTTACCTACTATTAGTACACTCACAGTCACAGTAGTTATCCTTAGGCGTTTATCAAATAATAGCTAAATATTTGGGCTTTTTGGCTCAATCATCAGCTTCAAGATTAGGTTAGGCATACAGTGACATAGGAAACGTGTCACTGCGTTTCCTTTGTCACCGAGGCAAGAGACGAGTCAAAAAGCATAAAAACTCATGAACTAAAGTGTAAAAATGTAGTTGGCCACTACTATTACTACTACTAGTAGTAGTAGTACCAGATCCATCACCAGTCTCGTGGTAACTTCACTCAAAGTCAAAGCTATAACTTGGGTAACACCAAGTGATTCACTCAGTCACTAACTCACTAACTTAGTTTAACTAACTAACTAACTAACTAACTAACTAACTAACTAACTAACTAACTAACTAACTAACCAACTAACTAACTTAAGTGATTCACTCACAGTCACTGTCACTCACCTCACTTCTGCATAAATCCCATCGGTATTTAGATAACACGGCTTAGATGTGTATATAAATTTTGCAAAACCAGGGGTGAATAGCACAAAAGCTACTATTGGTATAATTGACACCAGCATTATCAGCCTTACTACTGAGCTCAAGCAGTTGGTTTTAACTTTTTATCGTGATCGTGGAGTTCTCTGCCCAAACTCTGCCGGACAAGCGATCATATGATGGATCACGTGAGCAGCAGGTGACGGCATCGATTGGTAGGTGGCATGCCTTTCGAGCGGGGCAGTCGACAAGCCCTTTCTATTTCTCCGCGTGACAGTGACGATAAGCTGCGCACAAAAATGGATAAAATGTCCGCCGCCGACTCTCACGTATTTTGCGAGCTGGAGAATATCCGTTTTGAACTCGGGTGTTGGCAGGCTCTCTGTGGTTGGTAACAGAGTACGCTAGTTGGTAAATGGTCACTTCGGACTTTTGTCAATTCAGTTCATGCCACTGGTCAGTTTCGCCGTAAAACTTGCGTTTTTATTTTACATGGAATGATGATCATCATGGAATTAAAACGGTTAATTTAATAATGATCAATCAGTGACATGTCTCAGGCGAGGAATTTTTTTCCATGAATCCCAAAAACAGCACAATTCTTGAAAGGAAATGCACACGGAAAATTATGTGAGTCAGCCCATTGAGAGGACTACAGGTTACCCAAGGGCTAAGAGCTATATCAAAAACACTATCATTCAGGGCAACCCATGCAATCAATTCATGCTTTCGCAACAGGAGTATTATTACCTGAATACTTTATAGCTGTCCCAGGTTTATTACGTTTTTAATCCATATCTATGATAACTTTGCTCCATGATTCCTCTTCCATGTTTTACCCTAAGGAACTAGTCTACTGTCCAATTATCATTACTGTGTATTGTTATAATAGCGGATAAAAAATACAGGTAATGAGAAAAACACTGAAGTAATTTCTCAGAGCTCATAACTTAAATCATCTAATGCATAGAATAGATGATGATGGTGAACCTCGCCGGTCAATCATGCATGATCAATCTAGTGTACATGTAGTATTCCAGATAAAAAAATAGCGTAACACTGATGGGGTTAACTATTTGAGGGGTTGGTTAAAAAAATTGCTAGACTATTCTAAAGATTAGTTTTGCCTAATTTAGTAAACCTTTTACAAAAGAGTCCGCTAAGTATATGTTCTGTGAAAACTAGATGGCTGAAAAAATACGGTCAAGTTCTCAAAGTAACTTGCAACAAGCTGCTAACAACCATGCTCATGAGTCAAAATGACTGAATGTAGTTGTAAAGCACCAACGGTTTGTATGAATTGCATGTTGTGTTATCATTTCTGTACAGGAAGGGGTGTATCCAGTGGTGTGCATGCGGGAACTTGAAGTGCGTATGCGCAGCCCTCTGCTGTAATGCACTAAGTGGGAGCAGGCACCACCTGCAATACTATTGTGCCACGCGAGTTCTTCAATATGCTGACTGCCTCCTCGTGAGTGGCTCCCTCCAGGGATTCGCCATTCACAGAAATAATCCGATCACCGCGTTTGAGTCGGCCATCCGCAGCTGCCGCTCCTCGCTCAAACACAGTTTTAATATAGATGGGCAGGTTACCATGCGGGCTGCCATACCCTCCAACTATGGAGAAACCAAGCCCCTCAGAACCTTTGAGTAGCACGACTTCCTTGGCATCTGATACACTAAAGAAAAGAAGATAAGCATGATGGATGGAACACAAGCTGTAGGCATCTCATTCGAGCTCGGTTGAAAAAAGGCAGTGCTGGACTGCTAATGATGGAATGACTGGTGGTGCTATACAGTTTGGCATGATCATAATCTGCTGGGTTCTTACCACACTTCATCGTTCATTTCAAAATAGAAAATACCACGGATAATACAATAAGGTAACCGACCTATCTGTTCCATCATCACTGCTGTCCTGCTGGTCATTGGACAAGGTTGCTTCATCCGGTGGTCCAACTTCCATATCAACAGCGCCATCTACACTTTTCAAAAGCGTGACCACATCCTTATGCGTCATCTGTTCAGTAGACTGACCATTTATGGCAATAATCTGTTCTCCAACCTGAAAAGGAAACCGATCAAAAGTAATAAAAATGATGAGGCACCGATCCAACCAACAGACGGGTGTGGTAACAGGCTATAGGAAGGTACAACCAGTTGCGTGACACCTGGCAGCCTATTATACACTACGACTCCGATGCCCTGTTCAATACACCATAAAAGGAAAATTTGTCCGGATTGGCCAGAGAGAAGTCACTGAATGTATTAAGGACTATGTTTGCAGTGCCAAACACCAGATAAAACCATACGCATTACTATTAGAGCAAAAACAGTCCATGGTGCGCAAAATATTGGCTGGAGGATGTAATTGTAACTCATCTACACATATGTGTAGTGTTTGGTTCAGTCATGTAGCTTGCAATGTTAAACTTTCAAAATTACTATATGTAGCATTGGAAGATGGGAAGGCACAATTGCAGAACACCGAAGAGTTAGAACACACTAAATCCTCATACCAATTCACAGCTATGGTTATGATGATGCTGGAACACACAGAGTGCAATACATGAATGATAAGCACTGCACTGCTTTATCAAGAGTGACATGCAGGCCTGGTCACATCCTCTTAAACGGATTGCATTACCTCAACAGTATTTTGAGGTTGACTCATATTTATTCTGACCCAATTTCATCTATTACACAATCACCAGACAAGAAGCACTTACCGATACTTTAGAAGCTGCAGCTCCCTGTGCATAGGCAATAATCACAGGACGATCTCCCATGGGAGATCCCAGGCCTCCGGCGATGCTGATACCGAGCGCTCCGTTCCTGTCCTTATTTAATGACACTCGCCGTCGGCCATTTAGTCCTACGAGGAGCACAATATTACTTCAATCCCTTGAGGCGCATCCTGGCTTTTAACACAATGCTGGCATTTCAGAATATACGGCTTATATGGCCATGAACCTGACCAGTTGCAACTTAAAATCGGTCATATGCCAGAATTGTAATCATAAAATCTACATGTAGTTTGTTATAGGTCTTACCCTTGTTATGACCATCTTCACTGTCAGTGGCTGCCTGGCTACCAGATTGGGAATTTGGAGAGTTGGGACGAGAACCAAGCTTCAATCGACCGATTGACATCTCGACCCGACCACTAACACTCTGTAACAATCAACGCCTATTATAAGAGACTATGCGCAAACCAATCTTATTTCTCTTCTCGAGGAGGAATTAGCTTTTAGAAATCACCATTTAAAAGGGTCAATGGTCTGCACACTTTTGGAGTTGTGTTCCCCATTTTAAGGGC
>Ga0224501_10002013_pt1 | contig 15855 bp, 21 predicted proteins | sample SF_Oct11_sed_USG_4_FD_169105 | JGI IMG/M metagenome (GOLD analysis project Ga0224501, IMG submission 169105) | Sediment microbial communities from San Francisco Bay, California, United States - SF_Oct11_sed_USGS_8_1 | ecosystem: Environmental > Aquatic > Marine > Sediment | place: USA... | reverse complement strand
AGTTTGTTTGGGATTCGTTTTGCCTCAATATATTCAATAATGTCGGGATGCCATACTTCCAAAATAGAAATTTGGGCCCCCTTACGAATCTTCCTTTTAACAAACATATCTTCGGATTGATAAATCTCTCCGGGATTAGATTTTGTAATGATCTCCGATGATTTATCATATAATGTCATAAATTCTACTACGCCGGGAGAAGCCGAGCGAATACCACGGATAATGGTGCCTCTGGGACGGAGGTGGTTAAAGTTATATCCAATGCCCCCCTCGGTCTTTAAGATCTCTGCGGCGTTGAGGAGATCTTGATATATTCCATTTATGCTATCGTATGGCTTAGAAGCACGCTGAGCAGAATAACAATTAAAATTACTAACTCCTTCTATTCCCGTTCCTACATTTGCTACAACTCTACCGCCAAATGAAATTCTTTTATTGATAAGCGCGTCATACAACTGCGACTTCAAATCTAGAGATTCATTTATAAAAATTGTATTGACCAATCTTCGAAACGTATCTTCAATCGTTTCGTCTTTAAAGCGATAATTATCGTTCCAGATTTCTTCTGAGAATTCGTTATTAAAGAAGGGTACTGCACTTGACATAAAATTATCTCCTAGAGATACGGGTAAACTATTAACGGGTAAATCGATTGGTAATTTTGATATAAGATATTATATCATAGAATAATATTGGAAAGCAAGCGAAAAATGCTTGTATAGAGAAAAAGGAAGAGGAGATAGCAACGGTAGCGAATTATTGCTATCCCCTCTTCCTAAAAGAACGAAGGAACTATTAGTATATTTTCTAGTGTATCTATTTGTCCTTGAATATCGTAGCAATTGTCTTGGACGAGGAGACTAAAAATCTAATCGGATTCGAAAACATAAGGGATGAATCTGTTCCGTTTTTAATTTTATTATATTCGGTCTCTAATTTTCTAGCTTTGTCGGGTGGTAACTCTTTTAAAATCTGCGTAGCTCGCGCGACTCTTCTTTCCGGATCATTACCGAGTATTTCACCCAGTCTGAAAAATTTAGAACATATACCGCTCATTCCTCCACATACTCTCTGTATAACATAATATCTTTGTTTTAATATGGCCTTCCCGAGATCTTGCGCCATACCAAATGACTTTACATATTCGTCAGCATCTTTCATTCGTTTCTTCAATATAAGAAACAACGACATAAGAGAAGTAAATTCAACAGCCGCCACTATAACATCTGCCATAAGGGCATCTCCAATAGACGGGCTTTCGTCGTGCTTTGCAACTAGCATTCCAATAAGAGCACCGGTGATAACTGAAAATGCTCCAATCGTTATATACACACCGGAGTTTCCGCTTTTCATAAATTTATAATTATATAACAGCAATGATAATAATTCTTTTTCGGTCAGTGCTTTCACTATAAATCTAGATACAAATAATTCATTACTACTAGATCCACCGCCAAATGTAGAAACTAAGTCGGTGATATCTGTATCTAAAACCTTCACATTAATTGATTTATCTTTTGTATATAGTGCTAATTTCTTAGATAGTTTTTCATCAACTACTCCACTGCCAATAAATAATTTACTTAGTGGTTTATTTAACATTACGAGTGCAGATATTACCACAGCTACTAGCAATCCAACGATGATACCCGCCCCAATCTTCTCTACTGCGGATTCGGTTAGGAGTTCGTCATTTAATTCTGACTCGTCTTGATTATCAGAGCCTTCATTTAAAAAATCGTTGTAGTTTATTTTCATTTCTAAAATAATCCTATTTAATATAAATTAAAAATTAATCTTCGAGGCGGTCCCCAAGCCCGGCAAAATCGGGGCCCTCCATCTTATATCTTACGGCAAACATTATAGTACTAGTTATAACATCCATTATCCAGGTTATCATTATAACTTTAAATGCTGACTCCGCTGGTGCTTTTTTTGCAAATCTTAAGTATTTGGTTGCGTTTAAATCATTTCCATACATTATAGTAGAAAAAATCATATTAAACATTTGGAAGCTACTAACATTCGCTCCGTCTTGTTTATGCATCTTTATATATTTTTTAACCTGATCTAAATACCCAACGGTCCCTTTAAGAAAATCATGTCTATCATGAATTTCTGTTCTATTTGCTATATATGATAATACACTATGTATTAGGGGAGACAGTATTACCGTTATAAGAAAATACACAGCATCAGATTCTTTAATCCATTTTTCTCGCTCGTCTGTAGTTGAAGCCATAATTCGTTTATTCAAACCCCCTTCATATACATCTCCGAATAAAAAGCGTTCCACCACAATAACAATAAAATACGAAATTAAGACATAAGCCAATGCTATAAGGGTCTTTCCGCGCTGGCCTTTTTCAACGAGATATTTAAAATAACCAACAACGGTAGGCTTTTGATAATTCGTACCATTCCTTTTTATATTATCATATTCCTTTTTAGATAGTTTTTTTATATAGTCTGGATCTAAGTCATTTTTCTTAAGAAAATTATAAACTATTTTATTGAATCCGCTTAATGTATTTGATAGTCGTTTATAGTTGTCTTCCACGTTGTACTCGTAATATAATTAAGATATAGGCTTAATAAAAATTTGAACGGCACCACCCTTGTTCTTTATGAAGTCCAAAACTTCCATTTCATATATTCCATTTTTAGAACACACAATTCTGAAATAATTTTTAATAGTCACGGGGTTACTAAGATTCTTAGAATTTTCGGTTTTTTCTATTCTATAAGAATCTATAATAATCCAGTGATCGGTCTGAGCATATCTAGATGTATCTAATTCTGATACGGGAATAAGTGCTATGAAGTCATTGTCTACATAATATTTTATTTTTTCAAAATATTTGGACGGATTGAATTTAAATCCTTGTGCGCATGCATGTTCTGACCACGGGGAATATATTACCGGCGGAAACGTATGATCATAGTCTATTAATTTCACTCCTTTAAATTTCTTAAGCGCATCGGATACATCACGAAACAAGGATTTATAAATTCCCGATTCGCCCTTTAAAATCTCGTGGGATTCCTTAACGTCTTTAGATATACCACAATAATTCAATGCTGTAGATACAACACACGCAGCACAATCACCACCCGGAAATATCATGGGGGTGGGTTGTTTGGCGTATGTTTCTAGCATTAGTTAACTCCAAATCTTATTACTTGGGGTATCGGCATTTTTTTGTGATAATTTATGGGCAGTATTAATAGTTAGCATATCAAAAATAACAACGTGTAATGCTAGTAGAATAATCATCGTGGCTTTAGCTCGTTTAACTTTTGCGACATCTTCTTCTGATGAATTATCAACTAATTTCTTTTCATTATCAATAATAATTTTATGAATTGTATTTAGCGCCAATTTAGTCATCCCACGTGCAATAGAGATAAGAAGTACCTTTGGTATAGAAACCCCCGCCAGAGATAGCCCAGCTCCATACATAGAGGTGTGTGCTATGGTTCCAGCCGCATACATGGCTTGCCTATCATTTTTAATCATAGTATCTCTTAGAGAATTATCTAGTATTGATCTTATCACTGTATCGACTGGATGATAACCCCCAAATATTTCTAAGAATATAATGGAGCTGAATAGATATTTGGCAGATGCTGGTATGTCGCTTGCCTTGTCCGTCGCGCGGGCCCCGTCAAATATAGACGCGAGCAAACCAACAAACTCGCTTTTAAAGACCTCGAATTTTAATTCGGATACCTGCCCGGTTTTAGATATAATATTAAAACGCTTTTGAAATTTTCTAATCTTTGCACGATTCTTCAACATACCCTTATCGACAAACAGTCCGGTTTTGGATCTCAGTATTCGCTTTCCAATAACACGCTTCTCTTCAATGGTAGCATTTTTGTCTGGCAATTTTAATTTTTTATCTTCTAATAAATAGTTCATATTGGTCATCATTTAATTAAGAGTTCGTAGTATAGATAAAATCATACAAAATAAATTGTTCTGTAAACATACCTTTAAGAGCTTCGTATGCGGAGTTTATTTTTTTCTGCATAGCATCATCTCCGCCGGTCACATCGGGATGATATTCTTTGCTTTTTGCGTAATAGGCCTTTTTAATTTCTTTAGCGGTCGGCCTGGATGATTTAATACCCAATGTATTTAAATGATCCTGTGTTGATGAGGAGCTTCCGCTGCTATATCCACCCCCATAACTTCTATTATATCCCGATGAACGGCCGCTGCTATATCGGTTACCCCGTGCTCCGGAATCATAACTTCCATAATTACTTCCACTTCTGCTGGAATATCCACTACCAGAACTTTGTTGTCGTTTATATTTTTCATAATAGCGGTTGTTACGTTCTTGTCGCTCTTTGTCTCGCTGCCGATAAAATTCTTCTTCGGCTCTGAAGGCCTCTTCTTTGGCTTCTTGGAATACTCTAGCCCTCTCGTCGGCGTCAGAACGATCTGCAGCTTCTACAAAGTTTCTAAGATACGCCGCAAAAGTTATAAGCTTTAATGCCGATAAAATCCCGAACCAATCCACATCTAACATGGATCTTCCCATATTCACAAGAAATGTACCCAAATACAAAATATTCTTTTCTATTTTTGTTTCGACTGGGGCAGATCTTCCTCGAATGATATTTACTATAAACATTCCTATATTATAAACTCGCCCTTTTTTTGAGGACCCCACATAAAGAGAAGAGGAGATAATCTCATCTACAAAATAAAAAATAATATCTTGCAATACAGCAATTTTATATCCACGCCCCACTGTATTAAGAGGAACCTTGGCGTTAATAAGGTTATCCATAAATATCAAAAACGCAGCCATTATAATTAGAAGAACGATTTCTAATCCATGATCTATTGCGTTTGTAGTAAAAAACTCAATGAGTGCGGAATCATTCTTTTTACGATTGGCTTTAGAAACTTTAGATTCCACGGCATTGAACTTAATACCGGTTTTCTTCGTTACTATTTTATTAAATATTACTTTAAATGCTTGTTTATTTTTAATTCGCATTATGAATTAATCGTATAAATAAAATTATAAATTAAGGCAGATTCAAAAAACTTCATAAAATATTCTTTTGCACTATTTAATTTCTGCTGTGCATCCACTGACCCACCCACATCGGGATGTTGAGTTTTGCTTTGTTGCTTCCAAGCATTCAATACCTCCGTTTTGGTCGGCTTTGGATTTTTTATACCTAAAATATTCATATATTCTCTGTGCTCTTCGGAGTTACCAGATGCTGTTTTATAAGAACTACCACCAGAACTACCACCAGAACTACCATAACCACTTTTTCCAGTAAATGCGGATTTAAACCATGCCTTGGCGTTTCCGTATTTTGTTCTCCAATCTTTATCTGCCTTCGCGGTACGTTCTTGATATTCTCGTCTAGAAAATCGGCGGCTGTCTTGTTTATCATAAGCATTATCTGCCTTTTTATCGTATTCTTTCCAATCGTCCGATTTTGTTTGTTTGACATTCGGATTTAACATCATCGAAGCATAATAAGAAAACCCAATTATTTTAGATAGAAATATTATAGCATCTCCGATTTCTTGAGCAACAGTGCTATCTTGAGCTATTAAATTTCTGAAGCCAATTCTTATAATGTTAAGCGCCGAAGACGCAATCATAGGATCTATGTCATCGTAGTCGCTGTCGTAGTTTGCACTATTAACAGTCAGTAGTCCTATTTTAATTATTTCGTATACCAATCCCTTAGTCCTATCCATGTTTCTTATAAGTAGAGAAGAAAATGCATGGTCAATAAATAATATAATTCCATTAAAAATAACCACCCGTTCTTTGTGTGGTAGCGGAGTGGCATCAACAACATTTTTTAAATAAAAATATATAAGTGTAATCATAACAATAGCAAAAACCTCAACCGTGCTATTTAATGCGGTCTCTTCTATTATATGACTTAGATTTTTAGATTTTCTATTTCTAGATAAATTGTTGGCGACTATTCTGGTCTTCGATAGTTTAAACCCCCTCGGCGCGGCATGTTTATTAAACAGGCGTTTTATATCCGCTTCGGTTTTTATCTTAGTCATACAGAATTAGTATCCTTCTCTATCTAAACTGAGTTTCATTAAGTTCCAGGTTCCTTGCTTACTTTTAAACCCAGGTGCTTGAAATTTAAAAAGGGAATAACTTCCTTTAAACTCTTTGGCTGTGGAATCTTTTACCGTAAATAATATTTTTGTTTCGGACCATTCATGTATTATCAGATGTCCCTTTGCATAAATCTTCACTTCGCCTTTTCCGTAACCAGCTTCGATGGTTCCTTTAAAATATAACCACAGACGGGAATGGTCATTTGTTCTTAAAGCTAAAACTCGCTCTTTTGGTTTAGATGGTATAAATGCTTTAGGTACAGCCCAAGATGCCAACTGGGGTCTATAGGGATATTGTATTCTCAAATCGAAATGACGCCCAGCACGCTCTGCTAGATGTTCATTTACAACAAATGGCATTATTTTATCTTTATTAGTTTTTTCCATTAAAAAGTTCGTCAAAAAGAAAAATATTAATAGTTAAGTCTGCAGTATAACGTATAGAAATAGAATAATATTCTGAAGGTATATTATAATTTGGTTTTATCTTTGAAAGCTCTTCTACTAAATTTGTATTGCTAATCACTATAATCGGCTTGTAATTTTGCTTAGCTATAATAATTGGGATTTTGTTTTCTGCTTCCGCTTTTTGGAACGTATCAACCGTAATAGATGATATTGTAGATTTACCTTTAAGCTTCGTTATAAAAGACCATATGTTTATATCAGACAGTGATTTTAATTCGATATAGAATTTATCTATTAGTGGCTTTCCATCCGCGGAAATATACATAATATCACCGGATTGATTTTCTGCTGTATCGCCGGTCTTTGATAATTGAGTAAATCTTGCACCAGAGGAGGGAGTTCTCCAGAAAACATTTTTATCTGAATTATCGCTCCACCAATTAGAAAGCTGGACTGATATTTTACGCTCGAATGCCGAACCCTTTAACTTACCATTAATCATTTAATTATTTAAGTTTTAAGTTTCTCTGGGCCTTTATTTGCAATACCATACCACCAACACCTACAAGGCCATTGATAATACTTTGAGATAATAACCCAACTGTAAAGTGTTTCTCTTCATTTTTAACAACACGCGGTATCACTTTTTCTACCGCCGATGAAATAATTGTTCCTATGTCCGATAGTCTAGTTATTAGAATTGCGCCTTTAAGTTTAAGTCCCGATTTCAATAGAGTTTTAATTGTCCCTACGTAATTAACCATGTCGAATACAACCGAATAAGTACCAGCTTTCCCACCGGCCTTTACAGTTATATATTTACCAGACATTTTTATCAATGGCATTACAAATAATCCCAGTAACAAATTAACCAATATAGCTCTAGGAGAAAACATTCCTAGTTTTCTCCCGGCTAAAAATCTAAGAATAATTGCTTCTCTTACCATAACAATACACACAACCGATATTACAGATGTAACAACAGCAATTCCTACAGCTGATAATATACCACTATTATATATTTCTGTTATTGTTTCGCGTATAGAATCTTTAATTGCATTAATATTTCCTCGACGAATACCTTGCCCTAGCTTAATAGTATTCGTTTTAATTATTTTACTCAAGTGAATTATATCAATACCATCTTGCGAGAATTTAGATATCGTTTTATTTACATAGGAGTCTATAATATTTATAGCGCCAAATTTCATACCTCTTCCGAAGTCAGTAACTAAAGCCAATGCTTCCGATTCAGTGAGAAACTCATTATCTTCATTTCTCATATGGTATTCTGTAATATTATTGTAATCTATCATTATCCAACATCGATAACTACTGGTGGTAGAGATGCTTGTGCTAATTTCTCTTCGATTTCCCGTCTCATTTCATTACCTTCATTTTTCAAGCTATCTCCGTTTAATGGTATTTCTCCAAATGGCGTCGTTATACGTCCGTCTCCAAATTGAGTTCTTAAAGTTCCTAACATAATTTTAGTATCCGCCAAGCACAAATCTTGAAATATTCTATACATAGAGCCCGGTATTTTCGATAGATCATGCGGATGCTCGCGCTCATATTCGATAGCAATTGTTCCGGTGTAACTGCCAGGAACAACTCTTATTATATTAGGTTCTATAAATTTAGCGGTGTGATGTAAATTCGAATATGGAAATACCGTGGCGGATTTAAATACCTGTAATGCCCAGCCCTTCATTTGTTCTAAACTAGATGGGCCAACCATGGGGTGTCCCAACGCAGCCCTACTAGCATTAAAAAACACATTCTTGAATCCGTATATAGGTAAGCCTTCGGCATCATATAGATAGAAGTGTCCTTTTTTGGAAGGATGTGCTATATTTGGGTCTTGAGTATCTATCCCAGTAATTTCGTCATCTGGAAAATACATACTAAAAAAAGGTATAGTCATCTCTATAAGAAACTCTTTTAATTCTTCGTCGGTCTTTTCTAAAATACCAGACGGTATACCAAGCATAATTTTTATATGTCTTAGTACCTTATCCCAAGTTAGCATAAATATATTCCTTAATAAAATAATGCTTCTATGTGATCTTTAGTTAATTGCAAATCCTTAAGATTCTTTTGTAATATGTCTATCAAAACAGTACTAGATTCCATAATGTCTTCGCCCGTCGTATTAAATATATTGTAAAACTGATTTATAATACGAATCTTACTCGGAGAATCCTTTTTCTCCAAGTCTTTACAGAGGGCTTCGTAAGAAATTAATTTATATGCGTTTTTAATTATTGTGTCATCGCCACCAACCGCCTCTATCAACGATTTACCTACCTTTAGTTTTTCGGCTTCTTTATCTAAATCTTTAGTATCTGGAAAGTACGAATCGGTTTCTAATATCAACTTCTGGTGAGCAGTTGGAGATCCACCAAACAATGCTTCGGTAACGGCGTCATTTGAGAAAATATCTGCCGCCTTTTTAATTCCGAATCTATGAAGACCTTTTACGTTATCAATCGAATCACCAACCAACGACATAATACTTACTATCCAATCTGGATTTATTTTTTCAATCTTTTTGCTTAGCTTCTCATCGCCTTCTGATTTGAAATAATATTTGATGGCGTCATGCTTTCCGATTGAATAATCTGTATTATTTTGCTTAAAAACCATCATTGTATTATCGTCGAGTAATTGAAACATATCTTTATCACCCGAACATATTATATTAAATGCCTTTTCATTTTTAGTGAATACGCGAGTTTTACAGAAGTGTGGTACGAAATCAGATTCTAGATTCTTCAACTTAACATAATACATGGTTGGTAATTTATTAATAATCTTTTCTGCCAGATCCAAATTAGCCCTGTATAATATAGCAAAATCGTTTTCTAGAGCTCCGGACGTCTGTTGACTTTGCTCCCTCTGAAGCTTATAATCCTTAGAAATATTTTTATGATATATTGTAGATATCCCAACATCTGAAAAGAATATAATTTCGCTTTTTACATTTAAGTGCATCAGATAAAATTTCCACCAAGCTGCATAATATAACAGCCCCTGGAATATAACGCTATTAATTTGATTCGGCTTGGATGCAGTTAATAGTTCATCCATTACCTCCGGAATAAATAACGTACGTGCTGCATTCTTTACATCTATATATATTCGTACGATATCTGGCTCTAGATAAGTAATGGTATCTTTGATAGAGTCTGTAGGCTTACTAGTTATAATAGATTTTATATTAAGCATCAGAATATTTCCTTATCACTTCTACTACCGAAGAGGTAGATATTTTCCTGTGGAGTCTCCCTAGGTTTGATACATAATCTATTAACATACGCTTATGATATGAAGCGTTTCTATTTTTATCAGATCTGTCGTTGTAATATAAAGTAACCAGCATTAACTCGATAAATTTGGATACATGCGGGTACCATATTTCCGGAATATCATCGACCTTTATATTTGTTGGCGTCACTAAAAGAGTTCTTATAAATCTGGTGATAGATAGATCGGCCCCATCTTTCTCGGATGCCACTACCAAATTATCATATAAGGTGTATAAAAAGTTTCTTATTTCCGAATCATCAATAAATATTTCGGACAATCTCTTGGGGTTTAGCTTCCCGTAATTATTTGTATTATATAACTTATTTAATTCATTTTCTATGTGTAAAGATAGTTTAGTTTTTTTATCGGGTTTAGATTTGGACATCTTAACAAACCTCTTAAAAAGAGATTAATAAAAATTGGGCCCTCTGCCTTCGCGTCGTTTGCCACCTTCATATTTAGCTTTCATACGATCGTCTGAGGATCCATGTGAATATCTGTAATTGTTTTTACCTTCATCGCCATCCAGGCGATCTTTTTTTGATTTTCTTCAACCGTATTCCAATTCTTCATCTAATAGCGTATCGTGATCCCTGGGGTATTCGTATTTGTAAACGTCCGGATCGTTTAGAAGATAATTAGAATCGTCTTTATTTATATGTTTAGCGGCGTCCGCTTTCTTATCGGATAGATATTTAAATACGTCTATCATTTCATTTTCTCCAAGTGTAATAAATATTTAAAATAATAATAGTAATAGCAATGCGGTTATTATCCCACTTGTGGAATAAAGTATAATTTTCTTTTGTGTATTTTCCTCGATGTATAACGATTCCATTTCTTTCATTTTATCATATAACATAATACTCTGTTCATGTTGCTCATTCATATATTCGACCATCAATGCAATTTTATCTTCTCGGTTTTGTATAATAGAATTTAATATACGAAGTGATTTAATAGCTGTTAGATTTGCGGAAACTAAATTTACAACGCCTTTTAATTCCGTCTCAGATCCTATAATATGGGTAGCCGAACTTCCATTCGTTGTTTTATAAGTTCCACGAGAAATTTCTTTTACATATTTGAATTCCGGTGGCTCTATTCTTAACGAGTCTATCTTTGCATCTGTTATAACTGGAGCAGTCTCTATGACTATTTCGTGTAATATTGGCTTTTCGATATTTAATGGTTTGTAACCACCACACCCTATAAATATAATCGGTAGTAATATCAATAATAGATATTTCATTTTAATTTACCCCGCTTCTTTTAGCTCTTTAGATACAGAGCGCAATTTAGAATTTAATTCTTCTAAAGTAGATGCGCGTTTAGTTACCTGTTCGATTTTATTAATAGTATCGTCCAGAATTTTATTTATTTCTTCTTTTTCGTTTTCAGCCAACGAATCCAAATTATTTATCTGAATAATTTTACTTTCTTTAGCATCCTCTTTGGAATTAAAATCGGTTTCGAACTTTTTATTTTTAAAATTTAAAAACAGTTTTTTTATTTCATCGAAAAACACTGTTCCCAATAGCGGAACCGCAACGGCAGCAATAACAGCAAGAAAAGACAGGTCCATACCTATTCTCCGGGGTTATACGTTCATATCGCTAGAATCTTCTTTATTCTTTATCTTTGCAACTTTGAAGATTTCTCTAGCAACAATAATTGTTCCTATTAAAGATAAATTAAATGTTCCCCAAGCAGCAAGGACTTCGATTAATTGAGCATGAAATTTTTCGATATATAAAAAGGCCTCGGGACTTGCCACTGCTTTCAACCGATCTATATTTTCTAATATGCTATTTATAATCCGAGATGCGAAACTAATAGATAGACTAAACGGTCCTAAAAATAACCAAACTTTGACGGATGTTAAATTCTCTGCTATTTTTTTAGTTGTTGCGAATATAAATTCTTTAATTGTCATACATATTCTCCATGAATAATATATTATTGATTTTCTAATTTATCGATATTATAATCTATAAAAGCAATTAAATTTTTTATTAATTTATCGCATACTCGTCTATCAAATTCCAATTCTGGATTTCTATGGAGAACCGCTGATAGTTCGCTTTTAGTGGTTTCTAATACAATTGATATTCTAGAATATTTTCTCTCCAACTTATCAAATTTTTTAATAATCTCTTTATGTTTATTCTGAAGAGCGGTTACGACTTCTATGTTATGAGATTCTAATGTCGCTATTCTAGATAATAACGAATCTAGGGTAGTGTTAAATCCGTTTAATGTATTAACCAATCTATCGTTTGTTTGTAATATACTCGAACGGGAATCATTATATTGTGTATATTTGAATTCTGATCGTTCCTTCCTTATTCTAACAAACCACCCGACTGCCGCGCTAAGAGCAACCACAACCCCGCCGGTCAAAAAATTTGTTACATCCGGATGGGTCAGGGCTTGTGCAAACAACTCAATAAAAGATTGTTCCATTTATCAAACGCAGATAAAGTAATAAATTTAAAACCCCGGTGATGGGGTCTATTTCTTTGTCCTCGCATATAAGTTATTATTGGTAAAAGAAAGCCCGCCTGGACTTTATAACTACGACCGGCGGGCTTTGTATTATATAAACAACTTTATTAGCGGGTATCGCCAGATCCTTGAATTGTACCTCGCGCTTTTCGTCCATATAATTTTTCGATATTTTTATCAGCTACATCTTCTAGAGAGACATCTAGCTCATCGCATATAGCTGATAAATACCACAAAACATCTCCTAGCTCACCAACAATGGTTTCGATAATTCCTTCGTCGAGAACCCCATCGGAATCCCTCATAATTTTCTTAACTTTGTTAGCTATCTCACCCGCTTCTCCGACAAGACCCAGCGCCGGATAATAAATATTCGATCCCCGATCGGGATATACAGCGGTTTCCGATGCCTTAGTTTGATATTCAGAAAATTCCATTTATAGTCCTTAGGTTGTAGTTATTAAAAACGAAACCGTGCTAATGGCTTCATGTGATGCGTAGTGAGTTGTGGAAATATCATAAGACGATTCGATATTACCTATTAGTTTCATAATTTCTTCATTTCGTTGCTTTACAGAATCTATAAACGTAATTTTAGTATCAAACTCCGATTTGTTTGGTATATAAAAAAGTAAAACTATTTCATTCTTATTATTTTTATTTGAAAACAAAGTAAACTGGATATTTTTATTGAATCTATATGCCTTTTTAGATTTTCTAGCATCTGAAATCAAATCAAGTACATTTAAATCGGAAATAGGTTTTTCCGAAAGGTCTACTTCTATATTATCAGCTCTTATAGTTCTTATCAATCTATCTATCTTCGGTATCACTTAATGTCTCCTTCGTATATACTTATTCTTAATATAATTATACTTCTTGACTGGGGTATGGGTGGTCGACCCAAAATCATCCCCGGTAGAGTTCCAATAAATTTCTAATCTATTTATTTGTGGGTGTTGCTTGAGTTTATTATAATAATTATCTGGTATTTCGGGATCTGATACTACAATAAAATTTCCTTTAGGTATTCCATAATAATCTAATATATAGGATATAACATTATTGTAATATTTACCAAGTATAGCAATAAGATAATTACTTCTTTCTACATATTGTTTCATCTCTGCACTAAAATAACATGATAATACATCGAATGGCCCCTCAGCAATTAAAAATGTTGGTACTTCGAAATCTATATCCTTTATCTTAATAGAATAGAAGTCTCCGTATCCATCTTCTAATTTTAATTTGTGATATCTTATTTTTCCGAAATCGTTTATATTTCTACTAATAACGGTTGTTTTTTTCTCGGTTAGAAATCCAACAAAATCCGTTTGTAAATATTCTAGCATGTTATCGCTAACAACGTTTAACGCATTCGATTCCTTAAGAAATGTTTTATAATCTAATATGACATTTGGTATATCATTAATCGATGTCATATTAATTAACCTCTTCTTAATGTAATTTATTTTTGGTTCGAACGAATCGTCTGTCGGAATTGCCACAGAGGTATTATATTTTTCATATTCTCTTGGTCTCGAATAAAATATTGGTTTTTTATATGTCCCGCGATTATTTTTAAACTTTGATAGGGAATCCATATTCATTAACTCATTTGGATTCCCACCAACGGAAACAATTAATTTGTCTACAACCCCGCTATTATCGCATTTGAAACAATTATATAAAGGAACATCCAATCCTATATACAAATGACCATGAGATTTGTTGGATGCGAATTCGCAATTAGGGCAATATGTTATTATTTCTTTTTTATCACCGCTATACTTAGCAATTCCTATTGTAGATTTAATAAATTCAAAGAACGTAGATTCATTTTGGAAATACACTGGTTGTTATCCGTGTTTATTATTTAATAGCAAATAATATTCTCTACCGACCTTGTATATTTCGTATACCATAGCCATAAAATGCATATGTGGAACTAACGCCCCGCGCAAATTAGTACTATATTTATTAATTATTATTTTAGCCCAAGTCGGTATAGAACTGTTTTCAAATAAACGTATAAATAAATTTTCGAACGACATATCATTAGAACTTATAATGGCACTGATATTATCAAACTCTTTCAATATCATAGATCTATTATCTTCGGGTATAAATTTTATTATAACCCCAATGGTATCTTCTACACTACTATATAATTGATTAAAATGTTCATAATTCAATTTGAGTTCAGAATTAATAACGTTTTGTTCCAGTAAATTTAACATCTGACGTACATCTGTCCTATGTGCTCCAACAAAATTAATAAGGAGCTCTTTGTCATATACGACCTTCTCTGCTTTAAGAATATGTTCGAGATACGACAGTATATAATCCTGGGATACTGGTTGGAATTTAAACCAGGTCAGTCTGCTCTTAATTGGATCAATTATTTTATGATCATAATTCGCCGCGCATATAAATCTACCAAAATCAGTTTGATTTTCAATTGTCTTTCTCAACGAAGCTTGGGCATTAGCAGACATATAATCAAACTCATCAATAAAAACAGTTTTCATATCCGATCCAAACGAACAAGTGCTGAGAAAATCCTCAATCTTAGTCCGTACGATATCTACACCCGTCGTCTTAGATCCATCAATAAATAATCGGTCCCCCGGATCTGGAGAAATTGCGTTTATAATAATTTGCGCAAGTGATGTTTTCCCGCTTCCCGGAGGACCTGTAAATAATAGGTTCGGTATTTCGTTTTCTGATATATAAGATTCTACTTTGAGTTTAGTTTTTTCTTCCAATATCAGATCGTCGATATTAGTTGGCCTGTATTTATTATACCATATTTTCACATCGTTTGTGATTGTCATTAACCCTACCTCTGGTTAAAAAGTTCTTTACCATGTGGAATCCTTGTAATAAACAAATACAATTATATCATTTATTTGGGATTCTGTCAAGTACTCGTTGTATAGTTTTATAGTTGTGGAATCTACGTATTTCCACGCTAAATTCTCCGATGTGCTAGTTCCCCCAATATATACACGAAGATATCTGGGGTCTGTCACCGGGGCTCCCAATGTTATTTCTAAATCGTTCCCAGCAACGATAGCATCTCTATCGGCAGATGTTATAATATATGCAGATCTGGAATCGAACTCTAGCTCAATGCTAGAGACACCCGCAGTACTATCTCCATATATATTTGTCATTTCTTTTGGATAGCTTTCTACATTTCCGCCATCATCTTTCAGATAAAGAGACATAGATGTCAAATCTAAATCTATATTTTTAAGTCTCGGTAGATTGTCTGCTTTCAGCCCCATATGAGTCGGTATTTCGCTTTCCCACGATATACTGACATTTAGACGATGGTCACTGATATCATCCCCGGTAGATCCGTATTTATCCGAACCATCCGATATACTTTCTAATTTAAGTCTTGGTGTCAATGCGAACGGCCATATAGTTTTAGATTGATTAATACTCGGTATTACGGCGACTTTGGCGTTGCTTGAATAAGTATC